>Ga0208794_1000749_pt1 | contig 18093 bp, 32 predicted proteins | sample 32_taG_FD_184106 | JGI IMG/M metagenome (GOLD analysis project Ga0208794, IMG submission 184106) | Marine viral communities from the Gulf of Mexico - 32_GoM_OMZ_CsCl metaG (SPAdes) (version 2) | ecosystem: Environmental > Aquatic > Marine > Oceanic | place: Atlantic Ocean: Gulf of Mexico... | reverse complement strand
ACACAGCAGCTGGAATGAAGGCAGCAGCGAAGGCCCGGAAGAAAAAGGCCAAGGCCAAGCCCAAGGCGAAATCGCGCAGGGGGCGCTAATGCCAGCCAAGAAAGATCCCAGACTAGCGCGTGCAGGCGTAACTGGTTACAACAAGCCCAAGCGCACGCCCAACCATCCGACCAAATCCCACGTTGTGGTGGCTAAATCGGGTGGGCAGGTTAAGACAATTCGTTTTGGGCAGCAGGGCGTAAAGGGGGCAGGCAAGAACCCCAAAACGGCCAAGGAGAAGGCGCGTAGAAAGAGCTACTACGCTCGTCATAACGCGCAAGATTCAAAGCCGTCGAAATTGTCGGCAAGATACTGGTCACACAAAACTAAATGGTAATGGGCGATGGAACCGGGCAGTGATCCTGTAACGATGTTGTTGACAACGGGTGGTGGTGGATTAGGCGGTGGTGCGATCACGGCATACGTGTTAACAAAGTTGGCCGGAAAAAACGGCAACGGCAACGGATCAGACGCAGTAGCAGAGATGCGAGCCGTAGCGCAGAAATTAGATCATACCAACGAGTTACTCAACGAACTCCTCCGCGCACAGGCGCGCATGGAGGGCTTACTACAACACCACAACCAGCGAGGTTAGCAATGACCGTATTAGAGCGTAAAGAGCAGATCCAAGAAGAGCAGCAGAAGGCGTTTGAAGAGTTGCAGGTTGCCCAAAATCGAGTAACGGAACTAACCGCACTTATACAGCGCCAGAACGGCGCTATAACGGCCCTACAGAGCGTGTTGGACGAGGAGTCGGGTGACAGCACTGAAGTTACCGAGGCCGTAGAGGAGCTTGTAGAGGCATGAATATTGGGACGATTAAATCGCTGGTTAAGGGGGTTGCTGGTAAGACGGCCTCACGGAAACTGGCGGTCACCGCTGCCGTGGGCGCTGCGGCTACAACGGGAGCAGTTGAACTAACATGGCCGATGGCGGCAGTAGCGATTGCGTATATCGTAGCACAGGCTGTGGTGGATGTCGCAGACGGTCGCTGAGACACGTCGTATAGGTGACAAAACACTCTGCACAGAATGGGATATTGGCGTAAATCACTGGGCTGGGTCGGTGCTGTTTATGTCCGATCAGCATTTCGACTCAGCCGACTGTGACCGCGCCTTACTCAAGCGTCACCTCGATGAAGCGCTGGAACGGGCCGCGCCTGTATATATGCTGGGCGATTGGTGGGACGCGATGGGGGGGCGCAATGACAGGCGTGGCTCAAAGTCTTCCCTGCGCCCCGAATACAAACGCTCAGATTATCTCAACGCCCTCGTAGAGGACACCGTTGAGTTCCTTACGCCCTATGCTCATCTGATTGCCGGATGGTGCAGGGGCAACCATGAAACATCTATCCTAAGTCACACAGAGTTCGATTTACTCAGCGCGACAGTGCAACAACTCAATGTGCGTACTGGCAGCGAGATACAGATCATGCCGTATACTGGGTGGATCATATTCCGGCCCTATCGCACCTGTAAAAGCAAGCGCGGTGACAACAGGCGCGTCATAGACAGTATCTGCGTGGCCTATTCACATGGCACAGGCGGTGGGGGGCCAGTTACAAAGGGTGTCATCGGCACAAATCGCAGAGCGACCTATCTGCCAGACGCTGATATTGTGATCTCTGGGCATATCCATGAATCGTGGATGGTAGAGCTACAGCGCGAACGCTGCACGGGCAACGGGCGCATCTACCAAGACACGCAATGGCATCTCCAGCTACCCAGTTACAAAGACGAATACAAGGGCGATAGTTGGTGGGTGCAGACGGGCAAAAGTCCCAGACCCAAAGGTGGTTGGTGGGTCGATCTATCCGTACAGCGCGGTCACCAGCATGGAAAAGAAGTTAGTATACAACCCAGAAGGGCCACATGAAAAACGCGCCGAGAGTCTATTAGAGTTGGCCCTCTAATTTCCCGACGCGTTTCAAACCCAAAATATTGTCAGCCAGACAAGCGAGATGACCACCAACTCTTTATTTTAGGTGAGGTTAAATATAAAGTTATTGCAATCTATAAGCAAGTCTTATATATGCCTCGTTTTAGCCACTTTGTAGTAATGCTCAAAATCTAATCCAACTTTATTGGTTAAATCCTCTTCATCAAACCATGTCCCTACAACCTTTCCTTCACCGTTAGGGCAAAATAATTGCATTGAATATGGTATCCAGTGGCTGATAAAAATAATCTTGCCTGTTTCCATTCTTTTACCTATTGATAAGATGTTTTCCTCAGATTGTTGCCTGTTTTTTGCAGACCTTTTTGCTCCTTTTAAATGCCGGGCCTGTGTGGTTTCCCAATCATTTTCCCCTATAGTCGCCCCTAAAGGTGTTTCAGTTACATAATACCTGCTTTGTATCTCACTACCTATTGTGTTTCTTTTTTTGATTTCGGGATACAACTGTATTCTTTTCATATATGCCTCGTTTTACCCACAAAGGCGTGAATCATATCACCCTTATAATAGCAGCTACCTATGTGTCTGGTGTGTAGCAGGGCATTATACTGGTCACCGTCCCTGTATAAAGATATGCTGTAATCAACCTCCTCGTTGTTTATTCGCTCAGAAAACCACACACAAGGCTGTCCGTCTTTGTCTAAGTCGAATCTAAGAATCTTAGAATAAAACGGCGCAGTAACCGTTTTCTCCTCAATCACATCTGGGTTGGGGATGGGGTGGGGTTTGATCTGGAAACTTTGCATTGTATTCTGACTCCCAATGAGGGTTAAATTTTGTTCGTTCGTCAAATGGTATCTCCCCCGGCGGCAAGAATGTAACCAGCGTCTTGCGCCTTAAATCGAATACCACTCTGTAAATAGTTAGGCCATATCTTACGTCATACAGCTTGATGCGGGCAGATTGCTTACCAAGCTGTATGGCTCCCTTCCTTCCTACTATCCTACGGACAATCTCTCTCTGCACATCGTCCGACATCCCACCATATCGCTGACCACCCCTTTTGTTGGCGTGGAATCGCTGGGCATCAGACTTACCTAATATCTTTTTAGGTTTAGCATTCTTGTGGCCTTTCTTTTTTCTAATCACCATGCACCTCTTTCATACGCAACCTATACTCGGCGTCATCGGCAAGCTTCTTTGCGTATTCTTGCAAGTCGGAAAGCTGACTATCTATTTCTTTCAAGTGCAGGTGGGGTAGGTTTTCAACTTCCATAGAGGTCTGCATATCTGCCTTGTTTAGAAAAACTCGCACAAGCTGTGTTTTATGTATCTCCGAACCATGCCACTCCATCCTGTCGTCCAGTAGGTCTTTATGTAAATGAGAAACACCAACGTATGTGGATGAATGGGCGCAGCCGGGGACTAAGCAAAGCCACTCTTCGTAGAAAGAATTCTTGTGTAATATACTCTTACTTTCGTTCATTTTTTTCCCACCCTCTGGTTACAACGCCGTCCCGCTGTCTTTTTATTTGCCACTCACGCCTTCTCGCTTGATAGTCTGGCATACCCAACGGTTCTAAGGTGGTCTGATTGGGTGTATCTCGTATCCTGTCCAGTGTAGGTATGGTTGGTAAATAACTCTCTATTGGCTTTGGTAGATTTGGCTTACCTGCTCCCTCATATAAGTCCATCCACCTATCTCTAAGAATCTGCTCAATAGCCTCTGCTGTCGTCTCCTGTATGATCTCTACAGCCAGCACATTCTCAACCTGCCGTATTAGTGGTTCTATCTCCTTTGTAACCGTTACTCGCCTCGCTGCTTCCAACAACATACGGGCCGTTTCATGCCTATCCATCTTATCCATAAGGTGTTATCCTCCTATCAGTTTAGTTTCAGCGGCATCCAAAATGCGCTGCCACTCTTCCTTGGTGAAATAATCTTCTTCGTAATACACTCTGAAATCGCCCTCTATCTTCCCAATTACGATATTGGGCGCAACGGAGGGGTGATTCAATGCTGATCTCACACCCGGTATTATCTCCGCTTCAATCGTCAGTCGTATGCCCGGATAATCTCTATCATCAAAGATATAATCAAACGTCGCTGTCAAAGTGTAACTCCTTTGCGTTTGTTACATCTATGAATCCATTGTCCCTTTCTGCAATACCCGTCTTGTTACAGTTGTTCGGGGTGACCGTCCTGTCTACTCTGTACGGCACAACCATTTCCCCCCTCGCGTCTGCAATCTGTATCAGCAAGGTTCGATCCAGCAGCTTAAAAGCAATAAACGACGGAACAGCTTGTATGCGACTCAACTCAATAGTCTCTGATATTTTCCTATGTGTAACTATAATCTCGTCGTTGTATTTGTGGCTTAATGCTTTGCGTGTTATGTTGCGACATCTGACCTCAATCAACGCCACGGTCTTTTTATCTCTGCAAGCCATGTAATCCACAACAGCTGTCTTGCCGCAATCAATCATCTCTACGCCATATTTGCGTTCAATCAGTTCAGCTACCTTGTGCTGATTTTTTATGTAACCAATGCCCAATGGCGTGTCTGAGTTTAACATATAATCTCCTTGTTTAGGATAACGTTTCTTCGTCTGGAAGTAAGTTGCCTTTACGATCAAAGAATAGGAATCGACCCCATATTGCCCGCTGTGTCCTCCCGTCCATGAGGTCGATATAGTGGTATTTAAGAGATGCTGTTTTTAGCGCCTCTCTCGACTCCGGTATCTCTTCATACTGCAATGCTCTAATCTCTGCCATACGTCCCATAGTGCGCCTGTCCATAGCTCAGTAGATCCGAGGGGAAACAACAAGGCTATAGGTGTAGCCTGTTGTCCCATACTCTTAGCTCAGTGAGTCGTCGGGTTTCTGTCGATCTGTGATAGCGTTAGATAGCAGCTTGCGAGTGCCCTGCCACGATGCCCAAGCCCCAACGCCGTCTTTAGATAGGGCGGTGGCGTATTCGTCCTCACGATACGCGCCTTCCTCGAAAAACGGTATGCAACCTTCCCAGCGTTGCCTCTTCCTCAAGCTTTACCGCAAACCAGTTACGGATGGATATTTTTTAGCTACTGTATTTTATAGATGCGAACTTCCGCTCGCGGGTGCTTCTTATCATAATCCTTTCTCGCTTCTAACTGGACGATCTGCACATCATCATCGTATGCAATGCCGTTCAGTGCATCTAAGATGCTTTTAATTAGGTTATCTAAATCTACTCTGTGTCGCGTTGACCGATAGAAATCAACCTCAACTCTAATCATATCACTGACGCGCTTTATGCCCTGCGACACAGCCTCACTGGCAACCAGCTCTTCATAATCCAATGTGCGCTGCGGTGTAAACACGCGACGCCGATAGCCTAATCGTGGACGGCCCTTTGGTATTGGGTTACCTGTGACACAGAAAGAAAAGTCTGGGTATGGTGATATGCTCACTGTTAGACTCCCCAGCATAACAGTAAAGCACTACACATTGTATATTCCACTGCAATTCCCCGACCACAGCGTTTCTGTGGATCTACAGAGCAATAACAAGCGAATTTTCACCATACCCAGATTCATTTAGAACGGTAAATCGTCAGTGTCTTCTGGCGGTCTGTTCCCGCTGATGGTCTGCACTTCCGCAGGTGGCTCCGGTGGCGGCTCACCAATATCTCCCGTTGACATCTTCTCTATCACCATGTAACCAATAGCCTCTCCCGCCGGAGGGGTGTCTATCTCTACGCTTACGGGTGAACTGCTCATGTCTGCACGTTGACGCTCGGCTGACATATACATAGAAACAGCGACCTTCTCTCGCTCTGCTGCCGTGTAACTATCGGGGCAAATCTTTTCAGCGGCGTAAACTGCTGCGGCCATCATGCTGACAATCGACGTCCACTTATCTTCTCCATCAGCCGGAGCCACTTGGGGCGTCTGTTGCTGTGACTGTGAGGATTGCGCAGCAGGGGCTGAACCGTTGACCCCCAACGTCATCTCTATGGTCACAAAGCCGTTCGAGGCGTCATCCCACTGGCGCATCTCCAACGGGTAATCAGATCCGTCTTGCTCTTTCTGCACTTCATACATCCGGGGGCTTCGCTTGGTGATGCGAACACGCCCACCGCTTCCGGGCCAGTTGGCGGCGATAGCTTCGGCCAACGGTTTCGATGCGTTGATGCGGCCCTCTTCGCAATCAAAGCGATAGTATGGATCGCCGCCTCGCTGTGACTCGCACTGTGTCACGTTGCCATATTTGAACGTAACGCTGGTGGGTGCGTTATCGCCAAATTTAATAGTGTTGCTGTTCATATATCCTCCGCGATTTAGGGTAATCAAAATAGCACACAATCAAATATATATACATAAATGCCAATATGCAAGGATTATTTGCGTAAAAAGTGGCAATCTATACGGTTTATTGCTATATTAGTTTAAGTGCAATCAAAAACACAACTGCGCAATGCCCCCATAATTTTTGGGGGAAAGGCGCGAGCAATGTACCAAAAGCAATCAAATAGGAGTGCAATCAAGATGACGGTAACACTGAATAAAATGCGGATTGAGGCCCGCTTAAAAGAAATGGGCTTGAGTCAGCGAAGCGCATCGGAACAGATGGGCATGGGATATTTTCATTTCAACAGGTTAATGAATGGCGCACCGTTCTCATCAACAACATTGGGGCGAATATGCTCCAATCTAAAACTCAACCCGGAGGATTGTGTAACCCATGCAGAGTAATCAAAATGCAGATATGGTAACACCGTACAAGTTACTGGCAGCGTCTGTAATCAAACAGGCTGTGCATGAATATCGCAAAACGCTGGTGCGCGAGGCGATGGGAACCAATCGAACGGGCGAAAAGGTTTACGGTGTTAGGCGTGAAAGCTCCGACGAACTGTGGAGGTTTATAATCAACATGAAAAGCCCCTTCCACAGGTATTTAGATTTGGATGAAGATGCTTATCATGCGATGGCGGGAAAAGCACAATCGGACGCACAGATAGAAATAGATGGAATGCGTAACAAAAAGCGGTACACAGAATGTGGGTGGGGCAAAAAGACACCCCCCGAACCAGAATAACTGGCCGAGGGGTTGCTTGTAACTGGCGGGATGTATTACTAATTGACTCTATATGCATACGGATGTAGTGCGCAAGCTGTCGCGGCGTCCATCAATTCAAGGTCTTCAAAGTCATTTTCTTCCATTTTTAAAATGGCGTTTATGTAATACTTTGCAGCGCGTATTGATGTTAGAAAGGGACGCTGCCCTGCGGCCTTATCTATATCGCCTTCGATCGCGTAGACTTTGCGTATTCCGTTCGGTGTGTCCGTCGTTATGTCTGTGCGCGTAATTGTACAGCCTTTATATTTCATTTTCGCCCTTTGTTTTAGTCGTTAAATGTATAAGTTGAGGGTTATACCTTCCTGTTTCACTGTCGTAGAAAGCGTTTAATCCTTGTCCAGCGATATGCGCAACGGCATCATTGAAATTACTGTTGCCGCTCATCTCACCGTTTTTAATTTTATTGTTCCAAATATCACAGATGTCAACGCGCTCTTCTGCCGTCATTGATGTATTTGTATATTCCCAGTAATAGGAAGGGAGGAAGTAGGGTTTTCCATTGCTATCGGTGCGTGGCCGTATGCCATCGGCTACCATTTCGCTCTGTATCTGTCGCATTCTGTCGCGTGTCATGCGTTTACCTCTTCGGGTTGCGTCTCTCTATCAATCTTATATACATCGGGCCATAGCCATGCCCTGTAGGCCATAGCATCAGCCAGTGCGATAAACTGCCGCACGTTTCCATCATCATCTAACATATATACCCCGCTGTCGCGCATCATAATCGAACCGTAAAACGCCTCCACTGGAAACTCGCGGGCTGTAACTGAGTTTGTAATTACGTTATTATTATTATTATCCATCGTTTTCATCTCCCATATTTTTTAGTGTGTCTATAATATCGTCAAGTGTATAAAGGCGCTGAGTCGAATCTTCGCCCGCATCCCATTCCGGCATATGGTCAACCAGCTGGTCAAACATATCACTATCGCCGCACTTGCGTTTCAGTAACTCAAACATCAGCCCCGTAAATATAGTCGGGTCGTTGTCGAGTAACTGGCACAGTAACATGTGTATCTGTGCGCCTGTGCCATCAACCATGCCCAGACATTTGCCATCGCCCCCGTCGTTACATTCCCCCATCGCCAGTAACACAAACCCAGACAAATCTCCGTGCTGTTTAACGAATTCATCAACATTCTCAACCAACTGATTTTTTAAGTTTCGCATTAGTATTCCTCTGGTAATAGTAACGTGGTCGCGTGGCGTCTGCCTGTCGCGTCTTCTGCCTCTGTGATAATCCATAACTTGCCGCCATCGTAAGACGACACCAAGCGGCTACCGTCTTTTAGTGCTTGGTCGTTGGCCCTGTCGTCTTCGGGTGGAACGTCTCCCCAATCGCCGTGCATGTGGCGAGTGAGATAGTGAGCCATCTCGTCCTGCTTGTAGTTAGCAACGGCCCCTTGCGTTGCCGATATGGTTCCTAATCCTATCACATAACCCCCCGTAGTTGGTGCGGCTCCATTGCCACATTGCTAATATAATAGCTAATCAAGGGGCTGTCAAGGGAAAGTTTAGGGTAATCTAATCAACGCCAATCAACTTGGGTCTAATCAAAAAGCATGTAATCAAAATGGGTTGTAATCGAAGTGGGCCGCAATCAAAACGCAATCGAGCCAGTTATATGCCAGTTACAAGGGCGCAATGTAACCAGTTACAAGCGAGGCGGGCGCATAGGCGAACACACAAAACGCCCCGCCGATAGACTCAGACGGGGCGCTTGTAACTGGCTTGGGCGGGTTACGGCGGGCGTTAGTCCATGCCTAAATCAGACGGCATACGGATACGGCGCCCGTTACATAGCTTGGCAAGTAATGCGTTCTGTTCGTTTCTGTCGGTTATATGATACCCTACCGCCTTGCAAAGTTTGACTATATCGGCGTCGGTCAGTATAACTACCGCGCCGCCCGTCGCGTTGTTGCCCGTCGTTTCTTTACTCATAACATATACCCCTTTTGATAATGTGAACGAGGCGCCGTATACGCCCCGTTGGCCTGTCTCATCAGCGGCGGGTGGCTACCCCAACCGGACGCCCCGCAACGCCCCAACGGGGCGCTATGGCGGCGTTTCGACTATACTATATCGTCGAGCAGCCCATTCGACGCCTCGACCACCCGCCGCAACCCGTCGGTGGGCGTTAGTACCTCCTCGACCGTCGGCAATACTATATCGGCGCTAACGCTTGCCTCGTCTAATAGCTTCTCAAAATTGGGCGCCTGTCCGTAATTTTCAAACTTCGATTCAATATCGGCGGGTAGCGTTTCGCTCCATGCAAACTCAATGCGGCGACACATAGCCGGATGCGTTAGTGCAAAAGCGACGGCATCATAGTCGATAACGCCGCCCGCCCGTTTAAGTGTTATCTCATTTAGTAACGCCGTCGTTTTGTCCCTACTGACGGCGCCCATATACGCCCGTAATTCAACGCTATAACCCGCCGCCTCTAATGCTTGACAGGCCGATAGAATACCCGCGCCCGCATTTACAAAACTACGGGCGTTCACATAATACGCCATAGCAACGGGGACCGCTATGCTGACGACCGGCGCGGGTACCTCGTCGTCCAAATTTAACATATTGTACGGGTCGCCCGTCAGATATGCGCCGACGTCGGGCGCCGCGCCGACGACGTCGTGCACTAACTCAACGCCGCAATTACTCCACGATTTATTAGCGGCGCCCGTCGCGTCTAATAGCTGTTCGCGCCCCGCCGACCAACCAAAACGTGCAAGCTCTAAGGCGCCGTCGTAACCCGCGCTCAAATCCCACTCCTCTGACGCCGTATTAGTTACTGAGGCGTCCTGTTCCCAATTGCGCGGCGCCGTTTCGATATAGTCTAATAGCTCGTCGTAACCGTACGACGCCCGTATTATTTTGCATTTGCGCGCCATTATTCCACCTCGTTATTTTCGCCGTCGGTAACTACGTGCTGACTAATACGGCGCCATGTTCCGTCGTCGATACCCGCGCCGCATATCAATTTAATATCGTCAGACGTTACTCGATACCCGCCGTCAACAAGCTTGACTATGCGACGCCCCGCCCGCATACCAACGACGTGGTTTATATTTAGCTCGTCTACGGCGCGGCGTATGCGGCGCATATTGCCGATAAACTCGGTGCGATCAGCGCGGCGGGTATCGTCTGATGAGTTAGCCCGACGGCGCATAACTTTTTTGATGCGGCGCTCGCGCTCAGTTACCGTTTCAGCGTCGGGTTCGACGCCCAATATAGCCGATTCGAATACCTCGTCATAGCCCATAGATAACTGCACAAAACGGTCGAGCGTCGCGCCGTCGAGCGCGTTACGCCCGACATAGGTACGATCGGCGCCCCGTCCCCATGTATTAGCCGACGCGACGATTAAACAAGAGGGATGCAATTCTATAGACTCGCCGCCGGGTAGCGTCAGACGTCGGTTGTCGAGCGCCTCATGCAATACCGTTAATGCTTTAGGGGAGCTACCGTCTACCTCATCAAACAAAAATAGGCCGCCGCTCTGACAAAAGCGTGAGAAAGAAGTTTCCACCCGATCTCCACTTGCCGACACAAAACCCGTTAGCTCATATGGCGTCTGACAGGCGCCGACGCTGTAATAGTCAAGGCCTAATAGGTCAGCGGCGGCACGTACGGCGCTCGTTTTACCACTGCCCGCCGGACCAATAAGCGCGACGTTTTCACCAAGCGACAACCATTTAAATAGCGAGTAAAAAACCTCGTGCGGCGGGTTGTCGTCGCTGATTTCTTTTAAACGCTCGACTATGGTATCGTCGGCGGGCGTGTCAATTTTTGGATTGTTAAACGTCGCGCCGTTATTTTCAGCGGCGGCGGCGTTGGCGGCGTCAAGCTCGTCGGTTACGTCGGTATAGGTAGCGTAACCCGCACCGCGTAGAATCGTATCAACGGCGCCGATGGTAGCGTCGTTGGCGGGTGGCGTTCCGGGCGTCTGTTCGGGTGTATCGGGCGTCGTTTCGTCGGCGTCCGTCGTCGTCGTTTCCTCGTCGGCGGGTATCCCTTCAGCGGCGCGGCGTTTCTGTTCGCGGTATTTTTGCATATAGTGCTTGTTGCAGTAATACCCCTCGTTACCCGCGCCGACGCCGTCGGATTTACCCTCTTTTGTTGCCTGTTCGGTACAGCCATCGTGCTGACATAAGCTAGACCATGAATTGCGTGACATAATATGTAACTCCATTGTAAAAGGTGAATGCGGGCGCCTCGTGCGCTCGACATAGTAAAGATATATAGATATTTAGCAATGGTCAAGCATAAAAATACATATATATAGGGCAAAAATACGGGCGTCTGATGGCGGCGGGCGCTATGTCGGCGCGTTGGGTAGCCCATGCGGGCGTCATGGGTTATGATGGCGTCGGGGCCTATGGGTTAGGGGTTAGGGGTGGATATGTAAAACGGCGCATGGGCGCAATCCATAATCCAAAATACGCGAGGCGCTGACGTCGCTCAACGGGTTACTGGTTACGGGGCGCCGTCGGCGTTGGGCGGGCGTGTAATTGGGGCGGGCTGGCTGGCTGGCGTAACTGGTTACGGGCCAACGGGTTACGGCTGGCCGCTGGCTGGCCTACCCGGGAACAGGCGAACCGACCCGGCCCCGCCTAAAAACGAACCGAACCCGCATATACTCACCCATACATGGCCGTTGCAGCCACCAATTTTTCAAAAGTTGGCAACTCGACCAGCCACATGGCGCCGGTTGGCGTATCGGCAGTGGGTAGTAGGTGGTGCTGGTAGGTGTATGTACTAGCTGGCTGTGTACTGCTGGTTGGTTGGTAACTAATACATCGGTGAGCGTTTGTAGTTGGCAGAGCTTGACCAAGCCTTGGTCTTACCCTGCCACTCTGTGCTGTTGGGATTTTCTGGCTAATACATCGGAGCCGCGCCCGCAACTGGCATCCATCGCTTTGCACAGCGACTGTGGAATGAGTGGCGCTTTTTACCCCGTGCAAGGAGCCGTAACAGGAATTGCCGCTTTCGCTTTAACCTTGGCTGTGTGTACGATTGCCTCACCCGGTCAGCCACTTCTACACAGCACCCCGGTCGCGCTTTAATGTCCCGATGCTGTGCGTGTATATGATACTAAAATCGACCCTCTGTCGTCAAGGGGAAAAACGCGGAATTCTAAAAAAAACGTGTCATTCTTACAAATAAATTTTATTATGTAAACTAAAACTGCTTGACATATTTTTGTGATTGTGTGATATTGGGCGTATGGTTATAGACTATACAACGCAAGAATGGCCCCAAGAGCGCTGGCCCAACTTTAGCCCAGACGAGCTTCGATGCAAAGAGACGGGCGAGTTGGTGCTATGCGAGGACATGATGGATGCGCTTCAGCAGATGCGCCATGAGTTGGGATCGCCGATGACGATATCATCGGGGTATCGCAGCCCCAAGCATAGCATTGAAGCGGCCAAGATTGCTAAGGGTGGCCCCGGTGGAGCGCATACAACGGGCAAAGCGGTCGATATTGCCTGCGACAGGGCGTTTGCTTACCAAGTGCTGTCATCGGCTTTACGCGCTGGTTTTACAGGGATCGGCATTCAGCAGAAGGGCGTGAGTCGTTTTATCCATCTGGATTACATTCGTCCCGGCGATGGGTTCCATGTCGCACGTCCGTCCATCTGGAGCTATTGATGGCGAAGCGTAAGGCCAAGCCAAAAGCAAAGTCGCGTGTCAATGAGGCTGGTAATTACACTAAGCCTACGATGCGTAAGCGATTGTTTAACCAGATTAAGGCTGGGTCAAAAGGCGGTAGCGCAGGTCAGTGGACGGCTCGTAAAGCACAGATGCTGGCTCGTAAATACAAAGCAGCAGGTGGGGGCTACAAAGACTGATGGCATTAGCCAAAAGCCAAAAAAGTCTAAAGAACTGGACGGCGCAAAAGTGGCGCACTAAGTCTGGCAAGCCATCTACCCAAGGTAAAAAAGCTACGGGCGAACGTTATTTGCCATCAGCAGCAATAAAGTCATTGTCTGCATCTGAGTATGCAGCTACAACGCGCAAGAAACGCAAAGATACCAAAGCTGGTAAAAAGGTATCTAAGCAGCCCAAACGTATTGCAAAGAAAACAAAGCGGTATCGGTAATGGCTCTGTCTGAGTTACAACAGCAAGCTGTTCAGCTTGTGTTATTAGACCGTTGGAACCCCAAGCTGGCAAACGATAAAATTGCCAAGACGCTGGGCGTAGACAAAACAACGGTGTTTCGTTGGCGCAAAAACGCGGAATTCAAGGAAGCGCTGCAAAAAGAGTTAGAGCGTGACCGGGCTGACTTTGATGAAATACCGTTGGCTTGGCGCAAGAATCGCGTGCTGTCACTGGAAAAGTTGTATCACAGCATACCAGAAAAGCGCGTTGCGCTAAAGCTGCGGGTGTTGCGTGAAATACGCGAAGAAGTGGGCGATCACCGGATACAGGTGGATCACACGATAGAAGTAAAAGGAGCCAATCTTCCTCCACGCGCTAACTCGTATGAGGAATGGCTCAAACAGAATGAGCAGATGGTAGAGGCGCAATACAGCGTAGACGAGGCAGCTGGATGAAGGTTAGACGCTTGCCTAACGTAGGGCCAACGCACCACAGGCAGTATATTAACAGCAAGGGCAGTTACATTAAAAACGGACGCACAAGCTTGCCAAGCCGAACGGATTCGCGTCATCCAACGATTGTTTCTTCGTGGGCTTCATTGCATAAAGAAAAGAATCGCAATAGCTTTCATTTGTGCAGAGGTAAATACAACAAACAATGACGTGGAAACCGCAACCGGGGCCGCAAGAAAAGGCCATTCGCGCCTCGTTTGTAAATGAACTGTTCTTCGGTGGCGCTCGCGGAGGGGGTAAGTCCGAGTTTTTGCTGGGTGATTTCCTAGCCGACGTAGACACGTACGGTGAGCATTGGAAAGGCGTGCTGGTACGGCGAACCTACCCAGAGTTAGACGAGATCATTGATCGCTCTCGCCAAATTTTTAGAGATGCGTATCCAGATGCCGAATACAAGGTCGGCACACATCAATGGAATTTTAAAAACGGCGCTACGCTGAAGCTGCGCCACTTGGAAAACGAAGCAGACGCTGACCATTTCCAAGGCCAGCAGTATACATGGATCGGCTGGGACGAGTTGACGTCTTGGGCAGACATGAAAGCGTATCACAAGCTGAAGGCCTGTTTGCGAACGGGCGCAGCGGAAGTGCCGACCAAGCGGATACGGGCTTCTGGTAACCCCGGTGGCCCGAATCACAACAACGTCAAGAGTTACTTTATTGACTCGTCGGAAGAATCTACCGTTATTACGGGTGACGACGGCATGACGCGAATGTATATTCGCAGTCTTGTAACTGATAACAAGATTTTACTCCAACGCGATCCGGGTTACATTAAACGGCTTGAAGGCGTTGGCGATGAGCAACTGGTCAAAGCGTGGTTGGAAGGCGATTGGGACTCCTTCGTCGGCCAATATTTTACCAACTGGAACGAGCCGCGCATACTCGTCAACAGTTTTGAAATACCCACGCATTGGCCGCTTTTTGGCGCGATGGACTACGGTGAGGCAGCTCCAACGAGCTTTGGCTTGTATACCGTAGACTACGACGGCAACGTGTATCGCATCAGCGAGTATTACCGCGCTAATGCTACGGCATCACAGCACGCTGCCAATATTGTGGAGATGATCGAAAGTTGTCCGTTTACGGGCGGTCGTTATCCACAGGCAACGTATTGTGACCCGTCGATGTTTGTTAAGCGGCGTTTAAGCGAGGTAATAAACCACTCGCCAGCGGATGTGTTTGCTGAAAACGGCATCTTTTTGACGCGAGCCAACAATGACCGGGTAACTGGGTGGCGCGTTGTCAACGATGCACTGATAAAAGAGCAGCTATATGTGTTTAACGGCTGGAATGATGCGCTTTGTCGCACGATGCCAGCTCTGCCGCGCAGTAGCAAGAATCCAGAGGATCTGGATACTACGGCAGAAGATCACGCTGCTGACGAGTTGCGCTACGCAATGATGCACGTTTATCGGCCCCACAAACAGGCTGATGAGATGCCGTACGAAGGCACAGGGCAAGAAGCGTTGGATATGTTGGATATGGGTTATGGCAGACGCAATGGGCGGTATGCCACGGCCTAACACTGCGGTTGGTGCGTTGAAACGCGCTGGCCCAACACTTGGAGCAAAGACGATGAAAGGTTTTCACGGAACCCCAACTACGACGAAGCCAAACAAAAGCGTCAAAGGCAGTGTAGTTAAGCCCAAGGCAGCTGGTAGCGATAACATGAAGAAGAGCGGTAAGGGCAAATAGCTTGAAGCAGCGCGAGATAGAGTTTTGGCAGGGCGCTATAGAGAATAGCCGCAAGTATATGCGGCAGCGCCATAAGACGTGGCGGCGGTTACTCAAGACGTATGAGCTTGACTTTGACGTGCCGGGTTTAGACGATGATAAGATCGTCAAGATCTCGCGCATGTATCCGTTGGCCCGTCAGATTATTGCCAGCGTCTCGTTTAACTACCCCCATGTATTCTTCAAGGTTGAAGAGCCGGGACGTGAGTTTGCCGCAGAGATATTAGAGCGCGTAGCCAACGCAGCACTAGAGCAGATGGACGCCAAGCGCGAGGTGCAACAGGCTATCTTCGACGCACTGTTTTGTAGCGTGGGCTGGCTCAAGTTTGGCTACAACCCACCCGGTGACAAGGATATTGTTGCGCCTTATACAATCAACGATGAAGCGGAAAACGACTTTCCGTATGTCCATCGTGTATCGCCATTTAATATCTACCTTGACCCACTGACGCCTCCGCACAAGATGTCCTCTGCGCGGTATATCATCGAGAAAATGGTAGTGCCGCTGGAGTTTGTGCGTGAAGACTCGCGCTTTGTAAACCGCCGTCAGATACAACCCATGTCGGACGACGGCTCACAAGATACGTTTCTCTATGAAACGCAAGACGCCGAATACTCAGACGAGCATGATGCGGTAACCTCTGCCAAAGTGCGAGGACAGATGGTCTGCCTGTATGAGGTGCATGACCGTTTGCATAAGAAGCGCATTACGTTCGCTGACGGCGTTACTGAGCCTATCGAAGAAGTAGACCACCCCATGCTCGCCATGGAGCCTGTAACGCAGCCAGATCCGTTTACGGGCGAGCCTATGATGACGGGTGAGTTTCAACCTGCCGGGGGGTATCTGGTAGACGGTGGTTTCCCGTATCACGCCATCAAGTTTGATCAGACAGAGCGCAGCTTTTACGGCGAACCGCCGATGGCGTACGTCGAAGATACGCAGAGTCTGATTGTAGAGTCCGTATCACGCCGCGCAGATCTACTCAAACGCTTTCAGCGCATCGTCCTTGCCTCACGCAGGGAGCGCGAAGCCAATCAAGATATCGGTGATACGCTAGAGACGGGGCGCGATGGTGAGATCATCTGGGTAGAAGATCCCAACACATCAATGCGCGAGATGAACTTTGGCAACCCACCGCCCGATCAGTTGGGCATTGAGTCCGATGCGCGTAGCTACGAAGAGCAAAGTCTCAACGTAAGCCAACTGGCGATGGGAGGTGGCCCGAAAGTCACTGCAACACAGGCCAGCTTACAGGCATCGTTTAGTCAGATCAACCGCGAGTGGATGCAGCAATCGGTAGCCAACGCCTATCGCTCTATTGTGCGTAACACGCTGCGTATGATGGCCGATGATCGCTACACGCCAGAGCAGTTTCTGGTCAACGTAGCGCGAGACACGGAAGATCCGGTATACGAAGCGGTCACAGCAGACCTATTGCGCGTCCGATACAAGATCGAGATCAACGCAGGGTCGATGCAGCCACTGACCGAGCAGCTAGAGCGTCAAGATGCGCTGCAACTGTTCAATTACACGATCAATCTGCCCGAAATCAACAGGATCGAAGCAATTAAGGGGCTGCTGTCTACTTTTAGAGTCCAAGATCCCGAAAAATACCTCGGAAACAGAGAAGACGGCGATACGATCAAGGCGGCAAACCTTGAAAACGTAGCCTATCTGATCAACGGTGGTGATCCGGGCGTTACACCGAACGAAAATCACCAGTTACACATACAAATCCACGGCCAGATACAGCAGTTGCCGCAGTTTCAGCAACTATTACCGCAACAGCAGCAGCAAGTGTTGCAGGTCGTGCAGAATCACGTTGCACAGCACCAGCAATTCTTGCAACAAATGGCCCAAGGCCAAGCGCCGTCAGTCCCAACTGGTTCAGATCGCTCCGAAAGCGAAGGTAGCATTATTTCGTTAGTGCGCAGCCAAGCGCAAGAGGTCAGCCAGCAGTTACAAAACGCACCGGGGCAGGGATAGGCCATGGTTTTACACGATTACGAGTGCGAAAAGTGCAACCACCGGCAAATAGACGTGCCATCGGCTACTCATGCCCAGATACAGCGCATAATTCCGTGTAACCAATGCGATGGCACAGCGCGAATGATCTTTGTAACCAGCAATTTTATCCACAACTCGCACTCTGGTATGTATGGCAAGTTCCACGCTGGATTTGGACAAGTTGTAGAGTCATACAGCCATAAACAAGAACTGTTGAAGAGATACAACGTGACCGAGAGCGCCGATAGCGTTGGTGGCTCACGGAATCACATTAGCTCTGATGTCACTAACTCTGCTCCGCGCAATACCGACCCAGCCTCGTTTGGGAACACGCCCGAAGAGGCCGTCGCTGCTGCGGAACAGGCTTATAACGAGGAGAACAAGTAGTATGTCCGAAGCGATACTGGATCTGGACTCCAGCGCAGACGACTCGTCACCCGTAGCGGACTCATCTACGGAACAGTCAACCAACACGGTTGAGTTGTTTTCGGATGACACCTCTGCTCCGGCACAGTCTGATAGCACTGGACACTCTGACAGCGAATCGTCGGATTTTGACCCGGAACAGCATGACTGGCTGAGAGGCGATGTCAACACTGTTCCAGACCAATACAAGGGCTTAGTCCCGTTAGCAAAAAACCTACAGGCGCAGTTTACGCGCACACAGCAAGACCTTG
>Ga0208794_1000748_pt1 | contig 18103 bp, 16 predicted proteins | sample 32_taG_FD_184106 | JGI IMG/M metagenome (GOLD analysis project Ga0208794, IMG submission 184106) | Marine viral communities from the Gulf of Mexico - 32_GoM_OMZ_CsCl metaG (SPAdes) (version 2) | ecosystem: Environmental > Aquatic > Marine > Oceanic | place: Atlantic Ocean: Gulf of Mexico... | reverse complement strand
ACCTCGCCGTCGTCGTCTTCAAGACCGAGCGCATGCCGGCCCCCGGCATTCTTCTTGCGACCCTGCTGGCAACGGCCGGCGTGGTGATGGTCGCGGTCGGATAAGCAACTGTGTTGTTCAGTTTGTGTTTGGGGGCCATTGGGTTTGGTTTTTGATGATGGCATTGAGCCAGGTCATGAGCTTGTTGATCAGAGCGACAGGATGACCTTTCCGCGTGCGGCGAGCCTGTGTTTCATGGCGGCGAGACTTGGGTTGAAGCTGGCGCCGCTGAGGACGGCCATGTGGGCGACGTTGCGCACTGCGGAGCGTCCGCCCCCCGATCGTGCTGCGACCCTTGAATGCGCAGCTTTGCCGATCATAGGTGGCGACCCCGACAAGGGCGGCGATCTGGCCATGGGAGAGGCGGCCCAGTTCGGGCAGATGGGCCAAAAGTGTCCAGCTTAGGACGGGCCGACGTGGGGCACCGAGCGCAGGCGGCGGTCGATGTCGGCCATCTCGGGATCGGCGGCGACTATTTCGGCTAGGCGCGTTTCGAGCAGAACCACATCAGCTTTGATCGTGTTGATGCGTCGCGCGGCCATAAAGACCAGCATGGGTGTCAACGGCGGAGCAAAAACCGGCCATTGGGCGGCGCAAAACCAGGCCACTGGCGCTGCTGCGAGCGGGGAACGTCGGGAGGGCGTAGCCCGACCAGAGTTTTCCGCTCGCAGCGTCGGCGATCTTATTGGTGAGGGTTGGCGGTTTTTCGTGCCCGGCTTTGCGCGAGGCGATAGTTGTCGCCGTTCATCTCGAGGATGCTGACGTGGTGGGACAGTCGCAGGGCGCCTGGATCTCGGCCTTCATCGCCGTCACGCGCCCCGATCTGGTCAAGGGTCTGGTGCTGGTCGACAGCGCAAGTCTCACGCTTCCCGAGGGCGGGGAGTGTCAGGATTTTCGTGTGTGGTCGGGCATAATGGGTAAACAAGGAGTCCCATATGTCTCGACGCAAAGAGCCTGCCATCCCAAATGAACTTCTCGATCAGCTTCTGGCTGGTGGCGCTGCCAGTGCGGCTTTTGAGCAAGGCGGTTTGCTGGATTCGCTGAAGAAGGCGTTGACCGAACGCGCTTTGAACGCAGAGATGGACCACCATCTGTCCGGCGAAGATGGCGCCGGCAACACGCGCAACGGTTATGGCCGCAAGACGGTGACGACCGAGACCGGCAAGCTTGAGATTGATGTGCCGCGTGATCGGCAGTCCAGCTTTGATCCGCAGCTGATTGCCAAGTACCAACGCCGCTTTCCTGGCTTCGACGACAAGATCGTGTCGATGTATGCCCGCGGCATGAGCACCAGGGAGATCGCGGGCCACCTGCGCGACCTGTATGGTATCGATGTGTCGCCGGACCTGATCAGTACGGTGACCGACGCTGTCCTCGATGAGGTTGCCACCTGGCAGCAGCGGCCGCTCGATCCGATTTACCCTCTGGTCTTTTTCGATGCCATCCGGGTCAAGATCCGCGACGAGGGCATGGTGCGCAACAAGGCGATCCATATCGCCCTGGGGGTGCGCGCCGATGGCGCCAAGGAAGTGCTGGGCCTGTGGCTCGAGCAGAATGAAGGCGCCAAGTTCTGGCTGCGGGTGATGAACGAGCTCAAGAACCGCGGCACCGAGGATATCCTGCTGGCGGTCGTCGATGGCCTCAAAGGCTTCCCTGAAGCGATTACTGCCGTATTCCCCGAGACGGTGGTTCAGACCTGCATCGTCCATCTGCTGCGCAACTCGATGGACTTCGTCTCCTGGAAGGACCGCAAGGGGTTGGCGAGTGCGCTCAAGCAGATTTACCGCGCCACCGATGCCGACGCCGCCGAAAAGGCCCTGACGGACTTCGACGCCGGCTTCTGGGGCCAGCGCTATCCCGCCATCGGCCAGAGCTGGCGGCGCGCCTGGAGCGAGGTTATCCCGTTCTTTGCCTTCCCTGATGAGGTCCGCAGGATCGTCTACACCACAAACGCCATCGAGGCGCTGAACTCAAAGCTGCGGCGGGCGGTCAGGGCCAGGGGCCACTTCCCCAGCGACGATGCCGCCACCAAGCTGCTGTATCTGATCTTGAACCGGTCAGAGAAAGAGTGGAAAATGCCGCCACGTGAGTGGTCCATGGCCAAGGCGCAGTTCGCCGTCATCTTCGGCGAGCGCTTCATTCGCGCCATGGCGGCGTAATAGTGCAATCGCCCGCCACACACGAAATTACTGACAGTCCCCGAGGGCGGCCTGAACCACGCGAATGTCGCGCAGCGCCATCACGAGATTTTCCTGCCCAACACCATGTTTCTCGAGGGCCTGAAACCGGATGCGGAAAGCGTGGTCCGACTGCTCCACACCATGGTTCACGACATGGCCAGTGTTCCGGACGATTTCATCGCCTACGGTATCGGCAGGGCGAAACACTGGCTTCCCATATGGGAAGATCCCTGGCGGGCATTCTGGGCCGACGGCGGTGTGAGAAACAGGCAGCAATATCTGCTTGATGGCGTCCATCTTCGCGAACACCTGCACAAGCTCAAATCCGCCCCGCTCATCATCTGGGCAAGGACACGGTGAAGGGCATGCAGTCGGGAATCGACCTGTTCTCCTCATTGCCCGACTCGGAACTGCACATCTTCGACAAGGCCAATCACTTCCTGTGGATCGACCAGCCGGAGCGGTTCAATCGATCTGTCGGCTCGTTCCTGATCTCGCGCACCTGATCGCCGAGCCGGTCTCATCTCGCATCCAACCTCACGCGAAAGGACCTGACGGATGTCAGCTGCCACACCTTCCGAGACGGCAAGTCCCCGCCAGCCGATCCGACTGATCATTTTTTCGGCGGCCTGCGTCCTGCTGCTCGCGTCTCTCAGCCAGACGAGCATTGCCACGGCCATTCCCGTTATCGTCGCCGATCTGGGGTCCGTCGAAAGCGTCACCTGGATCATGACGGTCTATCTGCTCGCCTCCACGGTCGGCGCGCCGATTTCGGGCAAGCTGGCCGATCTTTACGGGAGCAAGCCCGTTCTTCAGGCCTGTATTCTCGTCTTTCTTGCCGGCGCGGGAATCGGCGGTCTGGCCAGCAGCATGGGGGTGCTGATCTTCGGGCGCTTCATCCAGGGTCTGGGAGGCGGGGGGCTGATCGTCGTTGCCATGACCGTAGTGGCCGATGTTCTGCGCGAACGCGATCGTGGCAAGGCACAGGGAGTTGTGGGTGCCGTCCTGGGATTTTCGACCGTCTTCGGCCCTCTTTTGGGCGGTTTTCTGACCGAGCAGTTTTCCTGGCACTGGGTGCTTTTCATCAACCTGCCGTTCGGCGTCCTGGCGTTCAGGGCATCACTTTCCTGCTGCCCAAGGGCGGCAATCACGGCCGGCAGAAAATTGACTATCCCGGGGCCATTCTGCTCGCCATCACGCTGACCGGCATCGTTCTCTTCGCGAGCCTTGGCGGCACGGCCATTCCCTGGGCATCCTGGCCGAGCGTTGCGCTGGGCGTGGTCTGCGGCTTGGGCTTTCTGGGGTTCCTGTTCATCGAATCCCGGACCATTCAGCCGATTCTGCCTCTCGGCCTGTTTCGCATCAACAATTTCGTGGTGTCCAATGCCGTGCGCTTCATCATCGGCATGTCGATGTTTGGCATGATAACGTTCATCCCGCTCTACCTACAGGTCGTCAAAGGTTACAGCCCGACCGTTTCCGGCCTGCTGTTGCTGCCCCTGATGTTCGGATTCGTCGGCGGGTCCATCCTGTCCGGCATCTTCATGAGCCGGACGGGCCGCTACAGAATAGTGCCCATCCTGTCCATGCCCCTGCTGGCGGTCGGCGCGCTTCTGCTCGCAACCATCACCCCGGACACGAATGTGTGGATCCTGGGCCTCTATCTTTTGACGGTGGGCATCTGGATCGGCCCGGTCAACAGCATCGGCGTCGCCGCGATCCAGAATGCCGTTCCCGCGGGGGCGCTCGGCGTCGCGACGGCGAGCTCCCAGATGTTCCGCATGATCGGCGGTTCCGTCGGGGTCTCCATCTTCGGCGCGATTTTTGCCGCCGGGCTGTCGAGCCGGCTCCCCGGCGGCCTGCTGAACGATACGGGAAACACGGGTTTGCGCGCAATGTCGCCCCAGCTCATCTCCGAGCTTCCTCCGTCCTTGCGGGATACGGTCCTGGATGCGTTCACCGGTGCTCTCCATCCCATCTTTCTCTGTACGGCCGTTGCTGCCGTGCTGGCCTTTTGCCTGTCCATCATCCTCAAGGAAATCCCGCTCCCGGTCGATCGCCGGCGTGATCCAGACGCATATAATGGAAACGTGAAATGAAGATTCTCAGGTTCAACGACGATCAGATCGGTGTGCTCAATGCAAAAGCGGAAGTGGTCGATGTCAGCGATCTCGTCCCCATGCGCAGCGTCCGCGGTCCGCAGGGCGCTCTCGACTTCCTGATCGCGAATTTTCAGGAGCTGAAACCGGAAATCGAGAATCTGCTCGCCAGGGCGCCCGGCCAGACCCTTTCCGACGTGAAACTTCTTGCGCCGCTTCATCGCCCCTCGAAAGGTCTCTCGGCGTTCGCGAACTACGTGACATTCTCGGGTTCACGAAGGACCGCCTGCCGAACGAGTTCTTCCACAAGAGCAACGATCTGGTTGGGTCGGGTGGAAGGACCACATTGCCGGACATTGACGACGTCGTGGTCTTCCACGCTGAAGCGGAGCTTGCCTTCGTTATCGGCAGCGAGGTCCAGGATGTCTCTGCCGGAGATGCAATGGGCAAGGTTTTCGGATTCGTTCCGTTCTTCGACATCTCGGCGCGAGGATTGCATCGCAGGGGACAGTTCATCCCCAAGGGTCAGCGCGGATTTGCGCTGTGCGGACCCTGGATCACGACCGCTGACGAAATTCACGACCCGCACGAGCTTCGGGTGCGCTCGTGGCTGAACGGCGTGATCGCCCAGGATTTCTCGACGAATACCATGGCAAATCGAATCCCCGAGCAGATCGAATGGCTCTCCCGGTTCACCACGCTTCACGCCGGGGACCTCGTCACGACCGGCACCAACCATGAAGGGCTCAAGCCCATAAACGTGGGAGACAGCCTCGAGATCGAAATTGAGGGGCTGGGGCGCGCACGGTTCGGGGTCGACGGCAGCAGCCCCCACAAAACCGCGGCGTTCGTTCCGGGGCAGACAAGCGTGAAGCCGCTGGAAAAAGGAATGCTGATCAGCCGGGTCGATTGAGGCCCGTGGCGTCTACGGCGCGAATATCGATAAATCGCGCCGTGGGGAAATGGATGCGGGGAAATGCCCCGCATCGTTCTCCGGAGGCTTATTCTCCAGCTATCCAGGTACGATTGTACTCTTCAACGCGCCACCCGTCTTCCTCCATGAAGCGGGCTTCGCCAAGATCGAGCTCGGCAGCGACGGCATTCAGGGCCTCCGGCGACGTGTCCGGCCACTCGCCCGTTTCCAGCCGCTCCATCATGACCTCGACAAGAGCGGTGGTTTCGGACGCCTCGAAGCCGCAATGGTCGGTGAACTTGAGCAGCGACTGACGGTAGAGATCGGTCGTGCCCTTCTCTTCCACGAGCGCTTGATAGCCCTGCATCAGGCTATAGGGAATCGAGTTGTCGCCCAGGCTGTGCACGCGGATCGTAGGCACCTGCAGGTCCCCGTCCGCTGTTCTTCCGGGCTGGCTCCAGTAATCGAGCGCATAGTCGGACGCTGCGATGCGGGGCGCGGAATTGATGCGCTCGATGTCCTCGCCGATATCGAGGCCCGCCTCGGCATAAAGATGTTCGACAAGCTCCTTCATGATCGGCGATGCCGTATCGTAGAAGGCTGCGTAATCGATGCCCTCATTGCCTGAAAGCTGCTGGCCCGAGGCGGCATTCTCGAACATCACGCGCGATTGGCCGCCGACGGTGCCGGTAAGCCGCAATGCCGAAGGCACCAGTTGATCGGACAGTGCTTCGGAGGTGAGCGGATCGGGGAACGGCTGATCCGCAGCCTCCCAGGGGGACCATTGGCCGATCGCGAAGGCAAGGGCGAGGCGCGCCCGTCCCTCGGGAGTCTCTCCCAATGTCTCCACCGCGCTGCGCCATGAGGCCTGGATGTCGCCGATCGTCCTGCCGTCGGAGCCGGCGCCGTTCGGCATGTTGACGATGCGAAGGTCGCTCGCGGAGCCCAGGCCGGCTTCCTCATACGCGTCCGCGAGGAGCGTCTGCATGGCAAACCAGCCATCGAGGTAGCTGTTCATGATCCACACCGGTATATGCGCCGACAGAACGACCGCACCGTCTATGCGATCGGAGAAATCCTCGGCGGCGGCGAGACTGACGAATCCGGCTCCTGAGCAGCCGAACGCCAGCACCCACTCGGGATCGTACTGCTCCTCGAAAATCGTTTGAACGGCTTCGAGGTTATGTATTTCCCGCTGCGGATCATACTGCCACGGGCGCATGGGATGGCGCGCCAGACCCGCGAAGGCATAACCTCTGCTCAGCAGATCCGTAAAGCGCTCCGTCTGCGAATTCGCCGCATAGTCGAGATCGCGCAGGAGCACGCCGTTCCAGTCGGTGGGCACGCTGATCAGCCAGGCCGTGCCGTCGGGCAGGGTGCCGCTTATCTCTTCGATTTTCTGTGCTTGCGCCACTGGACTGGCGGCAAGCATTGCCAGCAACGCGAACGCCGCGGTGCCGCTCTTCAGATATTTGCGATAGCTCTTCTCAAGCGTGTCAAAGGTCACCTTATCTTCCTCCTGAACGAGCCAAACGCCCCGCCGGAGGGGTAAAACGTTTAGCTTCCTAACAAATCAAGACTACTTTTCAAAAGATAGTCTGTCAATGACAGTTCGTTCTGTATTTTTGAATGGGGGGGGAGTTCGTGTATAAATATATGTAGGAATCTTCATAGTATTTTGCAAAAATATATGGTTCCGGATGAGAGAATTACATCCTCTTTTCCAGATTGCATGCCGTGTCATGCGATGGCGGGGCCAGGGTTGCCTTGATATCCCCGGTTGTTGGGTGTCAATAATCGAAGCCTAAAACAGGCGTCGTTATAGCTTTTTCCGATCCATCATTCAGCGGTCCGTGCATACTGGGCTTCGAGGGCGAGGCGATGATGCCAAACTGTCCGGGGAACGCCTCGTCCCAATGCGTCCCCTGGTGGAACGGGAGCGGAGGCCGCAACGGGGGTCTCCCGAAATACGGCCTCGCCAATGCGCAATCCTTCCGCTGCGGACCTTAGCGTTGTGAAATCGTGCGCTCCTGGTGCGCGGGATCTGTGGCCAGTTTCCTTGTCCGTCGCCATATGCCCAGCGCGATCGCGAGAACGGTCACCGGTATGGAAAGGAAAAGGTAGGGAGAGAGCGCCGCCGCAGCGGCCGCCAGAATCACCACCCGCACAATTGGCTTCAATTCGACTTCCAGAGCAAGCGCCAGAAGAGTCGTGGCCACGATGCCGCCCAACGCGGCAACACCGATTTCCAAGGCACTGCCCTGGGCCAGCAAGGCTTCGTTCCATACGAAGAAGAACGGGAGAATGAACCCGATGGCGGCCAGCTTCACCGACGTGACGGCAATCTTCATTGGGTCTTCATCCGCGATTGCGGATGCGGTGTATGCTGCCACCGCGATAGGCGGCGTCAGGGCGGAGAGCAGGGCGAAGTAGAGCAGGAACATGTTGGAGGCCAGCAGGGGCAGCCCGACGACCGTGAACGCCGGACCGACGAGCACGGCCGCAAGAATATAGGCGCTGGGCGTGGGCATCCCCAGTCCCAGAAGAATCGCGATGCCGGCGGCGAGCAACAGGACGACGAAGGGGCCCGAACCCGACAGCATCAGGACAAGGCTCGACGTCTTGAGGGCAAGGCCGGTCATCGTCAGCCCGCCAATGATCAATCCCGCTGCGGCGCAGGCGCCGGCCACCGGCAACATGCGGATGGTCGCCTCGCCCAGCCCCTCCAGCATCTTGCGCGGCGTCATCCGGGTCCGCTTGGTCAGCAGGGACGCGACAACCAGGGCAACCGTGCCGTAAACGGCGACGTAGGTGGGCGTATAGCCCATCAGCAGGGCTACGGTGATCACCACGAGCGGTATGACGAACACCCATCCCGTCTTCAGGGTCTCCTGCACCGGGTCGACGTCCTTGACGCCTTGCAGTCCCTGGCGAACGGCACGGAAATGCACCTGCAAATAGACGCCGATATAATAAAGGATCGCCGGAATCAGCGCCGCGAGCACGACGTTCCGATAATCGATGCCGGTATACTCGGCCAGGATGAATGCGGCCGATCCCATGACGGGCGGCATGGCGGCTCCACCCGTCGAGGCCGCGACCTCGACAGCGCCCGCGAAACGCGGGGAGTATCCGAGCCGCTTCATGATCGGAATGGTGATGGATCCCGTGGTCGCCACATCCGAAGTCGGACTGCCCGAGATCATTCCGTACATGCCGGACGATATGACGGCGATCTTGGCCGGGCCTCCGGGCGAGCGGCCCGTGAGCGCCGCTGCGAGCTGGAACATGAATTCGGCGCCTCCCGCATGAGACAGGACCGAACCGAACATCACGAACAAGAAGACGTAGCTGGCTGCCACCTGGATGGGTACGCCGAATACGCCGTCGGTGGTGTACATCAGAACGTCGACAAAGGAACCGAAGTCGATGAACCCATGGCCGAGCGGGGGCGGGATCAGGTGTCCCCAAAGGTTGTAGGCAAGGAAAATGAGCAGGACGATCGTAAGCCCGATGCCGGTTGTCCGCCTGGCCGCCTCGATGGTCAGGGCAAGCAGGAGCGTGCCGAAGAAGAGCTGGTCGCCGGGCAGTGGCCGGAGGAGCGTGATATGATTGGCCAGGTCAGCCCTGATCGTAAAGAAGTAGATGCCGCACGCGACGCTCGCACCGCTCAGGACCCAATCGGCAATGCCGATCCGGTCCGTTGATGTCGAGGTCGGACCGACCGTCAAAAACAGCAGGGCATAAATGCCGCAGACGAACAGAATGCCGATCAGCAGCGCATCGGGCAGCGCAAAGATGTTGGCATATACAACGCCGACGGCAAAAATCGCGGCAGCAACGGTCAAGGTTTGACGCGGCACGCCGTCGAAAGATCGACGGCGGCCGGTTCCGACGAGTTTGGCCAAGGCCATTTACCCACTCCTCCGGTTGTTCTTGGAAACGGAAACTATTCGATCAGGCCCGCTTCCTGGTATGCCCGCAGGGCGCCATCGTGGTGCGGCACTGCGGTCTCCCGAGTGAGCAGCGTGGTGTCCAGGTCGGCCATTGCCGGATGGACCGAGCGTATTGAGTCGAGATTGTCGATCAGCGCCTTGGTCAGCGTGTAGGCATCTTCCTCGCTCATCTCCGCGCTGGCGATCAGAACGGCACCCAGAGCCAGGGTCTCGATGGCTTCGGGCTGGTTCTCATAGGAATCGGCGGGAATCGTGAACTCGGCGATCGAGAATTCCTCGGCGATCTGCGCCCTGACATCGGCCGGAATGCTCAGCAGTTTGATGTCGAGTGCGTTCTCGATTTCCCGGATGGAGCTGTGACCGACGAAAACACCGTTCGCGTAGAGATCGACACGACCGTTCTGGAGCAGGCCGGCCTGCTCGGACGAACCGGCCTGAACGACTGCTCCGCCCCATTGGGCGATCGCTTCGTCGTCGGCGCCCGCCGCCGCCATGATGGCAGACGCAATCTGGCCGGTGATATTGCCGGCTCTGTTTACTGTCATACGCACCGGAACCTGCGCGGCAGCAAAATCGTCCACGGAATCGACTTCATGCTCTTCGGCAAAGCTGCGCGTCGTGACGAACTGCATGGGTGCCCAGTCGTAAAGGTAGCCGATCGTGCGTAGATTTTCGATCGGCGCACTGAAGGGCTCGCCACCCTGTGCCGCGATAGCAAGCTCGGCGTCGTGGATAAGTCCGATTTCGGCCCTTCCTTCGCTGATCATTGCGGCATTGGCAAATCCGCCGCCGGTAGTCTGGTAGGTAATCGTCGAGTTTGGATCGTTTGCCTTCACGACGGCATCTAGACCCGCGCCAAGAAGCGTCCAAAGTCCTCCGGGGCTGGCGCCCGCGAGTGTGAGATTGAGCGACTGCGCAGTCGCCGGCAGCACCGGCGCCACGATAAAGGCGAGGGATAGTCCGGTCAGGGTAATTCGCGATAATGGCATCTGTTCCTCCCATTGGAAATCTGAGCTTTTGCAGAAATCTCGCTGCCGGATAGCTCCGCTCCGCGGCCGGCAGGATCAACGTTATGGTTAGTTTCCTAAGCAGTCAAGCGCGATGGTTTCAAAATCCGCCGCGGTCCGGCCGTGATGCGCCCCGGGGGGGTGTATAAGGCCAACGCAGCCAAGACTCATGGGTCTCGACACAGTCCTTGCCGGCTCCCGGAGCCGACAAGGAGAGAAGGGGGCGTCTCGCATTATTCGCCTGGAACCCATGTGCGATTGTAGGCCCCGACCTCCCGGTCGCCATTGATCGAACTCGATCAGGTCCTGGGCGGTGGCGGCCAGAGGCACCAGGCTGGACGCTGCCAGCAGCAGGCCCGTGAAGACATTCCACCGGCGCCGCGCTGTCGATTAATTGAAATTCAACATGGAACTTCCCTCCTCCGGAAGTGGTCTGTGACGATCAGATCGGCGTTCCCCCCCTCGCGCCAATTTAATTAGTTTGCTTACTTAGTTATATGTGTCAAGCCACCCGTTGGCCGAATTCCGAGGCAAGGGAACTCTGGGCGATCGCCTTCATGGAGCTGTTCTGGATTGGCAGAATCGGCCTCGTCCATCTTTCGCTCCTGCGGCCTTCGCTTTTGCCTAACTTCGGCCCGGGGTTCCGCATGAACCGGGATTGTGAGGGGAAGCGGTCCGCTTCCATCGGGCTGTGCGCGAGGAAACGAGAAATGTGGCGGGAAGGGCGGTTGCGTTCCTGTCGTGGCGGGAGGAGAGCTGCCGGCTTGCAGATATGTCGTTACAAATCGCAAGGCTGCGACATGCCAGCAGACCTTTCGGCCGCGCGGGCCGAAAGGTCTTTTTGAGGCAGGGATGGGCGGCTTATTCGGCCGCGACCATTTCATTATGATTGACGAGAGTGCGCCAATCAGTCGTTTTGGGGAACACGCCCTCGCGCGACATGATCCGCGAATGCGGCAGCCGGGGCTCTTCAGTGCCGATGGCCTTGCCGCCTTCGGCGACCTTCCGCGCAGCATCGACCATCAGACGACGGAACTCGACGATGGCGAGATCGGATGCCCCGAGGATATCGTTGGTGCGATCGACGATCGGCCCCATGGAAACCCACATGACGATGTCCTGATTGGGAATGCCCAGAACGCCGGTGAAGTTGCCCTGCTTCATCAGCTCGCGATCCTGGAGGAAGTTGTTCTCCAGCGTGCGGCGCGAGCGCCATTTCTCGTCCAGATCGACTCCCTTCTCCGCATGGTTGAACTTGCGCCACTCCTCGGTGGTGGGGCATGCCGTGCCACCCCACGCGATGAAGTGGAAATGCGTGGTCTCGTCGTCGACAGGGACGATGACGCTGGCGACATTGTAGGAGCTGTTGGGCGGAATCAGCGAGTAATATGGCGCAATGAACTCGGTGATGCGCAGGTAGTCATGCGTGGCTGCATTCTTGATCGGCTTGCGGATCGCCGCGTAGTGGAACCCGTAGCTCGTCGTCTGCGTCTGCATGCGCGGCGACTTGTCCGTCGAGGGGCGATACCACGACTTGTCGTCGGCTGCGGCGCCCTCGACCCTGGCCGGCACCATATCGGAGGAGTGCAGGCTCGAGGAATGCGCGCTGTCGATCTGGCCTTCGTGAATCTGCGCCCAGTTCGCAGGAACACGAATCTTCAGGATTGCCAAAGGCGTATCCACGGTAGGAGCAAAGGCGGGCGGGTCGAATTCAGGAACATCTTCCTTGTCGCCGAACCAGGCCCAGACGAATCCGCCCCATTCCTTGACGGGATAGGCGCGGTGGCTCACCTTGTTGAGGAGGGGACTGCCTTCCGGCTCCGACGACATGGCGATGACCTTGCCGTCCACATCCATTTTCCAGCCGTGATAGAGGCAGCGCAAACCGCACTCCTCATTGCGTCCGAATACGAGCGAGGCACGCCGGTGCGGACACAGCTCATCGAGAAGTCCCACGCGGCCATTGGTGTCGCGAAAGGCGACGTACCTCTCCCCGAGTGCCTCGACCAGCAACGGGGTGCCATCCGGCTCGGCGACCTCCTCGATAAGGCAGACCGGTGTCCAGTGCTGGCGCATCAGGCGTCCCATCGGGGCGTTGTTCGATACCCGACACAAAAGATCGTTTTCTTCGGAAGTAAGCATCGTCTCCATCCCTCATTAAGTTAGGAAGCTAAGAGTTTAGTGCATCTCAATTGCGAAGTCTAGGCATTGACAGAAATTAGTTAGGTAGCTAAGTGAATGGAAAAAGCAAGCTGGATGGTTTTCCCGTGATCATAACCGACGACGATCTTATCACGATGACCGTGAGTTCGCGCCGCGAATTGACGCCGAGTATCGTGGAGTTCGTGCTCAAGCCGGAGGAGGGGGGCAGCTTGCCCGAGTACGGCCCGGGCGCCCACATAACCGTGGAAACCCCTTCGGGGGCGATGCGCCGCTATTCGCTCGTCGGCGGCGAGGCGAACACCTATACGATCGCGGTCAAACGGGAGCCGGAATCGCGCGGAGGCTCCCAATCGATGCATGATGAGGTCGCTGAAGGGAACAAGCTCCGGGTCGCTCCTCCCGAGAACGAGTTTTCTCTCGGTCCCGCGCCCGACTATCTCCTGATCGCTGGCGGCATCGGCGTTACGCCGATCTATGCAATGGCCAAGCGTCTCAAGGAGCAGGACAAGCCGTTCCGGATAATCTATGTGAGCCGCAGCCCGCAGGATGCCGCCTATCTGGCCGAAATGCGCGACGCCTTCGGCGACCGGATGATCGTCCATCACGACGAGGGCGATCTCGAGCGAATCTACGATTTCTGGGATCATTTCGAGACGCCCCAGCCGACGCATGTCTATTGCTGCGGGCCGAAGCCGCTCATGGAGGAGATCAAGGCGATTTCGGGCCATTGGCCCGAGGGACGTGTCCATTTCGAGGATTTCAAACCCGTCGACATCGTCCGCCCCGACGACGTGGCTTTCGATGTGGAATTGGCCAAGTCGGGCAAGACGGTGCACGTTCCTGCCGATCGTTCCATACTCGAGGCCGTACGCGACGCCGGTGTGCGGACCGTCAGCTCCTGCGAAAGCGGAACCTGCGGCTCATGCAAGACCCGGCTTCTTGCCGGCGATGTGGACCATCGCGACATGGTGCTCATGGATGAGGAGAAGGACAACACAATCATGATCTGCGTGTCCCGGGCAAAGAGCGGGAATCTTGTCGTTGACCTCTGATTCCCGAGCAATTTCGAATCCCGTCCGATTGGGCGTTATAGGGCTGGGGCGGGCGTTCATGCTCATGCTGCCCGCCTTCCGCTCGGATTCCCGTGTCCGCCTCGTGGCCGCCTGTGCGCCGCGGGAAGCCTCGCGGCGTGCTTTTCAGGCGGAATTCGGCGGCCGCGTCTACGAGAATGTGGAGGGACTCTGCGCCGATCCCGAGGTGGAAGCGGTGTACATCGCCACGCCGCACCAGATGCATGCCGACCACGCGGTAGCCGCCGCCGCGGCCGGCAAACATATCTTGCTCGACAAGCCCTTGGCCGTGGAAATGGCGGATGGACGGCGCATCGTCGAGGCGGCGGAGAAAGCGGGCGTCGATGTGATCGTCGGCCCCAGCCACAGCTTCGATCGCCCCGTGCAACAGGCAGGGGATCTGATTCGCAGCGGCGAGCTTGGCCGGGTTCGCATGATTCAGGCCTTCAACTACACCGATTTTCTCTATCGGCCCCGGCGGCCGGAAGAATTGCGCACGAACGAGGGCGGGGGTGTCATTTTCAGCCAGGGCGTGCACCAGATCGATGTCGTGAGGTTCCTCGCCGGAGGCGTGGGGACCCGGCTGGCGGCGATGACCGGCGCCTGGGACCCCGATCGTCCCACCGAAGGCGCATACAGCGCTTTGATGAGCTTTCAAAACGGGTGCTTCGCGACCTTCACATATTCGGGTTACGCGCATTTCGACAGCGACATCTGGATGGACGGGATCGGAGAGCTCGGGCAACGGAAATCGCCCCAGGGCTATGGCGCGGCGCGCAGGACGCTGGCGACGGTGCTCGATGCGCAGCAGGAAGCTGCGCTCAAGACGACCCGTACATACGGTGCCGGCGACGCACCCAAGCCGGCGGACCAGTATGAACATTTCGGACCGATCGTTGTGCTGTGCGATCGCGGGGACATTCGCCTGGTTCCCTCTGGATTGCACGTTTATGGCGACTTTGAACAGAAATTCGTGCCCGCGCCGACGTTCGAGACAGCGCGCACCGAAGTCATCGATGCGCTGGTCCAGACCGTCCGGCACGGACATCCGGCCGTACAGTCCGCCAGATGGGGTCTGGCGAGCCTTGAAGCTTGCCACGCCATCATCCGTTCCGCAGAGACAGGGACTTTCGTCGACCTCGTCGAGCAGGTGCCCGTATAACAATGAGGGGAGAATAAATGAGCAATCTCAATCTATCGCTTGCCATGGGTGATTACGACCGGACCCGGCCGATCTATGACGGCCGGGTGAAGATCGACGGGGTCGATCCGGTCTGCATGCTGCTTTCGCCCGAGGAGATGTTCTTCAGGGCATTCCGGCACCAGGCGTTCGACATCAGCGAGCTTTCGCTCTCTTCCTATTCGATCTCGGTCGCGCGCGGAGAGCCCCATTATGTTGCGGTTCCCATATTCCTCTCGCGTGCGTTCCGCCACACGTCCATATACATCCGCACCGACAAGGGCATTTCCACGCCGGCGGACCTTCGCGGACGCCGTATCGGAATCGCGGAATACCAGCTATCGGCCAATGTCTGGGTGCGTGGAATTCTCAAGGACGAGTACGGCCTCGGCGCCGAGGACATCGTCTGGGTCCGCGGCGGCATGAATACGGCGGGGCGTCCCGAAAAGATCAAGGTCGACCTGCCGCCGAACGTGAAGGTCGAGGAAGCCCCTCAGGGCGCCACGCTGAACGCCATGCTTGCCGCTGGCGAGATAGACGGGTTCATAGGGCCGCGCGCGCCTCTGTGCTACGACGAGGAACACCCGCATGTGGGGCGCCTGTTCACCGACTCGATCGGCGCGGCCGAGGACTATTTCAGGCGCACCGCCATCTTCCCCATCATGCACGTTCTGGGTGTGCGGCGCCGTCTGGCAGACGAGCATCCGTGGCTGCCGGGAGCACTGCTGAAGGCTTTCACCCGCTCGAAGGCGATGTCGGATGCTGCGCTGGCGGATACTTCTGCAACGAAGGTCACCATGCCGTTCGTCGAAGACAATCTTCGTCGCGCTCGCAACCTGATGGGCAACGATATATGGTCCTACGGCGTCGATCAGAACAGAAAGGTCCTCGAGACGTTTCTCGGCTATCACTATGAGCAGGGGCTCTCTCCCCGAAAGGTCGATGTGAACGAGCTCTTTCACCCTGCGACCCTAGAAAGCTTCAGTCTCTGAACCATGACGAAATTTGTGCCAGGCGACATAGTCGAAGTCGAAACACCGCGTGGACATGCCTATGTCCAGGTTACCCACAATCATCCCTCCTACCCCGAGGTGGTGCGGGCTCTTGCCGGACCATACGAACAGGGCGCGGATGCGGCCACCCTTGCCAGGCTCGATACGCGCTTTATCGCCATGATCCCCTTGGCCGCAGCCGTCGACATGGGATCCGTTTCTGCGCGCCTGATGGGCAACGCTCCCGTACCGGACGCGCTGAAGGCTTTCCCCAAGTTCAAGATGTCGATACTCGACAAACATGAGGGCAAGCGGGAGAACGTGGCCTATTGGTGGTTCTGGGATGGCGATACGCTCAGCTACGACGTCGATCCTGGGCCTGAAATCGAGGATATACCCCCGCGTGAGGTCATGTCGATCGAGGAATTTGTGAGGACAATCAGTCCGCCGTAAGCTTCGGGAGCGGTGGAGGCCAAGAGTGGGATGTTAACCCAGATGGACGTCTTCGTCGAGGTGCTTCAAAATATTATTTTGAATTGATTTCAAATATTGAAGCAAGAGACCACGTTCATTGATGGAGAAACCTTCAACAGATGCATCTACGACCTCCTTCGCAAGTGGCATAAGGATATTTTCCAACTCGCGTCCGCGACCGGTCAAAAAGACATTTATTTTTCGTCGGTCCTCGTCGTTTCGCTTTCTCTGAACTAATCCAGAAGCTTCCATCGTTCTGATTGCGCTCAATGTCGTCGGCTCCATAGTGCCGACCAAAAGGGACAATTCTCGCTGAGTTTGCCCGTCCTTGTGCCACAAGGCGCGTAGAAAATACCACATGCCGGGTGTTACCCCATACGGCGCAATCTTCTGGTGGAGGAGCCGCTGTATAAGCCGATGAGTAAGGCGAGCTTGGTAGCCGACACTTTGCTCGAAAGGCAATTTGATGTTTTGAGGTGCTTTGCCAGCCACAGCGTTCTGGTCTTTCTGCTCATCAGTCGAGCCTTTGTCCCTCGGAGTTCCACTCTGAAAAGTGGTTGGAGTGGCTCGGCTTCCGCATTCATGAGCTATATTCGAGCCCACAACGCGTAATCTAGCTTTTGATTCGTTGCTCCAGTTCGAGTGACGTTAATAAATATCTCTTACTGGTAGGTTATCGCCCTAGGCATAGAGTGTGACGTTGCCCCACGGACCTAATCCAGTTTGAAATAGACTCTGGCCCATCGAAAAGGACCAGAGATGAAGCGCAACAGGTTTAGCGAAGAACAGATTATCGGTAACCGGCCGGGTTGGACACTCGCGGCTCGGCTGGCTCACCCCAACCGAATACGCAACCACCTTTACCCCACGACGGGACCTGGCGCTGCGCTCAATGGCCAGCTCCACGCCAGCCCCCGTCTTCCACCAGGTTCAGCAGGGCCAAAACAACCCCCGGAGTCTACGTCACGCTGGATAAAAGATGGGGGCAACGTCATCTGGAACGCACCCTACAATGGTCCTCATCCCAATTTGACGAATAGCTTTTGTGATACAAAATGCGGAATATTGTGTTACACGTAGGTTGTGGAAAACGTATCATACTGTTTATTTTCCAAGCTTACGACGAGGGTTCGATTCCCTTCACGCGCTCCATTTTCCCGACATCGCCGTTTACCTAAAGCGCTGTTTTCGCTCAAGAAAGGCTGAATGCTGGCCGTTCTGCGCTTTTTGCACCGTGATTCCTGTGCCACAAACTGTGCCACGGAGGGCAGCCGGCGCCTCGCCCGATTGATCTGGACCGCTATTTGAAGCGAAGGGGCCAGAGCTGGTCCTATCACAGGCGCGTCCCGGATTGGCTATCTGCGCTGCCAATAGACGGGTTGATCGGCAGTTGGCCACCGCCGACCCGTCAGATCAACTGGCGGTTGCGGCGGCGCTCAATTCGAACCTGTCGGTCAGAATGTCGCCGGTGAGGCAGTGCCGCGCCGACACCAGTTCCGCTGCCGCGTCAACAAAGCCCGGCGGCCCGGCGATGTAAATCTGCCCTGACAGCAAGCCGCAATCGAGCTGTCTGATGGCCTCGGCCAAAGGCGATGCCGCTGAGCTCCGCGCGACGGCCCCGGTCACGAAAGCCTGATAGGTGAAGCGGGTCTCTGCCTTGGCCGCTTGCGTGAAGAGGCCATTGAGATAGAAGCTTTCGGGCTGGCGCGCAAAGGAGAGGAGATGGACACGGCGGCCGTCGTTCGACTTCAGAATCGACTGGACGGGGGCATGGCCGGTTGAGGCGGCAATCGCCAGGATTGGGCCCGTCGCCTTGTCAGCGCCAACGGCATTACCGAAGGGTCCAGAAATTCGCACAACATCGCTCAACTCAAGTTCCTCCGCCAAGAGCCCAGAGGCGCGCCCACCGGCAATGGCACGAATGTGGAACTCCAGATGGGAAGCCCCCTGCCCGCTGGCTACCGAGTAACTGCGGGTAATGCCGGGGGCCAGTTCGATCTGGAAGAACTGGCCGGGTGAAAAGGCGATGG
>Ga0208794_1000747_pt1 | contig 18104 bp, 31 predicted proteins | sample 32_taG_FD_184106 | JGI IMG/M metagenome (GOLD analysis project Ga0208794, IMG submission 184106) | Marine viral communities from the Gulf of Mexico - 32_GoM_OMZ_CsCl metaG (SPAdes) (version 2) | ecosystem: Environmental > Aquatic > Marine > Oceanic | place: Atlantic Ocean: Gulf of Mexico... | reverse complement strand
TCAAAGCCAAGCTAGATTGATTAAGCTGACAAGTACCGCCTAAACTCTCAATATCACAAATCTGAGTTTGACCCTGACTAATTACCAAAAAAGTAACAGTCAAAGCAATCGCCAGACCTGCAACACTAACACCAAGGCCAGCAAGTTGACTCATAGCTTGTCCACGTTTCTTTAATTTGCGGAAAATTTTCATTCTAGCTATCACCTATTACGGAAAAGAGCCACAAGTGAAAGCAAGATCGCACCAATTACTGCCACAACAACTAGAGGAACCCAACCTGGAATGTCATCAGCTGCACCTTGTAATACGTCGATTGCTGCACTAGCGTTTGCATCTGCTGCGACTGAAGTATTTGCTGCTGTCTGACTCATAATAAGGAATACTACAGTTAGCGTGATTGCTAGTGCTGCAATTCCTGTTCCTAGGCCAGATAATTGATTAAAGACTTGTCCTTTTTTGTTTAGTTTTCTCATTAAGAGATCACCTCCTGTTAATACTTAAGAAATAGCATTATATAGTTTATAAACTATTGCTTGCAAAGTGCCACACTTTAATTTTTTAGTCTCTTCCCCAACTAAAAGCAATACTTAATGCTGCAAAAATTACGCAAATAAACACAGTTAAAGGATTAACTAATTGCATAGCACCAAGAATTATACTTAAAAAAGCCACAACAGTAGTAGTGCTTGTCATACTACGAACCACATTACCTGTACTCCATAACATACTAGTAAAAAGCACAACTCCTAAACCCATCAAAAGTAAAGTGAATAACCAACCAAGCATTAAAGTATCATTAACCCCTTTCATCATACCTAAATAACTAGTTGTGTTCGTTGCAATATTTGTTAAATTATACCCCACCATTCTTCTATCCTCTAAATCTGAAAATCATATACAATACACCAAAACTGACAAGTATTAAAATAGTCATCATAGCAAAAGTAACAAAATAACCAGGAATACCAATCTCAGTAGCAACAATATTTACAGTATTAGCAGCTATAGAAAAAGTCCCAGTAAGTAATTTTAAAGTAGTATAACCTGCCCTAAACATACTATCTTCAGTGCTTTGCTCATCAACCACTCCACCAGTAACACTACTATTTTTTAATCCCGTACTGTATTGGTATAATTCAGTTGTTGTATTTGTCAAACCATCAAAACTACTATTATCCATATTAACATTATCATAATTTACGTTTAAGTTTCCAAGCATTAAAACAAAAGTAATAACTACAACAGTAAACACTAACAAACTCATTACCCACTTTCCAAGCTCAAACTTTCCTTTCTTATTCATGATTCTTTACTCCTAAATAAACTTATAGCAATAACTATCAGTCCACCAACAAGGAACGGCCAATCCAAATAGAACAAACCTAAAACTCTAAGTCCTACATATCCAGCTCCTACAAATATAAGTGTTGCTCCAGGATTCCAAGCACCAAGTAATGCTAAGAATAATATAACAAAGAAGCTTACTAATATACCATTCTCTTGAAATGTCTGATGAAGTTCAACAAAAAAGCTTACCGACTTACTCTCTAATGTTATACGTTCGTTTCCAATAACAACACTACTAACAGCCACATAAGTATTACTACCCACATCTTCAGTAATAGCACATAAAATAGTTGCGGCACTACTAGTAGTACAAGTATTACAAATAGTACTTTCACTAGTAAGTCCTTGACGAGTAACTTCTAAACATCCCTGTTGAACATCTCCACTAGGATCACTATAAACAAAATGAAAAGTAGTAGTACTATTAGTAAAACTTAAACTATGACTAATATCAAATACGTTATCATAAGTAATAAAGTAATCAGTATCAAGATTAATACGCAAAGTCAAACTTGTACCAGTAATTTTAGAAGGTAATGTTTCAAGCTTTACTTCTCCCTCAAATTCTACTATGAACGCATACCAAGCAGTATTAAGAACTAACTGTCCAATAGCTTGTCCTTGACTATCCGTTTTTAAAATTTCAGTAGTCTCATAAGTATTACTACCCAAATCATAACTCAACACTTTAATAAAAGTACCAGCAACAGGACTATCAGTATAATCGGTAACAGTAAAAGTAACACTGCTAGTACTATCAGTTAAAAATAAACTAATATTACTAGTAGCATTACTAAAACTATAGTCGTCAAGATAATATGTTTTTTCAGAAAAACCAGTACCTGAATACTCCATTTGCAAATCAAGACGACCCTGAGTATAATTAGGAGTCATACATATACTGAAAGTATTAGTATTAGTATCTGTAAAGTTAAAGCTTTGAGGTAAACTAGTAAAGTTAAAGCTAACCATAGTATAAACACTAAGATCAGCATTAGTTAAGCTTCCGCTTGTTTCGTTATAAAATGTAAAATTAAGAATCGGAATTTTATAAGTGCTACAATCATCTAAATCAAAAAATGAAGCTGTTGTTGTATTAGTAAATGAACTAGTATGACTTCCATTTTGATGAGTGCTAGAAATAGTAAAATTAAAATTAAAATTAGTTTGAGAAGTAACATTAGGTATTAAAATATTAGCACTCATGTTTAAACCATTAGTTCCTAAATTCCAAGTTGCCTGATAAACAGTATTGTTAAAACCAAAAGTTATATTAGAAATACCAGTAACCTCTCCTGGAACATTTGTAAGATTAAGAGTAAAAGTAGTATTCTCAAAATTAGTAACTTGAGAAGGAAAACCCCACGAAGTACCATTATAAAGAGCAGCTGTTACTTCTACACTAACATTAGTCCCAATAGCTATTCCGTCAAAAGGAGTAACAGTACAAGTAATATTATCACCAGCAATGTATTCATCAGATAATAATTCAACACTTTCATTCAAACTAAGCTGTATAGTTTTAATAAAAATATCATTACGATAAAAAGTAATATTGCTATTATCATTACCACTTCCACCCGTACTATTTGTAAAAGAATAATTACATTGAACAGTTTGACCCATTATGGGATTCGATGGCACAAATTGAAGGCTTGAGACTGAACTTGTATCAGCAATAGGATAAGTTAATCCATTTCCTGAGTTATATAGTTCAGTTATGTCTGAACTGTTTAAAACTCGGTTATCCCAAAATGCATATTCGTCTATAAACATTTGGTCTGCTTGTGCTGCGTTACATTCATAACTGCCTATGCATAAGTTATTATTAAAATTGTTTGATAGTGAACAACTAGTGCTATTTGTTAAATTTCCGTTAATGTAAAAATATAGGTCTGTTGCAGTTCTTGTTATTGTTATCATTGTCCATTCGTATGGAGTCATTACAAAAGCAGGTCCTACATCACAAGTTGTTGAAGCATACAATGCTTCTGTTACCTCAAATTTACTATTTGTTCCACTGTATCCAACTCTTAGTTGTGTATATCCAGCTGACCAGGGGGTCCCCATTCCTGTTATTCCGTAAGTTTTTGAGGTATTAATAGTTTCATTTATTTTTATCCAAGTATTTATTGTGTATGGTTCATTTACTACTCTTGATAGGTATCCGGCTTCATAGAAATAATCGCTACCACTATATCCTCCTCTTGCATTTGTTACTATTCCGTCTTGACTTTGTACTGTTCCTACCAGTGTTAGATTTCTTGAGTTTCCACTGTGATCTTTTGCTTCACTTGTTGATGTTTCATTTAATGGAAACCAGGCATAAAGATTGGTGGTAAAATTAGCACTTGCTATTACGTTTGTAGTAGTTACTATTATTATTATTGTTAATAATAATATTTTTAATATATTTTTCATTGTTGTGTTTGCCATAGTTTGTATTGTACTACCATTAATAAGATTCCAAATATACCTATAATAAAAGGTATATACTGCATTATAAGACTTGTAAATGTTAAATTAGATGCTAATGTACTTAAATGGGTATTAGCTGCCATCTCTTGATAAATATTACTATGAACCCCACTTAAAAATATTATGAACACTAAAGCTATAATAAATAGTGGTATGAATATTGGATGAATTCTAACTAAAGCAGCAAGTATCAATGCCACAATACCAATCAAAACTGTCAAAAACAAGAAACTATTATCTATAATACTTGGGTAAAAACCTTCTAATGTATTTCCTGCTGTAATTGCTCTTGCCGGAATATCATCCATAGTAGCTATTTGAGAATTAATTTCGTTTGTTAATTTATAACCAACCAGTATTACTATTGCTGTAAGTAATAAAAACCCACTTATGAATAATAAGTCCCGCAAGCTAGCTTTCTTATTCAATTTTTTAATACCTAACTTTTTTAATTCTTTCACGATCTTCCCTACTTACTTTTTTTCTAAGCGCTCCTTCTAAATTAAGAGCACTAGTTTTTAATCCTAGTCCGATTATTGCACTGTCTGTTAGTTCTGGAAATTTTAATCTCATTTCTTCCATAATTTTTTTGGGTGCTCGAACACTTATGGTTCTTTTAGTTGCCACCTTCCTCTTCCCCCATTCTAAACAGTTTAGCTTGTTGTTGCATTAAGTCTTTAATATCCCATAAAGTTTTTATAACGATTGTTATTAATGTTAGCCAACCGAATATTCCAAATATCCACATATATCGAAACATTTCCTTATCAAGTCCTAGGTTTCCAACAGTACTTATTGTGCTCATTATTGCGCTATTAAACATCATTAAGTAAATACCGATGCTTATTAGTCCTCTTTTTATTATCATATTTGCTATGCTGTTCTTTGTATAAGTAGGTATTAGTAACCCTGACATTATAAAGAGTAATGCGCTTACGATTGCAAATAGTGTTATACTCATGCTTTCCATGTTAGTTTCCTCCGGAAGTCCGCTTGTTGTTTGGTTAAAATAATAGTCTCCTCCTCCATTTCCATCGTTCGCTTTAAAATAGTAATTCGTTCCTTCTTTTAAATTTATTTGATAAGCTTTATTGTTTGTTGTATCAATATTGGTTATTGTTTGCCATGTTGCGTTATCATCACTATATTGTATAGTCATACTTGCTTCTGCTATAGTCCAGTTTAGTTTAATCCATTCAAGCCCAAAACTTTCAACTTGAGTATCTGTCTTAGGTATTGGTGTCATTCTATAACCATCTATTGTTATGTTTCCTATTATTAATGGAGTAAGTACATTATTTGTATTTGATATTAATTGTATTGTTAAGTTAGCATTTGTTATGTTTCCCATTAAGTTATAATTCGTTAATGTTCCTGCTGAGAAGTTTTGAAATGTCCCATTGTTAATTTTACCTTGAATATAAGTACCATTATTTGTTCTATAATCACTAAATGTTATATTAGCAGTATCATTATTCCCTAGGTTAATATTTTGAAATAATAAATTACCATTATTCTTATACTTACTTTGTGTTTTATTGTATAATTTTTGCATTTCAGTTACTGTTAATGCTTTATTCCAGATAGTTACTTCACTCATAGATGCATCTAAGTATGCACCTACACTTGCTTGTGTGAAAAGTAAATCGTCGGTACTACTATTTCTCATTTCTCCAGTTGCTAATAATTCGGTATTCCCGTCTAAAACACCATCAACATACGTTCTCGTAGAATTATCTTTAATATGAACCGCAGTTAGCATTCTCCACCCAGTATTGGCTAAATTGCTAGTGTATGCACTTCTACCGCTGTAACCAGAAGTATTCTGTACTGTAAATTTTATTTTTCCGTTAGTATAATAAGTAAAACGATAACTCCCTTTATTTAATAATACAGTGTTTGCTGTAGTATTAGGACTTCTAAAATTAATCCACATACTGATTGTGATATTATCAGGAGGATTTATACTATTGTCGTGAGGTACTGTTATTTGATCAAAACGTTTAGAGAAGTTCATAAGCCCATCATTACCTTGATGACCAATACTTTGCCATGTAGCATTAACTAAAGTCCCATCATTATTGTTTGTTGAATAGTCTCTTATTGTATTTGTTTCATTAATCTCAAAAGGCATATGTAATACTATATTAGGATCACTTAATTCTAAGTGTGCATAACCTGTTTCTTGTGTTATATTAGTATCAGTACTGTTATATGCAGTATCTCCTGCTAATATTATACTATTAGTCCCAAACTTAAGCCAAGTGTTCTTTAATGGGTCATTTATTTGTATACAATACTTTCCCAAGTATGGTGTTATGCTTGTTAGTGTTTGGTCTTCTTGTGTTAATTTTAACGTGCTTGGTACTTCATACGTTACTGTTTTACAAGTTTCTTTTTCACAGGTTGTTAGGTCTTTTGAATACGTTGTGCATTCACATATAGTTTCTTGTTTTGATGTTTCTCCCTCAGGGTTTAAACATATATCTAAACCATTTATTTCTACTTTGTATAGTACTCTTTCTGGACCTGTTTTACTTACTACTTTATAACCTAAAAATTGATCTTGTTGTATAGTTGTAGCAGTTATTACTTTACAAAGTAGTACTATTATTACTATTCCAATTATTTTTTTTATGAAACCCATTTCTTTTTTTTTAGTGTGGTCCTACTCCACTAACAACAGCATTATTTTTTATAGCGCTTGTAAGTCCTCCTAATGCGTTAGTTACTCCATTAGCGTGTTCGTAAGTATAGTATACTGTTACTCCAACTAATATAAGACAAAAGAGTACTGTTCCACTCATTACTATCACGTTCCCATACCGTTCCCAGGCACTTTGTTTGTTGTAATCTTGAGCTACTTTTTTTGCTCTTTGCATTGTCCAAAATTGTATATCGTTTGGTACTGGCTCGAAGCTCGCCTCTTGACTGTTTACTGTGTATTTGAATGGAAAGTAAGTTCCTGGAGCTGTCTTGTATAGAAATAAACGATTCCCTGAGTATATGTGTTCGTAATTGACTGGTTTTATTACTTCTCTGCTTCTTAAAAATATCCACATTGGTACTCCGTCTTTTTTGAATTCTTTCAGTCTGTCGAAACGAATGCGGCCTATGTTGTGTGTTTCGTTGTTCTGGCTTCCAGTTCCTGTTCGTTCCATAATGATTGCTTTTTTGTTGTAACCTAGTAAAAGAAAGATGCCTACCATTCCTGCTAACATTAATGTTATTAGTAGTCCGTATCCTAGCCAGTATATCCATCCTGAAAAGCTTTGTGCTATTTGTATCCATATTCCTGCCACGTCCATTTTTGGGTTATCCTCCGTTTACTGGTATTCCTAAAAAGGTTTTATTATTGTTTTGTGCTTGTGAGTTGTTTATTGTTTGAGCTTCAACACGACGGTTTATTGTGTTAAGGTAACTTCTTTCTCCGTTGCGGTATGCTCTGAAATGTGTTGGTACTATTGCATCTTCATAAATTTGTGTGATGCTGTCTAGATCTCTTTTGTCTATTCCCCATCTGTTTAGGTTTTGTGCTAATAGGAATATGTAGTTTATGATTGCGTTCATTATTTTTCTGTTGGCTTCTTTTTCGTCTAGGTTACTCATCATTAAATTACGATTCATGTTAAATTCGAGTGTGCTAATTGTGTCTTGTATTCCTAGTTCGTTCATCATGGGTAATAGTGGTTGTCCGTTTATGGTTATTCGTTCCCAAGTTCCAGTATGGGTGTTGTATTTTTTTCTTTGTAAACGTCTTACTAGCAGTTCCATTTCTGGGCTTAGGTCTTGTTGCCAGCGTGTTAGGTCTGTATTTTCTCTTGGTGTGTTTATTTGATCTGTATCGCTTAGTGCTGTTTGCATTACTTCTGTTTCTCGTTGGAAGTTTTCTTGTCTTGTCATTACTTGATCTTGTCTTTCTTCTTCTTTCCGTTGTGGGTTAACAAAAGGATTCATAATGATACCTCTCTAACTTCTAATCCAGTTAAGCTACCTATTTTAGGCTTTTTCTTTTTCTTACCAGTCTCTAAAAACTCAACTCTACCAACAATACTAGGAGTAAACTTAAATTCACGTCGCTGCATAGGTCTTCTAGGCTGTCTTAAAACCCTACTAACTTTGGGAAATCTAAATCTTGGAATTTTAGGAGTTCTAGGTTTTGGAAAACCAAAAGGAGAAGGACTTATACTTGGACTTAAACCTGGAGACGGAGAAGGACTATCAAATATAGATGGAGAACGAATTCTAGGACTTGGACTAGCTAGAATTCTAGGACTTGGACTTAAACCTGGAGACGGAGAAGGACTATCAAATATAGATGGAGAACGAATTCTAGGACTTGGACTAGCTAGAATTCTAGGACTTGGACTAGCTAGAATTCTAGGACTTGGACTAGACCTCTGCCTTCTGGGCAAAGTAGGACTTCTAACTCTGGGCTGTCTAACAAACAAAGGATCTTCAACACCAGGACTAAAAAAACGACTAGGAACATTTGGAACAGGACGAAAAACATCAGCCACTTGGCCTATAGTAGGACTTGGACTCAAAGGAACCTTAACATCAGTTGCGCCAAGACCAGTAATCTCTCTTTGTATTCCTAACCTTTGCTGTAAATTAAAAGTTCTAACAAAACGATCTAAAGATTTAGCTGCTCTAGCACTACCCGGTGCTCTCAAAGGAGAAAGAACTCCAACTTTTCTCGACTCTATCACACCTCTGGCTTGAATAATAAAAGTCGGTATGTCCTTAGTTCTAGCAGCCTTGGGGAAAACACCTGCACCTCTAAAACCAACAGGAGCATTACGAGCAGCAGGTCTTATGAAAGTCACTGCAGCACCTTTACGAGTTAACTGTTCTCCAGCCGTTATTGCTCTTGCTTTTCCAAACTTAACAGTTGTTTTTACCAATCCTCCTCGAAGATTTGGAAAATCAAAACCTAAAGCTCCAACTGGAGCGGGAGATTCACCACTAACCAAGTTTCCAGGAGTCTTAAATTCGATCACCTTAGTTCCGCTTGTAGTTTCTATAACTAAAGGATTCTTAGCACTAACTCTAACTTTTTCCCCTAAACCTTTAAGGGATTTAGCTAAAACTTTAACGTCTCCCGCAAGTTGAACTTTTGTTTGAGAAGGAAAAACAATATCAATATCTCCAGGTCTTGGTCTAAACCCTTTTGGCAACTGTTGCGCAGTTGTTGTGCCGAAAAATACCCCTTTTCTTTCTGCAGTAAATTGTTCAACAGTTCTACTGACCGCTCTAGGCCTTCTAAACTCTTTAACTCTAAATATGGGTTCTTTAACCGGCAGTCCTTTACTTTTTCTAAGAGGTCTTATTGTTTGTATAACACTTTTTATTCTCACTCTTTCCAAAGGTGATAGTTTTAACTCTGAAACTAGTGCTTTTGTTCCAACAGCCGTTCTAGGAGCAGGAACTGCTTCTTTTAATTGAGTTAACTCTAATGGTCTTCTTGCTTTTCTTCCTGCTAAACTGATTCTTTCTAAACTTCTTCCTGTTTGATATTTCCTAGTAACCACAGTAACTACCGGTTGTCCCCTTCCTCCTGATTCAATACCTGCAGTTCTAATTGTTCTAGTTCCTTGTTTAGTTGCTACAGTTACTGTTTCTGCTCTGAGCGGAATTGCTGCTTTGATTGCTTTTGCTGTTCCTTTTGCTGCTAATCCAAATCCTGCAAACTCTCCTGCAACAAAAAGAGGACCTTTATTTTGTATTTCTGTTCCTAAAGAAAAGACTGCTTGTCTTCCTGCTTTTAGTGGTGATTTAATAAAAGATTGTATTCCTTTGGTTGTTGGACCTGCAGTTATTTTTCCCTTTTTGATTGTTAGTATTCCTGTTACTGTTCTTCCAAATCCTAGTATTCCGCTAGCTACTCCTAGTGCGGGTTCTGCTATTATTCTTCCGAATCCTAAAGAGGGTGCTTTTCTTCTTCCTGTTTCTATTGCTCTTTCAAGTGGTTGCAGTATTCTTTCTGTTATTGGTCTTTCTCTTAATAGTGATATTTTTTGTGCTTCTTCAAATGTTTGCGCTCTTTGTTCTCCTTTTTGTGTTGGTTGAACAGCCGAAGTTATTGTTCCGCTTGCTTGTTTGAATCTTTGTTGTAGATTTTTTGTTCTTGCACTTGGTCGACTTTCTTGTCTTAGTTGTGTTTCTGTTAGAATTGCTTGTTTTGCACGTAAAGTTTGACTTTGTTGTTGTTTTTGGAAAAGTTTTTCGGCGAAAGAAATAGCTGCTGCTTGTTTTTGTTGTTGAATAATTTGTTTTTGTTCTGCTTGTTGTGCTTGTCTTAATTGTTGAGTTCCTTCTTCTGTTTTACTTAGTCCTAATGCTTTTCTTTGTGCTGTTAGGCTTCCGGTTTGTGTATATCCTCGTTTTTTACCACCTTTCTGTCCAAAGCGCTGCCTGTTTGCTATTTCAAGGTTTATTGCTTGTTGTGTTGCTTGTTCTTCAGAAAGAATATTTCCTTTTTCTTTAGCACGACGAAGTAATTGTTCTTTAAAACGTCTTACTCTTGGGTCTGAGGCGGTTACTGTTACTTCTTTTCCGCTTCCGGTTGTTATAGTTACGACTGGGACACCTCTCACATTATGGTGTAACACTACTTTATAAAGTTTGTTGTGTTAAGAAAAATATATATTAATATTAGTTAAACTAATATCAATGGAACCAATCATAAGAACCCAAGCAAGCCTAGTAAATGCAAGCCTCAAACGACTAGACCTTCTACAAACCAAAATACTAGAAACAGCAGTAGAAAACGAAAGAGATTTCCAACTTAGATACAAACTATTAAAATATTATTATATAGAACTTAGCCCTCACATCAAAGATGACACAATAAAAAACAACATTAATAATAAATTTATCACTTTAGCTGGCGAAATGAAAAATTTCAATAGAGGTAGTAAGAACAGTCACTTCACAGCCCAATATGAAGACTTATGGATGCAGTTACATAGATTAGTTAATAAGCTTATCAATAATAGGTGAAAAATGTTTCAAGATTTTTATATGAAGCATGAAAATTGTCTTCCTCACTGTCATAAACGAGAACTGATTGACGGAATGAAAGCGAAATTAAGAACTTTCACGACTTGTAAAGGACATAATTGTAATATAAAAGAGCAGTGTGGGTTTTGGAATAAAATAGTACATATAACCCCTGAAGAAGTATTTGGAATAAATAAATAAACCCTTGGAGATGATAAAAATGAACGAAAACCAAAACAAACAAGAAGCAAAACCTGAAGAAATAAACTTAGCAGTAATGCAAGCTATTTATGACACTTTACAACAGCTTTACCCTAATCTTTTACAAGCTAATTTAGACAAATACTTAAAGGTAGAACATAAATGAGCGAACCTGAAATAATAGACCCAACAGAACTAGACTACAGCGGAAACGCAGGTAACGAACTAACTCCAAAAGGCCTAGCAATGGCACAACTTCAACGTTGTATAAGAGTTGGAAGCGTAGAATGGCATGGTGGCTATGAAAAAGAAGAAACCACCACTACACCAAGCGGAATAATGATAACCAAAAGAGTTCATGTACCAGATACTCGAGAAACATTTACAAATTCAGTGATGAGACTTCATGATTTTTTAATGCCGTACTTTCAAGAGGGTAGAGATCATAATTATATAGAAAAATTTGCAGAAATAGTCAAAGAAATAAAAAACCAGACGGTTACAGAGGAAAAAGTTTTAGTTGCTGTAGCTTTGTTTCAGTTATTATGTTCTTTTATGTATGATATTGGATATTTAGGGGTGCAAGACTATGAAGACTGAATTTGAATACCCAATGCACTTAGCAGAGGAAGCATGGACAAAAGAAATAGGTAAAGGTTTACCTAAAGTAGCATTTAAAGGTAAAAGTATGAATAAAGTGTTCATGATTATGTGTGGAAAGTATGTCAAAATAGCATTAGAGGCTAAAGAAAAGAATAAGCCAAAACAATACACTTAAAAAAATGGGAATGTTAACTGAATTGCATCCTTTACCTGCCTGGATAAGATACATAAAGAATAGAATTGAAAGGAATAAGAATTTCTTGGTATTTTTTGAAGGACAAACTGGAAGCGGAAAAAGTTACAGCAGTTTAAGTGTAGCAGAAATGCTAGACCCACGTTTTAACGAGAATAATATAGTTTTTACAGTGAAAGAACTGATGGATCTTATAAATGGTGGGACTTTAAAGAAAGGAAGTGTTATAATATTTGAAGAAGCAGGAGTAGAACTGTTTAATAAGAACTGGCAAAGCATGGTTAATAAAGTAATGAGCTTTTTAGTGCAAACATTCAGGCACAGAAACTATATTCTGATTATGAACGCTCCACAGTTCGGATTTTTAGATAAAGGCATTCGTACTATGTTTCATGCTGTGTGGAAGAGTAAAAAGATTGATTTTGAGAAGAGAAAATGCCATACAAAACCACTTTTAATTGAGTACAACGCTGAAAGAGATAAATTCTATAAGAAATTTTTAATTATAAATGATAGTAAGCAACGTAGGAGAACTATGAAGATCAAGAATTGGAAGATTCCAGCACCAAGCGAGGAAATGCTTGAGAAATATGAAGCTAAGAAGCTTGATTTTACCATTAAGCTTAATGAGCGCATAAGTACGGAAATACAGGCCTCTCAAAAGAAAACAGAGAAGAAACCTAGACCTCTTTGGCGTTGTAAAAAATGTTCTAAACAATGGAGGCCATACAATCCAGTACCTGATACTTGCAGGAGAGATGGCTGCCAATCTGATGACTTTGAGAAAGTAAAAGAGGAAAAATAGACCAAAATCCCTAAGAAAAGCAAGTTTTTAGCTATTTTTAGCATATATTCTTTCTTTGTGTTTCTGCCTCCTTAATTTGTATCTATCTGAAATCTGAGCATAAAACCCCCTATGATAGCATACAGCAGTATGCTATCAAAAAGAATAAATATGAGTAGTATTTAACAACCCTAAGATGGAGGTTATAGGAAATGTTATACCTAAACATAATAGATGAACAGGGGCGCTTCGTAAGATTAGAAGTATACAATAACAAAGAAGATCAACAACAAGACTCATTAAAATATAGCTACCTATATTGTAGAAAGCTATACGAAAAGATGGGAGAACAATTAGGACTAGACAAAATAATAGAGTCTGATAATTTATAGTGTGTTTGCCTATAATTTATAGGTAGATTATAAATGAATATAAACAAAAATGAAATAATACCGCAGTATGCTTTCATAGGTGATTTATGGTTAAGGCGAGTGCGTGGAAACTTCAAAGGGAATTGAAGGGTAAGAATATTCCTAATCAGGATTTGATTATCGCTAAAGCTTACAGCTTTAACCTGGCTAGGCATCGGGCTTTGTTTGTTATGGCTTACCTCACTGGAGGAAGAATCACTGAGATTGTTCGGAAGAAGTGGAAGTATACTAACATTTATCGTAGGCATAAGATTACAGATCCTAAGATTAACAAGAAGAAGTGGGTGGTGGTTCGTAATGAGAATAGAACGCCATTGATTGAAAGCAAGGTGAAAGAGCGCTTTGATTACCCTGGACTGTTGAGGAGGGATATTACTTTTGAGAATCATGGGAATGGTGAGGTTATGATTGTTCACATGGATAACAGGAAGAATAAGAAGGTTAATAAGAAGCGTATTCCTATTCCTGTTTATAAAGAACCTCAACTTGCTGGCATTATTAAAGAGTATATAAAAGACATGAGTGATGACACCCCTTTATTTCCTATGGGATATTGTAGTGCTTGGAGAATTATTACTAAAGTTGGTATGAACCCACACTTTTTAAGGGATATTCGTTTGACTCATTTGGTTACGTTGTATGATTATAATGCGTTTGAGTTGACTAAGTTTGCTGGGTGGACTGATGCTAGGCCTGCTGAGACTTATGTTCGTTTAGGTATAAGGGATTTAATACGAAAGTTTTAAATAATATTTTATCTTTGTATATTATATTGTAGTATGGGACCTCTGAATCACCTTTCTTTTTTGGTCTTTTGCTATAACCTCGATATTGGGGGGAAGGGTAGTAAATTACACATACGGTTTTTTTCTTTGCCCTTCTCCTTTTTTTAAAACGAAACATATATATACAAGTCATATATATCATATATATTAAACATTGAGGTTATAAAAAAATGAAACTAAACGGGATAAAAATAACGTTCGCAAACGACGGACAACCAACAGCACACGAACTAAACACATTTCACGAAAGACTAGTTAAATTACAAAAAGAATTCACCTTTGTAAAAGAATGGGACCTAATACAATAATAAAAATGGTAAAGCGCTTTGGAGACGGAGCGCACATAACCATTCCAAAAAAATACATAGGAAAAACAGTAGAAATAATAATAAAATGAACAGTAGAACTCTAGAAATACAAAAAAAGATCAAAAACCTAAAAAAAGAAATACACTACTGGGAACACCTATTAAAACAAGAACCAACAAAAAATCCCTACCGTAATTAAAAAATATTACTACGGTTCTTTTGTCTTTCTTTTCTTGTTCTTTTATACCTTTCCCCTCTTAAACGATTAAACTCACTTAACCTTTTAATATAACTATCTATTTCTTCATCGTTATTTTTCTCAAACAACTTCCTTAACTTTGCATCACTAAAATTAGCACCATAACCTTGTAAAATTACCCTTCTAATAATATTCCATCTTCTAATAAATTCATCATCTGAAATATTCATAAATACACATCCATAAGAATTAAAATACAAAGAATTAAATTAGCAATTAAAACTATTGCTAAAAACTCTTTAAGAGTCATTTCAGTTTCAACATCTTGTTCTTGAGTCATTATTACAAACTATCAACTAAACTACTCAAACGATTATGACACTCCTTAACTTGATTAGCTAAATTAGCATTATGCATACCTAAATCATCAGCTTGCCTTTGAAGCTTTCTAGCTTGATCTAACAAATTAGCAATCTTACTTTCATTATTCAAAATCTGCTCTAACAAACTTTTCTTATGTAAATTAACACGTTTAAGTTCTGTCACTATCTTAGTATAACCTTTTGTGGGTTTAAAAATTATATTTGTTGTTTTATCCACTCTACCACCTTTTTAACAAAACGCACTATTAACTGCAAAGTATGCAATCCAAATAGAAAGAAAAAAACCCTGCTTGCCATAGAGAGGTCGAAACTATAACAAGCAAGGCCTGCTCCCCCCAAAAGGATAAAGAAAAAAATATTAAGCCAGTTACGTCCCCACCAGGAACCAGCACCAAGAGAATAGCCAAAAGCTGTACTAATCATTTTACTTTTCAGTAACTCAAGATTCTGATTATATTCTTCAAAACTATTTACGAGTTTAGGAAGTTTCATATTTCTACATTTTCCCCCTTGCCACGTCTAATGGCTTCTACGAAAGCCCATACCAGTAAACCAAACAAGACCAATTTTAACATTTAAGCATCCTCATCTTTTTCATAACTAACTCGTCCTTTATGTTTAAGTTTTGGTTCGGAAAATGACCTCCAGAGTTCACGTCCAGCAAAAAAAACCAAAATTATACCTATAAAATATTTTATTAGTGTTTGTATGAAATCCATGTTAGTCTGCCTTAACCGCATTTATGTTATGATCTTTCTTAAAGAGTGCAAAGGTTATCAAGCTAGCACAACCACCTATTAGTGTAGGGCTTAGAAAGCCTATTATCCAAGCTATTTTATTTACACTAGGGGTGCTTTGTATTGTTTCTAATTCTTGCTGTGTAAACTCAATGTTTCCTACAGCGTAATTATTAATGCTTATGAATATTCTTGCAAGGCTTACAAAAACAAGTATTGTAAGGAATAAATATCTAGTATTTACGCTAGTTCTGGGATAACAGTAAACAATAAAGCCTAGTAGTGCAAAGTTTAGTACTGCAATACCTGCTAAACCAATTCCTGGAAATAAAGGATTAAATTCTAAGTATTCAAGATTGCTTCCCACTCTTAGAGTAGTCCATAAATCTATACAAAAAAGCACAAAGAATATAAACACCCCAGTCCATAAACCTTTATTCTTCATAAGACATTCTCCAGGTTCCAACGCCAAGCTTCTTCAAGCAAAACACTGGCTATTAAACTATCAGTAGGTGTTAAACCTTTAACAAATGTCCAAGTACCATCTTCTTTTTTAACTTGTTTTTCTAATGTTATACTACGCCACTTTCTATCTATTCCATTTACTTTTTTTGTATTGCGCCATAAACTTACGATAATATTATTATTTCTGAATGTTTTTTCTGGGCGTGTCATTCTTCTTCCTCCTTCTTCTTTATTGGTTTTCCATTCCACAAAAATTTTACGTCCTTACCATATTTTTTTTCAAATTTGATTGCTTCATGTCCGAAATCTTCATCTTTCCAAGGGCCGTCTTGGCTTGGAACATTATTGAAAGGTTTCTTATGATATCTCATAAAAAAAAGAATAAACAGCATAAGTATTTATAATTATGCCACCACTAAAAAATGACTAATCTTTCTTTAGAAGTTCAAAAATCTTAGGGTGTTTACCATCAAAACAACTGACGCAAACTTCATTATCTCCAAACTTCTTAGAATTCATACTAACAGCATCACCACAACAATAGCAGCGCACTAGCCGGTTCGTTTCTTCATCAGAAGAAATATTTCCTAAAGCATCTCTAATTTTTTCCTCAACAAAAGAACTAGCGCTACCAGGAAACTTCTTCTGAAACTCTTCCCATAGTTCATGGTCTATTCTTATGCTTTTAACTACTTTGACCAACTTTACTTACCTCAACTATTTTCCCTGTTTTGTCTCTTGTGACTTTGACTAGTCCATTATCTTCTAGCATTTCTATTCGTTTTCTTACAAAGCGTTCTCCAAGTTCTAGGTTTTCTATTAGCACCAGGCATATACCTGAGAATTTTACTGTTGGTGCTTTTGTTAGGCATTCGTCTAGTAGGCGTCTGCCTCTTTCTGTTCTTTTATAGTAGTCCATGGGTTATCACCAAAAAAACAAGAAGGAGTATTTATATTTATATTTTTCTATTTCTTTAAAAAATATTCCGTATTACACTATTTGTATTGTAATACATACTATACATATATACACTATGCGTAGTATAGTAGTAGGCCTAAAAAAAAAATAACAGCCCATAAGAAACAAAGGTCTTTAAATAAGAATTTCCAATGGAACACTTTATTTAAAAAAGAAAAAGAACCTGGCAGGATAATGAAACCCTACCAGGCCGTACCCAAACGGACGGGATAATAAAAAAAAATTATTTACGAGTAGTACTTACTCCATAACCCTTCTTCTTCTTAAAAACAGAAGCAACTAAACCTTGCTTCCTACGCTTACGAGCAAAAGCTTCAGCATTCCGTTTCTTTACAAAACCCTTACTAACCATACAAACCACCTCCAAAACTATTGAAAATAAACTTAAAAAAAAAAAATTGAGCCCATCACTAAGCCCTATTAGGTCCAAACAAACGAGTCAACCCCAACAAAATCGCACCCACAACAGCAACCACGATCAAAGGAGCCCACCCAGGGATGTCATCAATAGCACCACTCAAGTTCTCAGTAGCATTATAAGCAAAACTCTTCGTCTTATAAGTATACGTCACCTGAACAGTACTAGTAAGGTTAAAAGCATCAGTATTCACATCTGTAACCCTGATACCCTGCAAACTACAAGTATAGTTCCCAGAACCAATACTAACATTAGCACTTGGACCAGTCTGATTATTATACACATTAGAACAAGACAACTCGAAAGCACTAGGACTATTTGTCAAAGCGACAAAAGTATTATTAGTCCACGTCACAGTCTCATTAACAGTACTACTAGTACTAACTAAATCACCTGCTTGAGTTCTTCCCTGTGCAATAACCAAAAAAGTCACAACTAAAGTAAGCATAAGAACAGCCAGCCCAACAGCCAACGTTCCAAGACTACCCATGACATCCTGCTGACCTTTCTTGCTTCTAAAAAGCTTACGAATCAAACCCGTTCACCTTCTAGTAAACAAAGCAGTCAAACCTAAAAGTATTGAACCAACCACTGCAACAATAATCAATGGAACCCAACCTGGAATGTCATCCACAGCACTCGCAAGAGTGTTAGTAGCATTCAAAGCCAAGCTAGATTGATTAAGCTGACAAGTACCGCCTAAACTCTCAATATCACAAATCTGAGTTTGACCCTGACTAATTACCAAAAAAGTAACAGTCAAAGCAATCGCCAGACCTGCAACACT
>Ga0208794_1000746_pt1 | contig 18165 bp, 23 predicted proteins | sample 32_taG_FD_184106 | JGI IMG/M metagenome (GOLD analysis project Ga0208794, IMG submission 184106) | Marine viral communities from the Gulf of Mexico - 32_GoM_OMZ_CsCl metaG (SPAdes) (version 2) | ecosystem: Environmental > Aquatic > Marine > Oceanic | place: Atlantic Ocean: Gulf of Mexico... | reverse complement strand
TCGCCGGGCCCCACGGCAATGCCGACCGAGGCGCCGATTTCGATCTGCTGCCCACCAATATTCATCGGGGCGCGCATCGCCTTAACGATGCGGTCCGCCACCTTGGCCGCCATATCGACGCCCTCGCTGGGCCGCAACAGCAGCGCGAATTCATCGCCGCCCAAGCGCGCCAGCAGATCGGTCTCGCGCGTCGTGCCCCAGAGCCGCACGGCTGCCTGCTTGATCACCTCGTCGCCCACTGCGTGGCCCAGCGTATCGTTGACGGCCTTGAAGTGATCGAGATCGATATAGAGCACCGCCGCCATTTCGCCGCGATTGAGACCCGCCTCCGCCTTGGCCATCTGTTCGAGGAACTCGATGCGGTTCGGCAAATCGGTCAGCGCATCATGCCGCGCCAGATGCCGGATGCGCGCTTCGGCCTGGCGCTGCTCGGTAATATCCTCATGGGTCGAAACCCAGCCACCATCCTTCATCGGATGATGCTGCATCAGAATGGTGCGGCCGTTGAGCTCATGGATGTTCTTGCCATACTCACGCCGGGCGATCACCTCGCGGCGCCAGGCGACATAGTCTTCCTTGGTGCCGCCGGTAGACATGCCCTCCTCGAACAGATGGCCCAGAATGTCCTCGAGCTGGCTGCCGGGTTTCAGCAGATGGATGGGCAGATTGTAGATGCGGGCATAGGGCTCGTTGCAGATCACCAGGCGCCCAAGCGCATCCATCATGCACAACCCGATCGAGATGTTGTTGACCGCCGCATCGAGCCGGATGTTCTGCCGCTCCAGTTCCAGCTTGCGCTTCTGCTGGCTTTCCGAGCGGGCGATTTCGTCGGTGATATCTTCATGAGTCACCACCCAACCCAGCTTTTCGGAATAGACATGGGCGGTCTCGATGACACGCCCGCCATGCACCAGTTCCTGCGCCTTGTGCCGCGCACCACCTCGATTGGCCAGCAATTCGCTGGTATAATTTTCATAGAATTCGGCCGCACTCTGGCCGGCATGATTGCCCAGCCGGGCCGACAGATGCACCACATCCTCCAGCGTCATGCCGCGATGGATGGCATCCTCAGAAAATCCGTAGAAGTCGCGATAATGCTTGTTCCACATCACCAGGCGGAACTGCGGCGACCAGACGCAAAAGCCATAGGGGATGCTTTCCAGCGCCGCATCGAGCAGCAGCGCCTCAGCAACATCACCGATTTGTTCGGCGTCATCCGAGCGCATCGAACCCCCCAAAGTCCAAAAGCCAAGTCGCGACGCTGGCGAAAAGCTAATCAGCCTCGCTTAACGGGGAATTAAATAGGCATGTTCGACTGAAAATAGCCGAACTGGCGGGTACGCAATGCACCCGCCAGTTGATCGTTAGCCTCGCGCCTTGGCGTTGCGCGCGGCCCAGGTTTTCAGTCGCAGGCCGTTGAGGCGGATGAAACCCTCGGCGTCCTTGTGGTCATAGGCCACAGCGCCTTCCTCGAAGGTCACCAGATCTTCCGAATACAGGCTATGGGGCGAGGTGCGCGCCACCACATTGGCCGAACCCTTGTAGAGCTTGACGGTGACTTCACCGGTGACGAATTTCTGGCTCTTGTCGATCAGCGCCTGCAGCATTTCGCGCTCCGGCGAGTACCAGAAGCCGTTATAGATCAGCTCGGCATATTTGGGCATGAGCTCATCTTTCAGATGCGCCTCGCCCCGATCGAGCGTGATCGATTCAATGCCGCGATGCGCCACCAGCAGGATGGTGCCGCCCGGTGTCTCGTAGAGTCCGCGCGATTTCATGCCGACAAAGCGGTTCTCGACCAGGTCAAGCCGGCCGATGCCATGCTTGCCACCCAATTCGTTGAGCTTGGTCAGCAAGGTTGCCGGGGAGAGCTTTTCGCCATTGATCGAAACCGCATCACCCTGTTCAAAGCCAATGGTGATGGTCTCGGGCGTATCGGGCGCCTTCTCCGGATCGACTGTGCGCTGCGGCACATAATCGGGGAAAGGCACGGCGGGGTCTTCGAGCACCATGCCTTCGGACGAGGTGTGCAACAGATTGGCGTCGACCGAGAAGGGCGCTTCGCCGCGCTTGTCCTTGGCAATGGGGATCTGGTGCTTTTCGGCATAGTTGAGCAGCGCGGTGCGCGAGCGCAGATCCCACTCCCGCCAGGGCGCGATCACCTTGATCGAAGGGTCGAGCGCATTGGCGGTCAATTCGAACCGCACCTGGTCATTGCCCTTGCCCGTGGCGCCGTGCGCGATGGCATCGGCCCCGGTTTCCTGGGCGATCTCGATCAGCCGCTTGGAAATCAGCGGCCGGGCGATGGAAGTGCCCAGCAGATAGACGCCCTCGTAGACGGCGTTGGCGCGGAACATGGGGAACACGAAGTCCCGCACGAACTCCTCTCGCAGATCCTCGATGCGGATATCCTTGATGCCGAACATTTCGGCCTTTTTGCGCGCCGGCTCCAGCTCTTCGCCCTGGCCCAGATCGGCGGTGAAGGTCACCACCTCGCAGTTATAGGTCTCCTGCAGCCACTTCAGGATGATCGAGGTGTCCAAGCCCCCCGAATAGGCCAGCACGACTTTCTTGATGTCATTCGCCATTGATGTGTTCCCCAAGGATCTAATCCTGACAGGATACGCTCGAAATCGCGCAATGAACTTGCTATCATCGCAGCGATTGCGCAATTTGTGGCACATCGTGCCAACTGTGAATATCTGTAGGGCGGAAAATGCCAGAAACGCTTGACGCCATTGACCGCCGGATCCTCAGAGCATTGCAGCGCAATGGCCGCATGTCCAATGTCGAGCTGGCCAATGCGGTGGGGCTGTCGCCCTCGCCCTGCCTGAGGCGGGTCAAGCTGCTTGAGGAAAAAGGCGTCATCGACCAATATGTCGCCGTGCTCAATGGTCCCAAGCTGGGGTTGGGGCTGACGGTCTTTGCGCGCATCTGGTTCAAGACCCAGCATGCCGAAACCACCAATCTGTTTGCCGAAACGGTGCGAAACTATCCTGAAGTAGTGGAATGCTATCTTACCACCGGGGAGTGCGACGCAATTCTGCGCATCGTCACCACGGACCTGCACGCCTATTGGCGCTTTCAGTCCGACCATCTGATGCGCATCCCTTCCGTCCAGTCGGTCAAGACCGACGTCCCGATGGAGACGATCAAGGCCGGTCGGGAATTGCCGATCTAGCCGCACTGGCCAGCCTACGACTTTGATGCAATGGTCGCCCATCGCCCATCGCTCACCGCCGGACCCCTGCCGACATGCCCCAAACTGCCGTCGCTCGTGCTTTCCTCCTGTCGCTTCTGCTCGTCGTATCCCCATTGGCCGCAACGGCGAACGAAACTGCGTTCGGCAGGATAGCGCAGGAAGCACTCGACACCTTCCTCGCCACAGAAGGCATTGACGGCGGGGTGCTGGCGATACGCGACGGGGAAACGGATATGGTGCTGGCATCCGGGATTGCCGAACGCTCAACGCAGCGCCCCGTCACGGCCCTCACCAGCTTTTACGCTGCTTCCGCAGGCAAGATGGTCGTGGCAGCGGCCATTCTTGCCTATGTCGAAGACGGCATATTGGACCTGGACGCATCGGTCTGGCCGCTGATTTCGGACCTGCCCGATATCACTCAACTGGCCAATGCAGATGTTGTGACCCTGCGGCAATTGCTCGACCATACCTCAGGTCTGCCCGACTACCTTGATGATGCCTTTTTTGAGGACAGCCTTGATGATCCCACCAAAGTGTTCACGCCTGCGGATGCGCTGCACTATGTCTACGGCCTAGATCCCGATTTTCCGCCGGACGAAGGCTTTGAATACTCCAATACCAACTACGTCTTGCTCGGCCACATTCTCGAGAAAGTCGCAGGCTCGCTTGAGGCTGCCCTTGAAACCAAGGTCTTCGCCAAGGCCGGCATGAGGCAAACGTCGGTGGGGCGACCCGCGGACACTTCGGTTGCGGCGCATGGCTATAGCGCAGGCCTGGACATGTCGGAGCTGGCCTGGGCCAGCGCATTGGCCGATGGCCCGTTGACGATGACTGCCGGCGACCTTGCCCAGTTTCTTGACACCCTGTTTGTCCGCAAATCCATTCTTGGCCCCGAGAGCCTTCGGGACATGACGTCAGGATCGGGGCAAGAAGAAACCTATGGACTTGGCATGGGGCTGGAAGAGGACGCATTCGGCCCCTGGTATGGCCATAGTGGCGGCTATGATGGATTTCAGTCCGACACGCGTCATTACCCCCAAACGGGAACGACCTTGGTGATCATGATCAACGGCAACCAGCAGAGCGAGGAAACGTTCCTCGACACGATTGCGGCCGCCTACTTTAACGCGCAATAGCCCATGTTGTGGCGCAATCCTCCGGATTCATGCCCAACCTGCCTTTCATGAGGGCGCGAACTCTGCCATTTTCCGCGCCAACAGAACGAGCTCGCCATGCCCGCTTTCATCCCCGACCTGCCCGTCATTCTTGCCTTTGCCCTGGCCGCCCTTGTGCTCGCCGTCACGCCCGGGCCAGACATGGCACTGTTCGTCTCGCGCACCATGAATTGGGGGCGTAGCCATGGCTATGTCACCGTGCTGGGCGCCATTACTGGTATCGGCATTCACACCATGCTGGTGGCTTTCGGCATTTCGTTGCTGATCGTCACCGCGCCTGCGGCCTTCTGGGTGCTGAAAATTGTCGGTGCGCTCTATCTGGTCTGGCTCGCCATCCAGGCTATTCGGGACGGCGGGGGCATGCTGGTGGTCAAACGGGCCGGCAAGCAACCGAGCTGGCGGAAGTCGTACCTTACCGGCCTCGGGATCAATTTGACCAATCCCAAGATCGCCCTGTTTTTCGTAACCTTCCTGCCCCAATTCGTCTCGGCTGCCGACCCCCATGCTGCCGGAAAGCTGCTGTTTCTGGGGTTCGAGTTCGTCGTGGTGTCCATCCCCGTCGTCATCGCCATCGTGCTGTTCGCCGAATGGCTGACCCGGACGCTGAAGGAAAACGCCTGGGTCGGCAAGGCGCTCAACTGGAGCTTTGCCGCCGTCTTCATGGCCTTTGCCGCGACCATTCTTCTGGCCGAAGGACGGAAGTGAACATGATTGTCGCGCTCCCGAACCGGAAAAGTCTGCCACTTTTCCTGGTCACGCTCCCATGAATTACCGGCACGCCTTCCACGCCGGCAATTTTGCCGACGTGGTCAAGCACACGATCCTTACCCGCATTCTGACCTATCTCATGCGCAAGGACGCCGCCTTCCGCGTGATCGACACCCATGCCGGCGTCGGCATTTATGACCTTTTCGGCGACAAGGCCGAACGCACAGGGGAATGGCGCGACGGCATCGGCCGGGTCATGGCCGCCGAACTGCCCGCCCCCGTGGCCGAGCTGCTCGCACCCTATCTCGCAGCCATACGGGCGCAAAACCCGGAAGGCGATCTGCGCTACTATCCTGGCTCGCCCTTCATCACTCGGCACATGCTGCGCGAGCAGGACCGACTGATGGCGTTCGAACTCCATCCCATGGACGCCAACCGCCTCAAGGAGAATTTCGCCGGCGATTTCCAGACCCGCATCACCCAGCTCGATGCCTGGGACATCTTTGGCACCCATCTGCCCCCCAAGGAGAAGCGCGGCCTGGTGCTGATCGACCCGCCCTTCGAGGAAAAGGGCGAATTCGCCCGCATGGTTCAAGGCCTCGAAAAAGCGCACAAACGCTGGCCCGGCGGCACCTATGCCTTTTGGTATCCGATCAAGGAGCCGGAGGAAGTCGAGGCCTATGTCAACGCCCTCAAAAGAACCGGCATCCCCAAGATCCTGCGCCTGGAGTTGACCATCCGCGCGCCCTCCGCCCCGCCCCGCCTGCACGGCACCGGCATGGTGGTGGTCAACCCGCCCTTTGTGCTGGAAGAGGAAATGCGTGCGCTGCTGCCCGTGTTGACCGATCTGCTGAGCGACGAAGACCGTGGCCGTTGGAGCGTGGACTGGGTGGCGGGGGAGTAGCGGAACATTCGTCCCGCGCGTTGCGTTGGTTCCAGAGCAAACAAGGGGCCAAGCCAATGGACGTCGTCCGCATCATCCTGTCCGTCATCATTCCGCCAATCGGGGTTTTCCTGCAAGTCGGGCTGGGCCTGCATTTCTGGCTCAACATCCTCCTGACGCTGTTGGGCTATTTCCCCGGTCTCATCCACGCCGTCTGGGTCATACTGCGGAAATAGGCTTAGCTTCGCGCCTTCGTTCGCCGCGTCGGCGCATGAAATGCCGGGGGTTTGGTTTTCACCCAAGCGATGAAGGCGGCGATCTCCGGATCTGCCTTAAGGCTCTCAATATTGGTAAGGCGGTTGGCCAGCTCGGTTTCCGAGAACCGGGCATGGATGGCGCTGTGGCAGATCTGGTGCAGGCGCACTGTACCCAGATGCGTGCCGCCCTTGAGCCTTGGCACGAGGTGGTGCCGACTGGATTTTGCCTGGGGCGGAATGGGACGTTCACACAAAGGGCAGATCAAAGGCTGCCGTTTGGCCGCCGCGGCTTCAGCTGCGGCGATGGCCTGTTTGATCTTGCGGGCCGAAGGCCGCATCACATCCGCTCGCAGAACCGCAACAAATAGCCATCCGGATCCTGCACGCAGAATTGACGCTGCATCACCGGGCCTTGGGCGGTGCTATACGTTCGAATTTCGATAGGCTGAAACAGCGGGGTCCCGGCTGCCTCGATCCGCGTACAGATCGGATCGATTTCCGTCACTTCTATTTGGAAGTTGACGCCCCGTCCGAGCGGCGGCACCAGCGGGCCAGTGATCCAGTCCCGGCCCTCGCCAATCTGGTCCAGCATCAGTTCCGCCGGGCCAAAGGCGAGATAGGCAAAGCCCTCTTCGGGCCGCTCATAACGCACGGCAAAGCCCAGCACATCGCAATAGAAGCGGCGGCTGGCCGCAATGTCGGAGACCGAGAGCTCAGGAACCAGTGCCGGCATCACAACGTCAGCAGAGCGTCCCGGTCTTTTCTGGAAAGCCGTTCGCTCTCGCTTTTGAGCTGGCCACAGGCGGCAAAGATATCGCGCCCGCGCGGCGTGCGGACCGGGGAGGCATAGCCGGCCTTGTTGACGATGTCGGCAAAGCGCTCGATGCGGTTTGAGGGCGAGGTGCCATAGTTCGAACCGGGCCAGGGGTTGAACGGGATCAGATTGATCTTGGCGGGGATGCCCGCCAGCAGCCGCACCAGTTCGCGCGCCTCGGCATCGCTGTCGTTGATGCCGTCGAGCATCACATATTCAAAAGTGATGCGGCGGGCATTGGAGAGGCCCGGATAATTCTTGCACGCTTCAAGCAATTCCTTGAGCGGCCATTTCTTGTTGATCGGCACCAAAACGTCGCGCAGATCGTCGCGCACGGCATGGAGGGAAATGGCCAGCATGACGTCGATCTCGCGCCCGGTCGGCTCGATATAGGGCACGACTCCCGAGGTCGAAAGCGTGATGCGGCGCTTGGAAATCGACATGCCATCGCCAGCCGAGGCAATCAGCAGCGCCTGCTTGACGTTCTCGTAATTGTAGAGCGGCTCGCCCATGCCCATCATCACGATATTGGTGATGGCGCGGGTCTCCCCGCCGGGCACCAGGCCCCCGTCATCAGGACGCGACCCACCGGGAAAATCGCCCAGACGCTCGCGGGCCATCAGGATCTGTCCCAAGATCTCACCCGCGGTCAGATTGCGCACCAGCTTCTGCGTGCCGGTATGGCAGAACGAGCACGTCAGTGTGCAGCCCACCTGAGAGGAAACGCAGAGCGTCCCGCGATCGCTTTCGGGGATGTAGACGGTTTCGACCTCAACCGCAGGCAGGTTCGGATTGGCCGGATCGCGGAAGCGGAACAGCCATTTGCGGGTGCCATCGACCGACACCTGCTCCGAGACGATCTCGGGACGGTCGAGATTGAAGGTGTCGCTGAGCTTTTGCCGCACCGGCTTGGCCACATTGGTCATGCGCTCAAAATCGGTGACCCCGTTCACGTAGAGCCAGTTCCAGAGCTGACTGGCGCGCATGCGCCCTTCCTTCTCGCCGACCACCTCATGGCTCACCAGCGTCTCGGCCAAGCCTGCCTTACTGAGGCCGATCAGCGACGGACGCATGGCCGACGCGGGGCGGACGGCACTGGAATGGTCAATATTCAGCGCAAGGCTCATGGTGGGCACATCGGCTCGACAAAAATGCGGGAAGTGCGCGCCTGTAGCATAGCTGCGCATAAAGCGCAAAGCATCGCGCTCTCACGAAGCGCTGATGGCACCTGCGGAACGCGCGTGAAGGCTATGACAGGGCCGCGCTTTGCCTTTAAGAATGGCGTCAATGTCAACGCCCGTCCTGCGCTTCGCGCCCAGCCCCAATGGCCAGCTCCATCTCGGACACGCCCTTTCCGCCCTCGTCACCTGGGACGCGGCGCAAAAGCTGGGCGGCATGGCGCTTTTGCGTATCGAGGATATCGACACCGCCCGCTGCAAGCCCGAATTTGTCGCGGCTTTGTTCGAGGATCTCCACTGGCTGGGCCTTTCCTGGCCCGAGCCGGTGCTCTACCAGTCCGAGCGGTTCGAGCTCTATGCTGAGGCGGCCAACCGCTTGCGCGCCATGGATCTGCTCTATCCCTGCTTCTGCTCGCGCAGCGATATCGCGCAAAACGCCACCGGCACCGATCCCGACGGCGCGCCGCTTTATCCCGGCACCTGCCGGCATCTGTCCAATGCCGACCGCATTGAAAGGCTCGAACGCGGCGATCCGGTGCAATTCCGGCTCGATACCGAAGCGGCCATGGCCCGCACGGGCTTGCTGAGTTTTTCCGTCATCGGTCCGACCGTGCTGGACCGCCCGCAAATCCGCTATGCAAAACCCGAGCGCTGGGGCGATGTGGTGCTGCAGCGCAAGGACACGCCCACCAGCTACCATTTGAGCGTAGTGGTCGATGATGCCGCCCAGGGGATTACCCATGTCACGCGCGGCCGCGACCTCGAAGCAGCCACCGATATCCATGTGCTGCTGCAAATGCTGCTTGGCCTTTCCGCCCCCATCTATTTCTTCCACCGCCTGCTGCTCGGCGATGACGGGCAGAAACTCTCCAAATCCAAGGGCTCGCAAGGCCTTTCGGACTTGCGAGCCCAGGGTTGGACAGCCAAAGATGTGCGGCGGGCCATCGGCTTCTAGCCCGCCTTCCCCAGCCGCCCCAGATGCGTATCCTTGAAGCCGGTATTGGCCTTGAGCCCATAGCCCAACATGCGATCAAAGCCGGAATGGGCCAGCCAAAGTGCCCCCAAAGCCGCCAGCAGGGGCATAGCGAACAGCGTACCGAGCGCCATCAGCCCCGCCCCAAAGGCATAGACATGCACCAGATTGTAGGCGAGGGCACCAATGCGGGTCCCCACGCCATAGGCGAAAAAGCTCAAATCCGGGGCGAAGAACACCAGCAAGGCGCCCCACCAGGGCAAGACCGGCTCGACCTGCCCGTAAAGCACCAGCGCGGCAATGAACACCAGCCCGCCCTCCACCCGCTGCCAGACAATGACATCTTTCATTGCAGGCACTCCCATGTTCAGGCCGCCTGCTTCTCGGCCGACCGGCTGGCCAGCAATGCAGCTACCGTCTCGGCCACGGCCGCCTCGAACGGTGTCGTAAAGGCCGGACCCAGCAGCGCATCGAGCCGCGGATCGACCAGCTCCATCTCATTGAGCCACAGATAGCGCATGCGATAGATATCGCGCATCACCGGGTTAATGAGGCCCACCGCCCGCAGCAGCCACCACGGCATGGGCGTCACCGTGACCGGTTTGGGCAGCGCATTCTGCACCGCGGCCATGATCTGGCCGTGGCTAACCCAGTGGCCGGCGAAGTGGAAATTCTCGAACGCCTGCATCTCCGCCCGCCTGCCGGCCAGTGCTGTGAAGGCCCGCGCCAGATCGGGCAGGTAGGCCCAGCTATGGCGCGTTTCGAGATCCCCCAGATGGTACAGCCGCCCCTTGGCGTAATCCATCAGCATGGCCGCATCGAACCAGTCGTCGCGATTGCCGGGCCCGAAGAAATCCCCGGCGCGCAGGATCAACACCTGGACGCCATTCTCTTCGGCTGCCGCGCGCAGCATGTTTTCCAGCCGGATGCGAATTTCGCCGCGCGGCTTTTCCCCGCTCTGGCGCAGGCCCGGCGCGATGGTCCTGTCCTTGGCACGGTAATTATAGATCGTGCCGGGAAACAGCAGTGTCTTGCCACTGCCCGTCATGGCGTCAAGCACCACCTGCAATTGCCTTTCGGCCGCGCCATTGCCCCATTTGTCATAGCGCAAATGCAGCGCCTGGACGACGATATCGGCTTCAGCGATCGCGGCACGAACCACGGCGACGTCATCCGCATCGCCCTTGAAGAACTGCGTTCCCGCAACCGGCTTGCGGTTGCTCCGCCCAAGGCCGGTGACATCCCAGCCTGCATCGCGGAAGGCGATCATTGCCGCATTGCCGATATGCCCATTGCTTCCCAAAACAGTGACTTTGCCTTTGCTCATCTCAGCGCTCCTTGCTCTTGCCGGGGCCGAAGATGGGCGATACGCTGATGAATAGCGATTGGGCAATTCCCTAGGTTTAATATTCAAAAATGAATAGTGATCCCGACTGGTCCCTCTGGCGCAGCTTTGCCGCGGTGATAGCCGAAGGCTCGCTGTCGGGTGCTGCGCGCCATCTGGGGTTGAGCCAGCCCACCATCGGAAGGCACATCGAGGCGCTTGAGGCCGAACTGGGATTGTCGCTGTTCGAACGCGGCCTGACCGGCCTCAAGCCCAATGCCACCGCCCTCCGGCTCTATGCGTCAGTGGATCGGGCGCGATCGGCGCTGGCCGAAGCGGCGATCCTGGCTGCCGGCGCCCAGGACGGGGAGGCAGGCACGGTCCGCCTCACCGCCAGCACCATGATTTCCAACTATGTGCTGCCCGAAATTCTGGCCAGCATCCGCCGCCTGCACCCGAACATCGCCATCGAATCGGTGCCCACCGATTCAGCGGAAAACCTTTTGATGCGCGAAGCCGACATTGCCGTGCGCATGTTCCGCCCCACCCAGCTCGAGCTGGTCACACGGCATCTGGGCGATATTCCGCTGGTCCCGGTGGCCCATGAGAGCTATCTGGCGCGCCGCGGCACACCCACCACGCTCAACGATTTGTGGAGCCATGACATGCTCGGCTTTGATCGCTCCGACGCCGTCATTCGCCACGCTCGGACCCTTGGCTTCCAACTGAACCGCGACAATTTCCCCGTTCGCTCAGACGATCAGCCGCATCTGTGGGAATTGCTGCGCGCCGGCCTCGGCATCGGCTTTGCCCAGCTCAACCTGGCCAGAACAACCCCGGGCCTTGTGGTGCTGCCCATAGACCTGGCCATCCCGCCTTTGCCCGTCTGGCTGACCGTACACAAGCAATTGTTCACCTCGCACAGAATTCGTGCCATTTATGATGCTGTGGCGGAGGGCCTCACCGCCTATATCAAGGGCGATCCAACCGCGCCTCCCTTACGTTAAGGCTGTTATGCAAACCCTAGTTAATATCGCCATTGCTTTGGCGCTGCTTTTCGTCGTCATTATCCTGGGCATGGGTCTTTGGAACATGCTCAAGGGCGGACCGGGCAATACCAGCCAGCGCCTGATGCGTCTGCGCGTCATCGGCCAGGCCGTCGCGCTGCTGCTGCTCATGGGCGCACTCTATTTCTTCGGTGGCGGCGCCGGCCGCTAGCCAGACCACGCGGGGGCAACATGGTTAAGCTGAACACCATCTATACCCGCACCGGCGATGACGGTTCGACCGGGCTGGTCCGCGGCCCGCGCCGCACCAAGCATGATCTGCGCGTCGAGGCCTATGGTACGCTGGAGGAAGCCAACGCCTTTATCGGCCAAGCGCGCCTGACCTCGTCCAGCCGGCCGCGCATCGATGCCGTGCTCTCGCGCGTCCAGAACGACCTGTTCGATCTCGGCTCGGATTTGGCGACGCCCGGCGCCGATGCCCCTGATGCCCAATATCCCAGCCTGCGCATCCGCCCGGTCCAGACCCTTTGGCTCGAACAGCAGATCGACCAGTTCAACGCGAGCCTTCAGCCGCTCACCAGCTTCATTCTCCCCGGTGGCACAACCTTGTCGGTCTCGCTGCATCTGGCCCGCACCGTCACCCGCCGGGCCGAACGACTTGTCGCCGCTCTGGTGGAGGCCGAACCTGACACCAGCCCGGAAACCCTGCGCTATCTCAATCGCCTCTCGGATCTGCTCTTCGTCCTCGGTCGCGTCGCCAATGACAATGGCGCGGGCGATGTCTTGTGGGTGCCGGGCAATTATGGTGATGTTGAAAAGGGCTGAGCCGCCCGGCTCTTGTCACGCAGCATTGGAGACTGGCCCTGTTCCTGCCCCTGCATGACTCCAATCCCATCCGCCATGTCGACTTCCCCTTCGTCACCTATGGGCTCATGGGTGTCACCATCCTGGTCTATCTGGTCCAGGCGGCGCTGCCCGAGGCAGCCTTCGATCAGGCCACCATCGATTTCGGCATGATCCCCATCGTGGTGCGCGACCTCTATCCGCAGCCCGTGCCCTGGTTGCCGGACTGGGCGAACCTGGTCACCTATGCATTCCTGCATGCCGACTGGATGCACTTGCTCTCCAACATGCTGTTCCTCTGGGTCTTCGGCGACAATATCGAGGACGCCTTCGGGCACTTCAAATTCCTGGTCTTCTATCTCGCTTGCGCCGTGCTCGCGGCGCTCGCCCATCTGCTGTTCAACCTTGACGGCAATGGTCCCTTGATCGGCGCCTCGGGGGCCGTGGCCGGGGTCATGGGGGCCTATATCCTGCTCTATCCGCATGCCCGGGTATTTGTCTTGGCCCGTATCGTCTGGTTGATCCCCCTGCCCGTGCCGGCCTTCTGGATGCTTGGCTTCTGGATTGCCACGCAGCTCTTCTTTGTGGTGTTTGGTTCCGATCAACCGGTCGCCTGGTGGGCGCATCTGGGCGGTTTCGCCGCCGGGCTCCTGCTGGCGCCCCTCTTCAAGAGCCGCAAGGTGCCCCTGTTCGGCGGGCGCTAGGCGCATTGTTCGCAAATGCGGGCAAACGGCCAACAAAATCTTAACCCGGCTTAACTAGTGTAAAGACCATGCCACCATCAGGACCGGACCATTGAACACCGATCTTTCCACCAATTTGCTGACGGCCCAGACCGCGCTGACGCAAAATTCGGTGCAGATTGCCGTGTTCAAGAAGGCCCATGAGATGGAATCCAACCTGCTCAATGCATTGATGCAGACCGCCCTCGAAACGCCGGCCGCCCCGCCGCCGGGCCAGGGCCTCAAAATCGACAAGCAGGCCTGAGGCGGATGCCATGGGCACCGGCATTGGCATTTCCCCGGCGGTGATGATTAACCGCATGGTCCATGAAAAGGCCGTGCCGCAGTCAGGTCATCTGCTCGAAGTCGCTCGCCTGCGCGCTGATATGATGCAGGCCCAGGCCACCAACGCCGCCTCCCCATTGCCCACCACGAAGCCGGCGGAGGCACCGATCAACGGCGCGGAAGTTGACTTGCTGATCTGACACTTGAGGCTTTCGGGCAGAGCAAAGATCCCGTCCCCAGGTCCAAACCCTCCCCCATAGTCCCCTTTCTCCTCTCGCGTCTGGGCCGCCTGCAGCACCAGTGGCGGGACTACGGTTCAAGCTTCAGGGACGGCGACCGTTTTGGATACCGCTCTGATCACGTCTGCGCGACGCCAAATGGGCCGGGCGGCGGTTGTGTTGGCCTCTCCACAGAGCCTTTGCCTTTGCCTGTTGCTTTGCATATGGTCCGCGCGATTTTCCCAGCCGGTTAGTAGTCAACGATGTCCGCACCGCAACGCCCTATTCCCCAGCCTGGCATTCTCGATATTGCGCCCTATTTGCCCGGCAAGTCGGGCGCGCCTGGCAGCCAGACCATCAAGCTATCGGCCAATGAATCCCCGCTTGGCGCCAGCCCCAAGGCCCTGGCGGCCATGCTTGAGGGGGCAGCCAAACTCGAGATTTATCCCGAAGGCTCCTCGCGGGTGCTGCGCGAGGCGCTGGGTGAGGTGCATGGCATCGATCCCAATGCCATTGTGTGCGGCAATGGCTCGGATGACCTGCTGCACCTGCTGGCCCAGACCTATCTGGGCATTGGTGACGAGGCGGTGATGAACCGGTTCGGCTTTTCGGTCTATCCGATCATCACCAAGGCCGCCGGTGCCGAGATCGTCATGGTGGACGAGGTGGACTACACTGCCAATGTCGATGCTTTGCTCGCAGCGGTGACCGAACGCACCAAAGTCATCTGGCTCGCCAACCCCAACAATCCAACCGGCACCTATCTCAGCGCCGCCGAAGTGCGGCGGCTGCATGCCGGCCTCAGGCCAGACATCCTCCTCGTCATCGACAATGCCTACGCCGAATATGTCACTGCCGCTGACTTTGAAGTCGGGCTCGATCTGGCATTGGCCAGCGAGAACGTCGTCATGGTTCGCACCTTCTCCAAAATGGGTCTGGCTGCCGCCCGTATCGGCTGGATGGTTGGCCCTGCCCATATCGTGGATGCGATCAATCGCATTCGCGGCCCGTTCAATGTCAATCTGCCGGCACAGATGGCAGGGGCCGCGGCCACGCGCGATCTTGAATTCAACGACCGCCTCAGAACGCACAATGCGCATTGGCGTGACTGGCTGACAGTTGAGCTTTCCGGCAACCACATCCGCGTGGTGCCCAGCCAGGCCAATTTCGTCATGGTGCTGTTCGAAAACCCCGAAACGGCGGCTGCCGCCTTTGCCGCCCTGGCCGATGCCGGCTATATCGTGCGCGAAATCGGCGCCTCCTATGGCATTGACAATGGCCTGCGCATTTCCATCGGCTCGGAAGACGCCATGCGCGGCGTCGCCAAAGTGCTCAAATCCATGGACCAGACCCAATGAGCGTGCATTTCAAGAAGCTGGCGCTGATCGGCATCGGGCTGATCGGCTCCTCTATTGCCCTGGCGGCGAAGCGGCAAGGGCTGGTGGACGTCATCTCTATCGCCACCCGCCGCCAGGAAACGCTGGATGAGGCACGCGCGCTCGAGCTGGGTGACATCTATAGCCTCGACGCCGCCGAGGCGGTGCGCGGGGCAGATCTCGTCATTCTCTGTGCTCCGGTTGGGGCCTATGGGGCGCTGGCCGCGGCCATCGGCCCACACCTCGAACCCGGCGCTATTCTCTCCGATGTAGGCTCGGTCAAGGAGCATGTGGTGCGCGTGGTAGGCCCGCATGTGCCCCAGGGTGTCAGCTTCATCCCCGGCCACCCGATTGCTGGTACTGAGCATTCCGGCCCGTCAGCCGGCTTTGCCGAACTCTTTGCCGGCCGCTGGTGCGTCTTGACGCCCGCTCCCGGTGTGGCGCAGTCCGAAACGGACAAGCTGGTCAGCTTCTGGCAGGCCATGGGCTCCAAGGTCGAATGCATGGATGCAGCCCATCACGACATGGTGCTGGCGATCACCAGTCATATTCCGCACCTGGTTGCCTACAACATCGTGGGCACGGTGGCCGATCTCGAGGCGACGACGCAATCGGAAGTCATCAAGTTCTCGGCCTCGGGCTTCCGCGACTTTACCCGCATTGCCGCCTCAGATCCGGTGATGTGGCGCGATGTGTTCCTGACCAATAAGGACGCCGTGCTCGAAATGCTGGGCCGCTTTAGCGAGGATCTCTCCGTGCTGCAGCGTGCCGTGCGCAATGGCGACGGGGCGGCGCTCGAAGCCATGTTTACCCGAACCCGCGCCATCCGCCGCTCGATCATCGATGCCGGGCAGGAAACCGCCGCGCCCGATTTCGGCCGCCCCCACGAGGCGCCGCCGACGCCCGAACCGGGCTTCGTGCGCGAGCATGGCGGCGGGGATGATGCTTGAGCCCGTCACGCAGGGCAAATCTCCCCGGTGGGGAGATTTGAATGCTCAACGCCAAAAAGGCTATGTCTGAATGGCTGGCGCTGTCAGAACAAAGGCGCCAGGGCCGCGATGGGCACCAGTCCGGACGACAGCGCCCCGCCGGCAAAATTGAGCTGATTGTTGTGCCGCCCGTTTTCGCCCGGCACACCCAGCACCAGGGTGCGCCAGGGCTCATCGAGATAGGGCCCGATGCGTTCGGCAACGCCCAGAGAATCGATGCTGATTGAGCCGGTGGGATAGCCTTGGGCATCCAGCGCCAGTTCACCGCTGGCGTTGAGATCGGCACTGCCGTCACTGGCACGAATGCCCACCACGCGCAACTTGCCCCCGGCCTGCTGCCAGTCGGGCAGGACAGGCACCGCACCCCAATTGCGGATGTCATCGGGCAGCGCGGTCACTTCCAGCTCGATTTCGGCATTGGCGCCGGTGAGGTCGATGCCGGGTGCTGAAAGCGCTTCGGCGCGCAAATAGCCAGCCAGCGCGGCGCGGCCGGCCTCGGGGTCGTGCATTTCGGGCATGTCGAGCAGATGGGCTTCGATATGGTCGGCCTGGGCGATCTGCGTGTCGCCGAAGAGCTGGTCCGTCCAGGTCACGCCGTCAGCGACGATGGAGAGCCGGGCAATGCGCCAGTCTTCTAGCCTGAGGCTGGCTTCGCTCTCGGCCCAGTTGACCTGCTGCCGCGCGCCGGTGAAGGCATCGGAGATGGCAACCGGGCCAGTGACCGAACCGAGCAGGTGCGTGGGCCGGTAGACCATGGCGCTGGCCCGCATATAGGGGATTTCGACCAGTACATCGCCGGAAACCAGCGATGCGGATGTACATTCGACATCGAAGCGGAAGGGGAAGCCGCCGACGGCCAGATCGCCACAGACAAGCTGAGGCCCTGTCTCTCCATCGGCCAGCGCCTGCAGCTCGATCTGCTGGAGCAACTGGCCCGCAATGAAGAACCAGGCGCCGGTCCAGCCCAATACGACTAGCAGTACCACTCCGCCCAGGATGATGATTCGCTTTTTCATGGACCCTACATATCCTTGCTGCCCGATTGTCAGAAGCGGCTTTGCATTGCGCTTTTCAGACGCCACATATGCCCGTCTGGTTGGACGGGCCTGGGAAGTCCTTGCCCGGTGTGAACGGGGTCGCTAGCCTAATGGGGAAAGTGGTTGTGCTATGGCGAATGAACGAGATTTCGAAGCGTCAGAGAAGACGCATTGGGTTTTTGGCTATGGATCGCTGATCTGGAACCCCGGCTTCTCATTTCTCGGCGCGCAATTGGGCTTGCTGCGCGGCGCACACCGGTCCCTCTCGATTATCTCCCATCATCATCGCGGCACACCGGATGTGCCGGGTCTGGTGTTCGGGCTGACACGCGGCGGGTCATGTCGGGGCATGGCCTTTGAGGTGTCAGTCAATGCCTGGACGGAAGTGCGCGCCTATCTCGATGCGCGCGAACTGGTCACCGCTGTCTATCGCGATGTGTGGCGGCCCGTCACCCTGGCCGATGGCCGGCGCATCAGGGCGCTGACCTATGTGGTCGATGAAAGCCACGAACAGTTTGCTGGACAATTGAGCCACGAGGAGCAGCTGGCGATGATCCGCGCCGGTGTGGGGATATCGGGCCGCAATGTCGATTATGTGCTGAATACCGCGCACCATCTGGTGCAGTTGGGCATCACGGATCGCGCCTTGATGCGCTTGGCGCGGCAATTGGAGAATGAGGGGCTCGCCCGGAACGGTGCAGGTCAGGCGGCCTGAGCAACGGATTCGGGCTGGGGAAAGGCCTGTTCAAGATCCCATATGGCCGCTAGGCGGTCTTCCGGCGCAGTCAGCCTGAAGACATGGGTCGCGCAATCGAGCGCCAGGCGGAAACGGCGGCGGCTCATGGGATCAGCCACCAGTTCCTGGGTCGATCCGACCCAAAGGACATGGCCGCCCTTGGCAATGACATAGAGATGGGACTCCGACATGGCGAAGCTGTCCAGACGTTCGCTGCTCAAGGCATAGGCGCGGCCGGACAGTCCCGCCCACTGCGATAGCGCCGGCTGGTGCTGGCCTGCCGTTTCGCCCCGATGCCGCATTTTCCCGTTCCTCCGCGTCCCTGGAGAAGAACAAAATTAGAACAAATTGAATCGACCGTCAAGCGCCTCATGAGCGTGACACTATATGTATGTATCCGTTCGTCAGCACCGTCAACATCTAGCGGGTTTGTGCCGT
>Ga0208794_1000742_pt1 | contig 18184 bp, 15 predicted proteins | sample 32_taG_FD_184106 | JGI IMG/M metagenome (GOLD analysis project Ga0208794, IMG submission 184106) | Marine viral communities from the Gulf of Mexico - 32_GoM_OMZ_CsCl metaG (SPAdes) (version 2) | ecosystem: Environmental > Aquatic > Marine > Oceanic | place: Atlantic Ocean: Gulf of Mexico... | reverse complement strand
GACGCGCTCACCGAACGGCTCGGCGTCGCGCTTCCCGAGGCCGAACGTCACACTGCCCTCGGCGACGCGCGCGCGACGGCCGAGGTGCTGATCCGCCTGCTCGCCATCTGCGAGGGGCGCGGCGTCTCCACGCTCGGGGCGCTGATCGACGAGGTGACCCGCCACGAGCGCATCGTCGAAGCATTGGTCGGCGATACGAGCTGACGGCGCAGAGTGATCGGTCAGCCCTGTCCCATTGGCGTTCGCAGTCTCGAGCAGCGCCAGCAGGACCTTCCCGCGGAGCAGGTCCTCGTCCCAGCGATAGGAGGAGACCGAGCATTGCACTGCCGCCCGCGCCCGGCCGTCCGGGCCCCAGATTGGCGCGGCAAGGCCGATTTCGTTGAGGATCATCTGGTTGCATGAAATGGCATAGCTGTCCTGAGCGGTGCGCGCGATGCTGTCGGCGATCTCGCCGCGGTCCAGCGTGGTGCGCGGGGTGAAGGATTTGAGCGGCCAGTCCGACACCGCCGCGCGCCATTCCGCCTCGGGCCAGGTCGACAGGATCGCCCGGCCCGCCGAGGTCGAGAGCGCCAGCAGCTTGCGGCCGATGATCGTGGCGGCGATGTAACTGCGCTTGGTCGGCAGGCGGGAAACATAGATGATGTGCTCGTTGGACAGCTCGGCCATATTAATGGTCTCGCCGATCTGCTGGGACAGCTCGATCAGCTTGGGCCACAGAGCAACCCCATTCAAGAGCTTCGAATAACCTTGTCCGCTCCAGGACCTTGATGCGCTTTGGCAGACCGCAGAGCGGCCACCTCCGTGCATCGAGGTCCGGGCAGCAGTTACATGCCGGACAAATCGACTTTCCTAAACTGAGACAGATCAGGGCAGACAAAGTCCGGGAGATCAATTTCCTCGCCATGTAGCAGGAAAAGATCCCGCATATCCTGCATGGTCTGACCCAACTCCGCGTATTGAGTCATTGCCGCATGGGAGCTGGAGGTCGTCGGCAGGACAAGACGTATCAAATCGTCCAGCCTGCCCTGCGTCCAAGGATCCTCCCCCCAATAGCCGCCGGCTTTGATGACCCCAATCACACCGGGCAGGTAGAAAACGCTGTACCAGTCAATGATCTGATAGGTCTTTTCCATATCAGCCAACTGAGAGTGCACAATATACCGGAAGGCCGGTTCTCCTTGCATGAGCATTTCGAGATGCGCCAAGGGGCCTTGTTGCGAAGCCTCAAGCGCCCGGTAAGTTCTAAATTCCAACGCTCCATCTACACATACGACGAAGTTGGTAAGTTCTTCACGCGCCACTCCCTGCATGGTCGCGCGATACTCGCGATGAACGGCGACAATGTCGCCGTCCCGAGCGTCCTTCGGGGCAACGAGAAGCTTGGCCATTTCGGTGGAGGTTTCGCAGTCCAGTAGGTCCGGCGAGGTATACAATGGGAAGTGAAGCGGTATCATGAGAACATCCTTTGGGGGAGTGAAAGGAAAACCGTCGGCATGATCGCATGCCGGCTGGGATTGGAGGTTGGCTGTCACGGCGCGGCGGATCCCCACGGGGTCACATTTCGAAGTTGGGTTCATCAGGCAGAAGCGAAAAACGGAGTCGCAACCTTTTCGAAGTTCCTGCCGCATGCGCCTGATCGCGGAGATTGTGGGAAATCCGATTAAACCGAAGCGCTGCTGTTCTCGACCCAGAGGGAACTGAATTGGGGGCTTTGGACCAAAGCGCGCGGGCGGCGTTGCCTTGGCACAGGTCAAGTAGCGCCTGGCTGCACGGCCTTTGGTCCTCGCCGATCCGCTTGCCGTGCCATCCCCTGGCACGGATGTGCCGTCGGCGTTGCCTGAACAGCCCCGCGTTACAGGCTCGGACGGCCTTCACCACCTTCCGGGGATCACGGGTCTGCTACGGCGGGGCGGTGGGATCGGGTCCCTGCGCCGATGTCGTGCCAGGCGATCGCGGCGCGTGTCATGTCGCCGGTGGCCCGGCAAGTCACGGCATTTGGCCGGGGCCATAGCTTGCCACCATGAGCTCGTTCCCCACGGCGAAGAACGGCAGCTCCGGGGAGCCGGTGACGAGCTCGCACAGGAGGGATGCCCCTGCGATGAACGCGTCGAAGGCATTGTCCTTGGGCGCGACGTTGATCGTGCCGATGGTGTTGGGCAAGCCCTCGGGGACATCAGAAAAGCCGATATAGGCGCCCCAGCCGGCGTCGGTCTGCGCGAGTTCCAGAGACCTGATCCTGGCGGGGTCGAACTGGTGCGGCAGGCCGTGATCCGGCGCATGGTCCGGGATACGGTACTTGGCCCTGAGGGCCTCCATGACCAGGCTGTAAAAGTCGAACGGCTCGAAGGGCAGGTAGGGATCGGGGAAACTGAATGTCATCAACTTCATCGTCACGGGGGCAATCCTTTTGTGTCGCAGGACGCAGGGGTTTCCGCGTCTAACGAGTAGATTGCGCCGTTGCTGACGTCGCCAAAACGATCAGCGGATTATTTTCGAAGACGGCATGGTCAGCCCCGGATAGTGGCCATTTCCTTCAATAACCGCGGAGGCTTGACTGGGCGCCGCCGTAGTCGGTCGGGTCCCCCCGGGAGGGGATCAGCTCCCGCCGCCTCCGGCAGCTGTCCTGTATCGCGCGGGAAACGGCATAGAAGCGATGCAGTCCGCAATCCCGAAGATGCCACTGCTTCGGGCGCGCTTACACCTTCTCCTTCTGCCATGCGTCCCGATTGGCCGGGGCATGTCCCAGGGGCGTGAGATTGCCGAGGCAGCCGCCGGGTTCCTGCACCATTGGCCCGCCCAGCGGAGGCCTCCACCGCCGGGCGGTCTCGGCTGGAGGAAGTTGCGACGAACCTTTTTTTTCGACGATCGTGCAGATTTCTGCGTCCGCGCGTTTCCGAGGGCTGCGGAACGGTCCGACTTAACCATTGATCGGCAAGAGCCGATCGCATGGCAACACGGATCGAGGTCCACCCCCATGACCATTCACACGCCGCTGCGCGACGACCGCTACACCGACACGGACGTCGAGGCGGGCGCTCTCCTGCTCGAGCAGATCCTGGCCGAGCTGGCCGCGGAAGGGATCGGCCCGGCCCTTCTCGTTCCGATGCAGCATCAGCTCGGCTACATGCGCGGCGACAACATCCGCGCCGTCATCGTGCAGGAGGGTTATGGCGGCTGGGTCACCGATGCGCTGTTTCGGGACGTGCCCCGCGGTTGCCCGGAGAGCTACGGGACCGCGAATGCCAGTCCGTTCGCAACCCGCCAGGCGGCGCGCAAAGTGGCGGTGGCGCTCGTGCGCGGCCTGTTCACGCAGCCGATCCCGGCGGAAGTGGTCGCCTGGACGATGGCCGGCCAGCCGGACTGTGGCCTGCCGATCCTGATCGGCGACAAGATCATCTTCACAGCCGACCGGCACTGACGACTGACCTGCGCTCTGCACGTCCCCGGGGCTCCGTGGAGGGCCACTGGCCCGGCCCTGCCCGGTACCCCGCAGGGCAATCCGGTAGGGGCGCCCGGTCCGCGACCGGGTCCATGTGCCGAGGACGGCAAAGGGCCGAAATCGCGCCGCCGCGCGATCAGTCGAGCGAAGCAGGGGCCAAGTGAAGGCAAGGGCCGATCCGATCGGCGCGCGGGCCAGGCGATGGCGCCCGCGCGCCGATTGGATCGGCGGGAGCGGGAAGTGTCAGATCAACCAAAGGATCCCGTTCATGCAGTCCACGCCATCTTGGCGAGACGACCTCGCCCCCGGCGACATCCTGTCCATCGTCTACCCCTCGAGTGAGGGCGATCCCCGCTTCGAGCGGCCCCGGCCGTGCCTGGTGCTCGCGGTCGACCGCTCCGGCCCGGAGCCGGAGCTCCTGGTGGCCTACGGCACCTCGGCGATGACCCGGGCCAACACCGGCTACGAGATCAGGGTGACGCAGGAGGGGTCGATGCGCGATGCCGGACTGCACAGGCCCACCCGCTTCGTTGCCGCCCGGCGCATGCGGCTGGGACTGTCGAGCCCGCGGATCGTCGTCTGCGTCCAGGGCACCGCCCGGATCGGACGGCTGTCGGGGGATCTGCGGCCGCGTCTCGAGCACGTGCTGTCGCTGCTGCCGTCCGAGATCCCGCCGCGATCCGCTGAGCGCGACCGGCGAGCCCGTCACCTGCGCCGGGGCCACCGGCCCCGTGCCGCGACGGGGGGCTGAGGTCTTCCACCCGGACCAAGCCAAACCCTCCGCAGCCCCGCGGTCTGGCGGACCGGCGGGAGGGGCGGCGCCTCATGGCATTGTCCGGCCTCCGGAGTGGCGCGGGCCCAGCCTGCGCAACCGGCAAGGCCGCGCGCCTCCGGCAGCCTCCCTTGCGCGCCGAGCTCGAAACGTAGCCCCGCCAGCTTCGCGGTGCCGCGGCCTCTGCCATACCACGAGGCACGGGCCCGACGGCAGGATCCGCAGAAACCTATAACAAGGCGCCGTTCCGACCGGTCATGTTATAGGTTTCGACCCTGCAAATGCCGCGGTCCCGGAGAGCGGGTCTCCTCCTCGCCGATGAGACAGTGCGATCGCAGAAGGGAAGGGCAGGGGCAGCGATGCCCGGGGCCAGTCCTCAGGGGTGGGACCGGCCTCGGAACCGATGCCCGAAAGCGAGGGAGAAGCGGGCGCACCGCTCCTCCGACGGCCCGGCGACGGGCCACTTGACCAGCAAGTCCGCTCGTCGTTCAGACTTGGAGAGACCCCCATGAAACTGCACCCCACCAGCGACTTCCGCGGCCTGCCGCCGGCGGAAGACGCGCTCGTGCGCTATCTCTGCGCGCATGCCGAAGCGCTCCTGAATGCCGCGGCGCTGCTGGGCGATCGCCCGGCGGTCCGGCGCACGGCGCGGCTCTTCGAAGAGCTGGCCGAGACCCGCCAGCCGCTCACCCGCCGGCAGCACGCGGGCATTCGCGACCTGCACCGGCTGTTATCGCTCGAAGGCGTCGATGATCCGGACAGCCTCGAGGCCGCCTGCTTTGCCGAGATCGACCCCGCCTCCCCCGTGGTGGAAGAGATCTGCCTGCTCACCGATGGCCTCGCGTCGCGGCTGGCCGCGCTGCGGCAAGCCGAGGGCCAACCCTTTGGCATGGACCTGTCGGCCGCCGCCTGAGGCCGTCCCGTCCATGGCGCTGTTCGTGCCACGCCGCCCTCCGGCCCCGCCCTGGCGGGACCGGCTTGACCGTGCCCGAGTGCGCGTCCCCCTATCAGGAGCTTCCATGACCAAACACCGTCCCTCTCTCGACAGCCTGGCCCTCGAGGCCGTGCGACACGGGCGACGCCTGCACGAGCAACTTGCAGACCTGCCGGTCTGCCGGACCGACGAGCTCGCGCCCGGCACCTGCCAGGCCACCCTGCGTCGGCTCGAGACCGGCGCACCGATCGACGACCGCGATCTGCACGTGCTCGAGACCCTCGCTCGCGGGATCGACGCGCGCCTCGCGAGCGAGATCACCGGATTGCGGGAGGAGGGGCGTCTCATCGGCTGCGACGAGGAGGGCGTGGTGTGGGGCGTGGTCTCGGTGCCGACCTACACCCCGCGCGGGGAGGCCCTCGTCGCCGCGGGCCAGAGCCTGGCCGCGTACCTCGCCCTGCGCCGCGACCTCCTCGATCGGGTCCGGGCCGAACGGCTGCTGCTGTCGCTGCTGCGATAGCGCGCCGCCTGTCCCCGGTCGTCTCCGGCGCCGCGCCAGGTCGAACCCGTCACGGCCGGCCGGGCGCAGTTTGGGGCGACGACGTCTCTGACCCGTCGCAAGGAGGACCTCATCGCCGCATGAACGGCGCCGACCCCCGGATATCCCGACGCCGGTCGGTCCGGGACCCGTAAGCGCCGCATCTCCGCGCTGCCGGGGCAACCGGGGCAGTGCCGGCAGCGCCGGCGCGTCCGTCGCCGGATCGGCCGGCGCGACATGTGCGGGGCGGGCCCTGAACGGGCGCAGCTCGCCTGCCGGTGGGGCCGCGAAGGGCGGAACCCAGATCGCCCCCGGGGCAGGAGCCTCTCCCGGGGCAGGGACGTCCTTCGCAACCGGGCTGCGGAGGGCCGGCCGGCGGGTGGTCTCCCCTCGACAGACGATCGCCGCGTCCTGGCCGGGCCGGGCCTCGGTGGCAGGCAGGTCCCCGGCATAAAGCCGCAGGCATTCGGCCTCGACTGCCGCGGCATCGGCGTCGGCGGCCAGGAGGGCCGCGAGCGGCCCCAGCGCGGCCGGGTCGGGCAGCGGCAGATGCCGCAGCTCGTAGGCCGAGACGGCGGTGGAGCCGCTCAGGCAGCGGAAGGCCTCGCTGGCCGCGACGCTGTTGAGCACCGCGCAGAGCAGCTCGAGCGGCACGGCGCGGCACGGCCCGACCGGCGCGAGGATGTTGAGGTGGTTCTCGATCGCCACGGCGCCGTGGGCGTGCAGCAGATCCGCGTCCAGCACCGCCGCGACGAGCCGGCGCGACTGTTCGAGCGCGGTGGTCCGTTGCAGCAGCAGGCAGGGCTCCGCGACCAGTTTCATCTCCTGGCCGGTGGCCCGGTACCACGCGCTCCGTCCGCGCTTGGCGCGCGGCCAATCGAGGCCCTGCGCCGAGACGGCCTCGGGCCACAGCATCGGGACGGCGCCCGCGGTCCCCGCGCCGGCCTCCCGCGACCGGTCGCTGCCGTCGATCGGCCCGGTGCGCACGTCGTAGCCCCAATCGGCCAGCCGGGCCGGCATGGCGCCCATCGCCCGCGCGATCGCGTGCTGCGATCCCCGCCGCGGCAGCAGCCACGGCGCCCCGGCGGTCTCGGGCAGCAGGTGACGGCCGAGCGGCTCCACCACGACATCGTCGGCGCCCACATGCAGCGCCCGCATCTCGACGGGGCCCTGCCCACCCTCGCCAGCGCCGTCCGCACGACGGCAGGTGGTCACCACCGTTTCCTGCTGGACGCCCTCGAAGACTCCCTTTCGCGCAGTGATGGTCTCGATCGACACCGGTGCCGCCTCGGTCGCCAGGTGGCGGCGCAGGGCCGCGAAGTACTCACCTCCGAGATAGCCCGTCGGCGTGAGCAGGACGAGCGCGCCGCCGGGGCGGGTCAGCTCGACCGCGCGCTGGCAGAACAGAGCATAGAGGTTGGCGCGGCCATTGATGCTGGCCGCAAACCGGGCCCTGGTGGCGGCGTCGAGGCGCAGCTGGCCGTAGGGCGGGTTGGCGAGCACAAGGTCGTAACAGCCGTCCTCGGTACTGGCGGCAAGACCGCAGCCGGCGTGGACGACGCGCGGCGCCGGCCGCCCGGCCTGACGGCACCGGGGCGCGAGGCGCATGTCGATGCCGACCTGCGCGATCCAGGCCGCCACCGGGTCGAGATCAATCCCGCGCAGGCGCCGGCCGATCTCGTCGAGCACATGTCCGGCCGGCTCGTCCGCGAGGTGCACCAGCATGCGCTCGAGGGCCGGCATCAGGAGCGCGCCCCCGCCGCAGGCGGGATCGATGACCCGGGCCCGGTGCCAGTCGGTGCCGGCCTCGCCCGCGCGCTCGACCATCAGCGCGGCCAGAGCGGGGGGCGTGTAGTAGATGCCGTGGGTCTTGCGCTGCGACCGCGGCAGAAGCGCGGAATAGAAGGCGCCGAGCGTCGAGGCGGCTTCTGCGGCCGAGCCAAGCCCCGCCAGCCGACCGACCGCCCAGGCCAGGTCCTGCGCCTTCAGAGGAAGCCTTGCGGGATCCGGTATGCCCCGATTGTCGACGCTTGCGGGAAACGTCCGAAGAGGCAGATCGGGGGCCTGCCCGGCCCAGGCGGTGCGGGCCGCGAGATGGACCATGCTTCGTGCCAGATCGAGCGCCACGGCCTCGGGCAGGTCGGAGGTGAGCCGTGCGGCCTTGCGCAGCAGGGGCGGCATCTCGGCGACGAGAATGGGGTCGATATGCGAAGTCACATCCGGGAGAAGGCCAGCCGGGGTGTCGGTCGAAAGGATCGTGTGGAGGGTCATGGGAAGTCCGTGTGAGCTGATAAGGATCAGATCGGACCGTTTGAATCGCCGCGGAAATCGATGCGGCGATTTTTTTTTGCCAAGGCAGCGAAGTCCCTTGCGCGCCGGGCCGCACCGCCGACCGCGGGCGGGCTTCGTGACCCGTCCTCTCCCCATGGCAAGCCCATCCCACCAGCTCGACGTTGCCGCGACCGCCTTCAGCGCCGTGCCGGAATGGCGGCGAGGCGCTCGGGAGGGTCTCCTGCGGCCCCGTCCGGAGGGCCCGGCACTGCTCGGATTTCTGCGTCCGGTTTCCGGGTTTCTGCGTCCATTGCGCGAGTTTCTGCGTCCTTGCCGCGGTTTTCTGCGTCCCGGCGTCGGGATTCTGCGTCACACACCCTCGCAAGTCACTGTAAATAAATGGGGATTCTGCCCCCTGAATAAGAAGAACAAGAAGAACAAAAAGAAACGCAAGGAAACGTCCGCCAGCGCCGCCTTCGGCCGCGCCGACGGCCTGGCAAAAAGGGTGTTTTCGGGGGTCTGGCCCTGACCGGGCAGCGTGGGCGCCGGCGAGCAACGGCATCGGGCAAGGGGCTGAGCCCTGGAGAAGCGTGGCCCGCGGTGTCTGAGCGGGCACCTTGGAACCGACACGGCGAAGGCGATGACCCGCACTGCGTCGGGCCGCCCTACGAGCCGTCATCGGCCTTGCCGGCAGGCCGCGCAGCGCCCCGGCCGCAGATCGCCGAAGAAATCCGTTTCCGCGTGAAATCGACCGGCACCAATTCCTGATCAGGCCCCGGAGCGGGTGCCGCCGCGGCCCGGACCGGCCCGCGGGATCATGACGACGAGGACAGAAAAATGACCCAATTCACCGCGACAGCACCCTTCGGGATGACCCCCGTTGAGACCATCGCCTTCACGCGCAGCATCTGCCATGCCGCCGCCGAGATGAAACTGACATCGACCGAGCAGCTGCTCGCGGCCTGCCGGCATGCTCTCGCGGCCCTGTGCGACGATCTGTGCCGGGATCCGTCGGCCGGCGCGGCCTTCTTCAGCGACGACCATCTCGAGCTGAACGTGACCGCAGCCGTCACGGCACTGAAGGACGCGCGCCTGAATGCGCACTACGCCGCGATCCACATCCCGGAGGGCCCGGCTTTGCCGGCAGAGCAGGTCGCAGCGTTCGGCGACCGTCTTCTCCTGGCTGTCCGATACCTCCAGGCGAGCACGCATGCGACGATCCCCGATCTGATCTGGCTCGTCACCTGCGTGCAGATCGTCCTGGTGCTCAGGCTGTTCGTCCTGTCCGAGCCGGGTCCGATGCCGCGCAAGATGCGCAAGACGCGCACGAGGATGCGCTGGCGCCCCTGAGCCGGCGCAAGTCCTTCAGGCCGGTCCCCCCCGACCTGTCCGCACGGCCGGAACGGCAGAGCGGAGCCCTGCGGTCGCCGATCCTCCCGATCAGGGTCGCGGCGGCAGATCCGGACCCTGCTTTTCTCCGGCCGCGCAGGGGCCTGGCCGGTGGGGGCGACATCCGGGTTGCGCATGCGGCGCTCTCACAGGCAGGAGCCCCGCTACGGGGCAGGGGGATCTGGTGCGCCGCATGGACGAAGGCCCGGGATCCCCACCGCCCTGTAGCAAGGTCTGGCAGGGAGAACCGGACCGCAGCAGTCGAAACCAGCGGCTGCAAGACAGAGGCGACCTCCTGGGCCGTGCCCTGTCGCATGTCCCGACCAAGGCGGGAGGTGGCAGCATCCCGCGCCCAAGGCCTCGCAGGGGGCCGAAGAGTGTCTTGCGAAGCCAGATGCGTAGGAGCAGGGCAGGATCGGGCAAGAGAGCAGGGCGGAGCCAACCGTGAGCCCGACGGGATGCCGGCGCCTGTCACACGAAGACCGGGTACGTGCGATCGCGCAGATCCGGTTTTCCAAGCCGCGCTCCGGAAGTGCAGCGCCAACGCCGGTCATCCGGCGCCAAATCCAAAAACACCCCCGTGCATAAATCGGCGTTATGGATGGGGCCGTATTTGGAATGCGGCCCCGAAACCCGGAAAAACGGCGCCAAGCTTGGAAAACCGGCGCCGCAAATGGAGCACATCCTGGACGGGGGGACCGGTCCCGCCGTACCCCGGTGAGCTATGCGGGCACGGCGCGCAGGTCATGGAGGAAAACACGGCGCGCGCGATCGGGTCAGGCCGCGCGGTCCGGCGAGACCAGGGTCGTGACGGCATGATCGCGCAGACTCCCGAGCGGCAGCGCCCGGCCATAGTGGTCCGCCAGCCAGTCCGCGGCATCGAGGGCGTTGACGCGCACCGAGCCGCGCACGTTGCGCGTGGGCAGGCCGGCCTCGAGCCAGCGATCGACCGTCCGCGGCGATCTGCCGGTCAGCGCCGCGAGGCGCGGCGGCGCCAGCAGGTCGCTCATGTAGCGCGGTCGCAGCACGGTCCGAGGCGCAGGACCCTGCTCGCAGGCCCAGATATCGGTCCAGTCGATGACATAGGCCCCAAACAGCACCGCGGGCAGCGTGCCGGCCTTGATCATCTTGTAGACCGTCCGCTCCGACAGGCCGAAATGGCGCGCGCAGCGGGCAACGGTGAGAAAGGGCAGGGCATGGGTCATCATGCCAGGCAGTTAGGCCCCGAGCTCCAGCCTCTGAAACGCCGGGGCCAGATACCGCTGAGCAGATTTCGTCTGTCGGCGAAACGCGTTGGGGAAACGGGCCCCGAGGCCGGCGCAGCGGTCTGGCACGAGTTCCCTTCTGGGTCGTCGGGAAAGTTGAGGGCTCAAGAGCAGGGAAGATCTTCGACTTCGACTGGCAACCTACTGTGTCCGCCGGACACAAGGACTGCCCGCGCCGTCGCGTGCCGGAGGACAAGATTTTCGCGCCGTCCGTTTGGAGTGCCGCGAGATTTTCCCTCTCTCCCCGGTGGGAGAGGAAAACCTCTCCGACAATCCAAGGATAGACGACATGCCCCATCTGCTGGACTTCTACGAGTCTCCCCAGGCGCGAGACGTGCCCGACAAGACCCGGCGCGAGATCGAAAGGCTCGTGACGCGGCTCGGCCTCGACGAGGTCGAGGACCTTGCGGAATACGAGGCGTCCCCCGAGGTCTTCGAGGCCGTGATCGCACCTTCCGGGGAGGCGGTGTTCGCCAAGTCGAAGTCCCCGCGCAAGGCGCAAGGCGAGGCCAACTCCCGGATCCGCACCCCGCTCAAGGCCTTCCTCGCGGCCCACGCGGCCACGCCGGCCTTGGTGGCCGATCCGGATGCCGCGGCCCTCCGGGCCTGGGTCGAGGAGAACGAGGGCTTCACCGCCAAGGGCGACATGTTCCCCCAGGGCCGCAGCGCGGCCATCGCCAGCCTGGCAAAGCAGTTTCGCGGTCAGGCCCTGCGCGATCTCACGGCCGATGACGCCGCCGCCGTCCTCGCCCGGCTGCCGGCGAACAAGCGCCGGAGCTTTCGCAGCGCGCTCGGGTTTCTCGACACGCTGCGGGGGATGGCGACACTGCCGCCGGAGATCGCCGCCTGCCTGCCGCGCGAGACGTTGCGGGCACCCGCCCCGGACAAGCTGATCGAATGGCCGGACCTGCCGCAGGCCCTGCAGACCTCCGCGAATGCCGTCTTCGACACCCTGCTGGCCCAGACCTCGGCGCAGGCGGCGGCGGCGCTGGAGCGGATCAAGGCCGGGGAGGATCCCGAGGCCGTGGCGAACGAAGTGAACGCCGCACGCAGCAAGGATGTCACCAATCCCGCCACATGGCGCCAGAGCCAGCGCGGACATGTGAGCTGGCTCTACCGCGGCGCCGTGCGGCTCGGCCATCGCCCAGACAGCCTTGCCGAGCTGCTGACCCTCGCGCATGTCGAAGCCGCGATCGCGGCACACAACGCGGCCGTGCCGACGGGTCGCGTGCGCGCGCTCGACGAGACCTCGACGCTCAAGGGGCATCTTGGCGGGCTGATCCACATGGCGGCGAATGGCTTGCAGGATCGCAAGGTGGCCGCCGCCTTGCAGGTCCTGCGCAAGGCCCGGGAATCCGAGGTGCGCAACCCCTACGTGAAGGGGCTGTCGAAGAGCGCCGACGCCCTGGTCGACACGCTGCATGATGGCGGCGCGGCGCTCTATCGGCGGATCGTCACCGCGCCCGAACTCATCGAAGCGCAGGTTCGCCGGCAACTCGAAGGCTGGGATACGATGCCCTGCAACAAGCGACTGCAGACGCTGAAGCTTGGCGCCTCGGCCGCGATATGGGCGCTGCAACTCTGCCGGCCACGCCGGCGCGCCAACATCATCCATGAGCGGCTGCATGCCGCGCGCGACCCCAACACCCGCGTCCGTCTGCACGCGCGGACGCTGCGCCGGGACGGTCAGGACTACGTCTCGGTCACCCCGAAGGGCGAGGTCAAGAACCTCCGGCAGATCGAGTTCCCGATCCGTGCCCAGGATGCCGCGACCCTGCGCTGGTGGATCGAGGAGCTGCGCCCGCTCTACCTCGAGACCCGCGAGATCGACGACAGCTGCTACCTGTTTCCGGGCACCGCCACGCCGCGCAACCTGCGCACCGACCTCGTCCTGCCCCCGGGCTGCGTCAGCGGCGCGTGGTTCGCCGAAGCCTGGACCGCCGGTGCCGAGATCGTCGGCCTGCGACTGACAAGCCAACAGGCGCGTCACACCGCGGCCGTGATCTGGCTCGCCCGACATCCCGGCGACTTTGCCGGGGCCGCGGCGCTGCTGGGCTCGAGCGAGGACATCGTAAGCCGCAAGTACGGCGCCGACGATTCCGCCGGCGTGGCGGGAGAAGCCCGTGCCGGCGCCTATGCCGCCTATGGCCGTTGAGGAGAAGGCCCATGCCCAACACTGAGACCATCTACAAGAAACTGGGCCAGGCCCGCAGCATCCCGCGCGAGGTACGCGCCGCCATGGTGCGCAGCCCTGCCGAAGTGGCGCCGGGGGCGATCGACGCGATGGAGCGCCTCTACGCGCAGCTGCGCCGCGCGGGGCAGGGATACGACTGCCCCCCGCGCGCCTGCTTCGACGCCGCGGCCGCGAGCGAGTCGACGCTGGCCACGCTGCTGCGCACGCTCGAGCGCTTTGTGCCGGGCATGTCGCTCGCCGAAGGCCGGGTGGCCCGCAAGGCCTGGTACCGGCGGCGCAAGGCCGCGGGGCGGGACGGGGCACGAAAGCGCCTGCCACTGGTCGAGGCCGGGCCGCCGGCCTGCTGGCCCGCGGCCTGGCGCCCCGCCCATGCCCGCCTCGTGGCCGAGAGCCCGAAGGAGAGCACCGCACGGCGCCATGTCGCCAGCCTCGACCGCTGTGCCGCGGAACTCGCCATCCTCGGCCTGACCCCGACGCCGGACCGGTTCCGGGCCCTCATGCTCGGCGAGGTTTTCGGCGCCCAGGGCCTCTCGCCGCGCACCGTGCGCAACTATCTCGGTGCCTTCCTGCGGCTCGCGCAGTGCCTCGACGCCGACCCGGACACCCTCGATGGCCTGAGGAACATCTTCGCCGTCTGGAAGGCGCGGGCGGCGCGTGCGGTGAAGCAGAAGGATCTCAAGCTCGACGCCCACGCGGAGGCGGGCGGCAGCTGGCAGGGGCTGCTTGACCAGGCGCTGGCGCTCTGCGCGGGCCTCGAGGATACCCCGGCCTCCTGGCGCGCCTCCGGCGAGCGCGCCCGGCTGCAGGCGGTGGTGCTGCTGATCGCGCTCAACACCATCGCCCGCACCGGCGACATCGCCGCCTGGCGGATCGGCCACGAGCTAAAGCGCAGCGACGACGGATCCTGGTCGCTGCGCTACCGCTGCGGCAAGACGGGCCAGCCGGTCAAGTACAGCCGCCTGTGGCCCGAGACCCACGCGGCCCTCGACGCGCTGCTGCTGGCGGGACGCCCCGACCGGATGCGCGCCGCGCGCTATGCGGCGCTCGAGGGGCGCAACTGGATGCGGCAGACCCGCAAGCCGGTGCCCGCGAAATACCCCAGCCAGCTCATCAAGGAGATCGCGACGCTCTCGGCGCATCCGCTGCGCACCCTCGCCGCCGACGTGCTGCGCCGGATCGACCCGGGCGAAAGCCCGAGGAAGATCTCGACCTGGCTTGGTCATCGCGATCCCCGCAGCCAGGAGGAGTACCAGCTGGATGGCAAGGGCCTCGCGCAGACCGAGGCTTGGGCCCGCGAGCGGGCGCGCATCAGGGCCGGGGCGTGATCGGATCAGGGAAGGGTTGGCCCGGGGAAGGGCAGTTCGGCGCATGCAGTATCTGGCCCGCCGTGCCAAAGCCCGGGGTCGATCGGCCCCGGGCCTCGTGGCACCCCGAACGACAGACCCGGAACATTCGGCGGTGACGAGCGCCTGGGGACGTGGGAGGCAGAGACGGGACGGGACAGGGCTATCACCGCCGGACGGCCCTTCGTTTGGTCGTATGCCCCTTGCTGGCCGGCCTTCCTTCGAACGTCGCCATGTCGAAGAGGCAGGAACGCCTATTCGAGGACAGACATGGCGGCGGCAGCGGTCCGTACGGATCGGGATGACCGTCGACCCCCCCGGATGGCGCCTTGGCTGGTCAGTGCGAGGCAACGATCCCGAACAGCAACAGGTCTGTGTCCGCGGGAGATTGGCGCATGTCGTAGCAAAATTCGTCGCAATCCACCGGGTCGAAGTCCTCCCCTCTGGGCATCTTGAGCATGGTGTTCAGAATGAACCGGTTGTCCTCAGACGACCGTGCGAAATCTCCTGCGGCACCCGCACGCCTCTCACTTTCGCCGCCCCAGAACGGCAAAAGGAGTTGCCGCGGTTCGGATCGGTCAGGTCTCGGGCAGTAGCTTTCCCGTCTTGTCGAATTGGCATCGACAAGCTCATCGACGGCAGCCGTCCAGCCGCCCGGCAGAGGCGTGCGCCGGTCGTCAATTCCGCACTCGAGCCAACGCAGGTTCCAGCGCTCGCTGGCAAAATGATTGATGCCACGGGCGCTGACCCATTCCCGCTCGGTGATGAGCCAGGCAAACAGCGATGCCTCCTCATAAGCCTCGTCGAGGGTTTGCGGTATCGGGGCTTTCAGGAAATCGGAGACCTTGTTGGCGAATGTCTCCGGGAGGAACAAACATGGCAGGTGCTGGCGCATGCCAAGGCTGCTGGTCAGGATGGTGCCGGTGATACGGGACATGGATAGATTCCTTTGAATGAGACGCGCGGCCGCCGTTCCAGGTCGGGAGAAGGCAGGCCTGAGAAAAATGCAGCGGGGAGGCTATGACGGCGGCCCGGTCGGGCGGTCGTCCCAATCCTCTGTGCGATGGAAAAAGGTCGAGGCAGTTTGGCGGCTCGGGTTTAGCCCGGTCGATCGCGGGCTGGCCCCTTGATCGACCACGGCGTGTCGTCTCCCCCGAACCCGTTACCGGCAAGCTTGGCCGCGTCAGACGAGATCCCCCGAACCGCGGGGCACGGCTTGATGCACAGCGTGTCGTGTGGGCCGACATGGGTTGAGAGCCACGCGCCGAGCGGTTGGTCATGGTGGTCCGACAGGGCCCGCACGGGTGTCTCGTCGAGGGAGGTCGTCACAGCGGCGGCGGTCGCAGCGGAAGAGGCAATGCCAGAAAAGTTGGCCATGGATGGATCCGTTCTCGAAGTGCAACGGCACCAGCGCCGTTAACAAGTAGATCGGACCGTTTTTCGGGGCCGGAAGAAAAAAAGGCTCGGCCGCCCAAAATTCCTTCTCTGAAGAGGGTGAGGCCGTCGGCAGCTCTCGGGCCAGGTCTATTGAAGGGCGTAGATCTCATGACCCGGCAGACCGGTTGTTGATGCCTCAGGATAAGCCGGTACCGGGGGACAGTGCATTTCGACCATCACCCGGCCTGCTCGGCGAAGCCTTTGCCCTCGGTCGCGACCGCGCGTCTGGGCGTCGAGTTCGGCCAGCTCGGCACCGAGGGCGTGGAGGCTGCGCTTGCGCTCCACGCGCAACGCGATCCTCGCACCGCGGCAGACTATCAGAGCGCGGCGGTGGCCCGAGCCCTGCGTCGGCAGAGCCAGGACATGGTAGACGGGCTGCTGGCGGAGATATGGGAAGAACAGGAAAGCAAAAGAGCATCAGCGACGAGACGTCGATACGAGGCTCCTCGACATAGGGCTAACGGCGCCAGCGGTCGCCATTGGTCATAACTTCATGGACAAGCACGAACACGGGCTTGGACAAATGCTCCAGTCGCCGTGTTCATGCCCGAGTGTCCAATTGAAACGTGGGCCAGTTCGGGTGTCATGATGAGCAGGAGGAGGTTCAACGCCGCCATCCTTATAGAAAGCATCGCCCTCCAGACTGGCCGCCAAATCACGGGGGGCACAGTTCGGCGATGTCTTACCTGAGAGCGAGGCAGCCGCTGCGGCTCGGCTTTATCCAGGCGACACTGGCCCAATCCGTCTTGCCCGAAGCATTGGTCTATCGCATGCTTCACTTCTGGAAGTCGCTCTCGACAGCGTCTTTTTCGAGATCCCGGGAAACGGGGCCGAGCAGTGATGAGGAACCATGGAAACAGGCAGCCCCTCCGCGGGCCACGTCTCTCGACGCAAACTTGTCTGCACTCTTGGCGCGAGCCTTGCCGTGCCACTCCTTTCGGGCTGCGCCGCGCGTGGCTACGAGAAGCTGCCCCCGCCCACGCGGTCCGGCACCCGACTGGATTTCATGTTTCCGCGCGGGGACAGTTACCTTGATATCACGAACGCTCATACCGGCGAGCGGAAAGCTCTGCGGTTCATGAAAGGCAACCGCGCCGACCGGCGCGCCCTGCGCCAGCTCGACTGGTTGTTCCGAGACTGGCGCGACGGGGAGGCTCCGAGCATAGACCACAGAGTTTATTGGGGCTTGGCGGCAATCTCGGACGAGGTGCGGCGGCAGGGGCATTCGGGCCAGATCACCCTGCTGTCGGGTTTCCGCACGCCGCAAACCACACGGTTTCTGCAGCAACGCGGGACGGGTGCCTCGTCCAACAGCTATCACATGAGGCGCCGTGCCGCAGACATCCAGTTTGCGGGCATTCCAACGGATGCAGTGGCGGACATCGCGGAATGGCTGCAAGTCGGGGGCGTCGGCCGCTACCACAGTTCGGATTTCACACATATCGACTCCGGACCGATCCGGACTTGGCGTGGCTGAAGCTATCCGAACCCACCGGTACTTCTGAGCCATTCGAGCGCTGGCCGATGGAAAACTGGCTGCGGTTTGGGAACCGTGAGGATGCCAAAACAAGCGAAACCGGACGCACAAAAGGTACATAACGCTTATTACGCGGTAACTCTGTGGGAGCAGGTGGATTCACGTTCGAAGTGCACCTTCTGTATGGAAACAGATGGTTACATGGAGAGCAATCGATGGGCACCTGCTACGCACATTTGGATCTCGAAGAGCGCCAGAAACTCGCGCGGTGGCGCGAGGCAAAATTGCCGATGAAAGAGATAGCACTGCGGCTCGGCCGCGCGCCCTCCACGCTTTACCGGGAGATGCGGCGCAATCGCTTCGTAGATGATGAGATACCCCATCTGAGCGGTTACTACGGCATGACCGCGCAACGCGCTTACGAGAAGCGACGCGCCGTCCATCGCAAGCTGATCCGGCACCCGGCCGTGAAAGCTGCCGTGGTTGATCGTCTCAAGGCCGGATGGTCGCCCGAGCAAATTGCGGGCCGGATGAAGCTCGAACGCCATGCCACGTCTGTCAGCCACGAGACCATCTATCGCTACGCCTACTCCGGAGATGGCCGATCCGAGGCACTCTATCGTCACCTGCCGGAGCACCGCCGCCGTCGCCGGCCGCGTGGCATGCGGCGTCACCACGGCCGCAGATTCAGCAATGAACACAGCATTTCGCTGCGGCCCGTGGAGGTCTCCGAGCGCCAGCAGTTCGGGCATTGGGAGTGTGACCTGGTGATGTTTCGCAAGGAGTTCGGCAAGGCGAACGTGACCTCACTGGTCGAGCGCGTCAGCCGCTTCACCGTCTTGGCGAAGAACGCCGACCGGACCTCCAAGCCCGTCATGGAGACCCTGATCTCCGGCCTGAAGGTCCTGCCCCAACCAGCCCGCCGCTCCATCACATTCGACCGAGGCACCGAGTTCACCGCCTGGGCGCATCTCAAGGCCGGTCTCGGCGCGACTCCATGGTTGTCTAATCGCAGCATCCCAGTCAATCCCTGCAACCGATGAAGACCGTATCGCACTGGCTTGCAGCGCAGCGCGTTTGGATGGGCTCAGGAATACTCAGCGGTTCGCCATGACTGAGGGCATG
>Ga0208794_1000740_pt1 | contig 18235 bp, 19 predicted proteins | sample 32_taG_FD_184106 | JGI IMG/M metagenome (GOLD analysis project Ga0208794, IMG submission 184106) | Marine viral communities from the Gulf of Mexico - 32_GoM_OMZ_CsCl metaG (SPAdes) (version 2) | ecosystem: Environmental > Aquatic > Marine > Oceanic | place: Atlantic Ocean: Gulf of Mexico... | reverse complement strand
GTCGAGTGGGACAGCCTATGGCTGCACCCGCACCAGATCCGAGATTGGGACCACGCGAACGAGCTGCTCCGCGACATCTGCGAACGGTGGTACAACGAAGTGCTACCCCAGATCCCGCTCAACCAATGCAACCAGTTCCTGATCGAAGAGAAGTTCGACCACCAGATCGGGCAGGTCGACGGCATCGAAGTGCGGATGCGAGGGTCGATCGACTTCTTCGACGGCACCCACATCTGGGACTGGAAGACCGGCGACCTCCGCGAAGAATGGCGGAAGCACCGGTACGACCAGCAGTCCACCGTCTACACCTGGGCGCTCGCCCAGAACCTCGGCGTCAACACGATCCCGTTCCGGTTCTGCCACATCCCTCGAGGCAAGGCCGGCGTCAAGATCCTCGACGTCGAACGGACCGAAGATCAGCACGGCTGGATCTTGCATGAGGCGATGGCTATCGCCCGTCAGGTCATCAAGTCCGAGCTGCATGTACGCTGGCCGATCGGCCCGACCGACTGGCACTGCTCGGAACGGTGGTGTGCTATGCATGCCCAGGGGAAGTGCATCGGTGGAGCGAACCCGATCTACCCGGAAGAAGCAGTCCACCTCACTTCGCTGATTGAGCGGGGTGTCACATGGCAGGAGCACTCATGAGAGCCAAACATCGCAAGAAGACGTGGAACCATGTCGACCTGCTCAAGAGACTGAACCACGACCCACGCAAGTTCAAGCTCCAGGTCTACGACGAGGCGTTCGGCCAGTGGTTCAACGCCTACGAGGTCCGCATCGAACCGAAGACATGGGACGACGTCTGAGAATGACCCCCGAAGAGATCGACCAATTCTTCGAAGGCCCCGACTCGGGGCTACCCCCCTACAAAGATCCACCCAAACAACCAACAAAGGAGAGCCCCGTGCTCAACGAACCCACCAACCAGCCCGTCACCGCCGTCCAGCTCGGCGGACGGAAGGTCATCCTCACCTACAACCGCAGCAAGGAACAGCAAGGAGGAGGCTGGGCCAAGGTCGAAGCCGCGATGGAAGTCGACCTCCCGCCCGGCACCGACGCCGAAGGGCTCGAGCGTATCCTCGCCCGCGAAACTTCGATCCTCAAGTCCCACGTCCTCACCGAGCTCGACCTGCCGTTCACCTACGACGAGGACACGTCCAGGGTGATGGAAGTGTTCGGCGCTTCGACCGTCGTTCAGGCCCCCGCTCAGGCCGGCGGGTTGCAGGCCCCGCCTGCGCAGCCGTTCCAGCAGCAGCCGCCCGCTCAGGGCGGCAGCGGCGGTGTCGGTTGGGAAGACATCGCCGCCCGGCTCCAGGACGGCACCCTCGACCAGGTGTACTACGACAACCGCCACAGCAAGAAGAACCCGAACAGCCCGGACTTCAACGTCAAGCAGCCAGGGCCTGACGGGAAGCGGAAGGGCTTCTGGATCTACAGCCAGTACCCGAACCAGGCGTGCCCCGACCACCTCCTCCCGGTGGTGGCAGGATGACGGTCCGTCACGCCTACTTCCCGCCCGGAGAAGAAGACCCGGAGCAAATCTTCGATTCGCTCGACTCGCTGATGGGGTACGCTAAAGCCCGCGGCGACAAGGCACCGATGACGATGCCCGTCACACTCGGCCCCGTCGAAACACCCGAAGCGGACCACATCCTTAACGACATCGTCTACCGGCTCTGCCACGACAACCCTGCCTGGGAGACCGGATGGGAAAGGTTCGAACACAGGTTCCGCAGAGACCTCCACTTGCAGGTCGCGCGGCTCGCCGCTTCGATCCGTACCTGGGCCGAGAAGAACCATGGCTACGTTGTCGACATCCGAAACGTGGCCGGAATCGAGGCCCGCACAGGGCAAACGATCCACACTGGCGACATTTACGAGGAAGAGGAGTAACATGAACCTGCGACTGGTTGGCGAGGAAGGCGTCGATCCGGCAATGATGGAAGCCCGTGCCGCTGAGGCGAACGGGTTTCTGTATCGGCCAACCGGGTCGCTCATCGTTGAACCCGATGACTCGCCCCCGGTCCCGTTCGGCCTCGAAGAGGTCGACCGGGCACTGGGCGGCGGGGTCCGCATCGGGGTTCACGTCATCGCCGGGTTCGCCCATCACGGCAAGACCCAGCTACTCCTCAAGATGTTTCATGAGAACAGGGACAAGCTCACTGTCCTCTTCACCCCCGACGAGGATTCGAACCAAGTCATCAACAAGGCTTTGAAGCTGGCGACCGGGATCGACGTAGTCGACCTGATGAACATGCCGGCAGGACAGAAACGGGAGCTCTTTGCGGAGCACTTCCCGAACCTCGAGATCTGCGACGCGTTCCTCAACAAGTACGACCTGCTCACCTATCTTGATGAGGCTGAGCAGTGGCGGCAGCAACAGGTGCAGCTTGTCGCATTCGATTACCTCGGGTACCTGTCGTCGTCTCGCGGCGACGACCTCGGGGCGTCGATCGTGAAGGCGGCGAACAACGCCAAGGAGTTGGTGAAGGCCACGAACATCCCGTGGGTGTTCATCCATCAGGCGAACCGTAGCGCAGCCGACGGCAGCAAGAGTCTCGGCCCCCGCCAGATGGCGTACGGCGGCGAACAGCAAGCCACCACCATCTTCGGTGTGCGTCGCATCGCGTTCTCCGAGAAAGCGACATTGCAAGAACGGCAACAGGAAGCAGTCGTGCCGACCGTCCACGTCGGCATGTTCAAAAACAAACAGACCTACCAATACTTGGACGACACGAACAATCCGGGTGCCGAGATCCAGTACGCCATCGACAAACGGACCGGCTTGATCCGCAAGTTCCTCGAGCATGAGCGGCTGGCTTCACGGGCAGCGGTGATGCGGGGTGCGACAAACCATGGAGGATGGCAACGTGACGACTGAGGTTGAACCGTGGATGATTGAGGAGTTCTGCGACCTGTTCGACGGCCGCAACGACGTCCTGTTCATGGACGACGGCGACCGGGTATGGCAACAGAAATTCGACGGCAACATCGAGCCGGCCTGGTTCGCTGAGAAGATCGGGGCCAGCCTCCTTTACGGTGGCCCGTCAGTTGGCGTCTACCCGCTGCGGGACGGCAAGGAATGCCGGTGGATCTGCACCGACCTCGACCAGGGCGACACCGAACACCAAGCCCACCAGATCGTGAAGGCGTGGGAGTATTACGGCATCAAAGCTTGGGTCGAAACGTCGAAGTCGAAAGGCCACCATGTTTGGGTGTTCCTCGAGGACTGGACTGCCGGCACGATCGCCCGTCGCGCCGCCCTCTACATACATCAAATGGCGGATGTGCCTGCTGATGAGGTGAACCCGAAGCAGGAAATCACTGACGGCTACGGCAACTGCGTTCGTCTCCCATATTGGGTGGACCGAGGCGAAGGCCGCATGGAAATGGTCGGCTACCCCGACCTCGGCGACTGGCTCAGAGACGCAACCGACAACCAAGCCGACCCCGACACTCTCTTCATGCTCGCCAACCGGTACACGCCACCAGAAGAACGCGCCGTCAGACAGCCTGTAAGCCTCCCTCACAGCCCCGGAGAGTGGGCCCCCAAGGAAGGCTACTACCCGATCCGCGAAGTGTACCGAGGCAACGAGAACGTCCCAGAAGGAAACCGAGACAACACGTTCTTCGTGCTCGCCCAATACATGCGAGGCATCGGCGTCCCCTACCACGAAGCGAGAGGCACAGTCCAAGAAGTCTGGGCCACCCAAACCGCCAACAACCAAACCTACCCGCTGAAACAAGCACTCGAGAAAGTAGACAGGGCATACACGTCATGAACAAACTGAACCCACCAACCCTTGACGACTACGGGGACCTCATCGGCATCACCGAACAAGACTGGGGAGCGATCTCCACCCAACTAAAGAACCTCGCCGAACCCGACCCACGATCCTCGGTCATGATGTTCGACCTGATGACCGAGATCGAAACACAAATCGCCCGATACCACGACGCCTACACCGCCGGCGTCACACACCCCGAACCCGTCGGCCCTCCACCTCGCGACGCAGCCCTTGAACTAGCGTTGATCCATGCCCTCATGGAACACGGGCTCGGCACCGACTCGATCACCATCGCGTCGCAAGTCATGGAGAAACTGAAGTGAACGAAAACTGGCTCGACTACGTAGAAGGCATCAACCTCAGGTTCGTCCCCGACGAACTCCACGAAATGCTGATGGAAGGGAACCTCGCCCGCTACGCGCGACTAAAGGAATTGTCGCTTGAGTACCTCGAAGCCAATACGGACCTGCCGCTGTTAGACGAAGACGACTACGAAGAATAACAATGCTTCCTCAAGCAATCAGAGACGCCCTCGCCGGCCTCGCATGGCACGGCATCGGAGCACAGAACGCCGACCAATATGCGGCCACTCAGGCCCGTGTCGAAACAGTCGAGGATCTCATCCTCGACTGGCTCGAAGACGAAGGCGTGTCGGGCTGGCTCGGGCTATGACGCATTCACGCCGGAAGGGCGCAACATACGAACGCGAAGTCGGCAAATATTTAGACGCCGCCCTCGACCACCGATACGAAGCGCTCAACCGGTCCGGGTTCGACGGAGCCGACGGCAAAATCGACAACGACATCTCCGTCGAAATGAAAAACCAAAAGACCATGAACCTCGCCGGCTGGCTCGACCAAGCATGGGAACAATCCGAAGGGAAACTTCCCATCGTCATCCACAAACGCCGAGGCAAAACCGACATCGGCCAGCACTACGTGACAATGGACGTCGCCACATTCCTCGAGCTCGTCAAACACCGGGCACCATTCTGATGCCGCCACGCCCATTCAAAGAATGCCCATACTGCGAACAGCAGCTACCCAAAAACTTCGAACCGCCAGGGCTGAACGACCCCGGCCAACAACCCCGCCGGCCGAAAATGAAACCGGAAGAAACCCGGTTCTACATCGCGCTCGCCGAAGCGCTCGACTCGTTCCACGGATTCGTCACACTCCCACCGCCAACCCGATGGAAACGATGGACCGGCCTGTTCCACCTATGCCGGGCACACCACGCACTCAACCCTGAACGGCGCAGCGACGAAGGCTGGCTATGCGTAGTCGACCTCCAAGCCGAATACTTGATGACACTACCCACCGGCTACAAAATCGAAGGGTTACCGTCCCAACAAGGGATGCGAGAAACCATCAAAGAACTCCAAAAGAAGATCAACCGGATGGCGCGCGACGCCGAAGCGGAGTTCGGAAAGATCGCAGTGAAACGGCAACAAGGCCGTATCTACATCAGGCACGAAGGGCCAGTGCCCGAACTGCCGTCCCGTAAAGAATGGGCAGAACGGATCGAACGGCTCTCACCCTGACCCGATCGTGTTCTCCCACCAGTTGCCGCCGCCCTCAAGGTCGTCCATGTACGACAACAACCGGTCATATTCGGCCACGTCCCAACGGGCATTCCGAATCCGGTTTTCGACCGCTTCAGGCGACAGCAACTTGAACGGAAACCCGATCACGTTGAACGCAGCCTGCCACGTCTTCGTCTGCAACTCCAACGAATCTTCCGGCCGGTCCCTCTGCCCTTCCGTGAACCCGGCCCAATCCAACGCCGGCTCAATGTTCGACAAAATCGGGACCATCTCGCGCAACCAATTAGCGCCGTTCCGGGTCAGATACGTTTCGCCCTCAATGACCTGGACTTGACCAGTGAACTCGAGGATCTTCGTCAACGGGAACCCAGGCGTAGACCCCAATGCCGACACCAACCTCGGGCCGATCCCGTCATAATAGGCAGCCGGCCGAAACTGATCCTCATACGGGCCGTCCGCTGACGAAACAATCCCCAACAACGGATCAAGCGGGATCGCAGCCAACGGCGACAAGCTTTGATACACCTGCTCCTGGAACGCCTCAGGCGCGTCGCCGCCGAACACCGACGTCAACAACCCAGAAATATCCTGCACGTTCCCCAACCCCTCAGCGATCGGGTCGGCGAAATCGAACGCCCACCCGACACCGCCAAGCCCGGCACCGCCGGCAAAGAAATAACGTTTGTCAGCAAAATCAGGATGGCCGACACCCCACGGGTCTTCACGTTGAGCGCCCGCCTGGATACGGGAAACAGCCGCCGGCAACCCCGGCGTCCCCAAAGCATTGTTCAAAGCCAACGCCGTGATCCGAGAACGGAACACATAGAACGGCATCAACTCGTCCAACAACTGGCCGGCGTCCGTCAGATCCCAATAATCGAAATGAGACTTAGCGGTCTGCAGCAACGCCCCATCCAACGTCTTGCCCTGCTCCGTCATCGCAGCCCACATCGACGTAGTCCGAGCGAACGACTCGAGCTCGGCCCTCATCGACAACATGTAATTAGACCCGTCGCCCCACAACGCTTCCCCCAGTTTGAACGACTCGCCCAACGGCCTCTCCGTCGAAACCGTCCCCGCCCGCTGGTAAGACCACACAAACAACTGCTCGTACTTCGCCCTAACCCGGTCCATCCAATCCACGACCCGACCAGACCGGGGCCCGATCGCAGTTTCAGCGAGCTCAGTCGCACGGCCGAAAGCAAACCCGATACCCGACGACGAACCCGGCCCCGAATACATGATCTCCTGAGTCAACGCACGATCAGCTTCAGGGATATCGTCCCAAAGCTTCGACGCCCGCTCAGGTAAACCTTTCTCCAACTCGTCGCTGATAGCGTCCCGAGCCTTGTTGTACAACGGAGTCCACTTCCGGTAATGCCGCAACCGGACCCCGTCCAAATGGTTCAGCCGAATCTGACCGAACATGTTCCGCCGCAAATAATTGCCGTTAAACAGAAACATCCGTTTGAACAAACGGTTCGTCGCAGCGAACCGTTGGAACACCTTGTCCAACGACTCGTTGTCGATCTGCGCTTTCTTCAAATTCTCCTGGAACCTGATCACATCAGCCGCCAACTGGCCGGCACCCTGAGCGAACCGGGTATCTTCCAACGCCTGCGCGGCCTGCCGCAACTCCTCGTTCTCATACAGAATTTCTCGAGCGGTCCTCGAGTTCCCGCCCAACGGAGGCAACAGCTTCCCGCCCCGCTGCAACCGCAAAGAACTTACAGCATCTCGGAACTTCGCCTCGTCCAACCCCATCTGCTCGAACACGCCACCAGACTTCCCCTTCCCGACAGCGTCACGCAGCCCCTCGACGCCGGCCTCGATCATCCGGGCAGCTTCATCAGCCCCAGACCCATAGAAGTCATTGAGGATTCGGGCCAACGAATGGAAATCCTGGATACCTTCGATCGCTTGGCGGGCAGCTTCATCGACCACCGGGAACTGAGCTGACCGGACAGCCCGCAGTTCGCTTCGGATCTCCTTCCAGTTCTCCAACATCCCCATCCCTTCCTCGAACGCAGCCTCACCCAAACCGCGTTCCTGAGCGACAGCCAAGAAGACCCGCTGACGAGTAGGGAACGCACGCAGCTGGGCAGGGTCTCGGCCCCAATCGTCCCAGAACGTCGGCCGATACCATTGGGTTCTCATAATGTTCTGGACCCTGGCGACCAACTCGTCGTCGGACATCGCACGCGCAGCGTCAACAAACCCGGCAGTAGACGACATCCGCCCGATGCCTTCGATCTCGGCTTTCGTCATTCCCGCAACGAACCGGTCCAACACCAAGTTCTGGTAGCCCTTCACATGCTGATCGAACAGGCGCTCAACATCCTGCAACCAGCCGCGAAGACCGTCGTAATCGCCGAACATCAGAAGCGTGTACGCCTCACGGATCTTCTGTTCAGCGAACGTTTTCCCATACGTCAAACCTGAACCTTCGATGAACCCGTCGAACTCGTCGCCGATCCCCATCGTCCGTTCGATCTTCGTCAACACCTGCCGCAACTCGGGCGGCATCTCCCGGTTCAACCCGAGCGCCGCCAACGATTCATTGATCGTCTCAACCGAAGTCCAATCGTCGCCCAACCGGCCGACCTCGTCAGTGATACGCAACGCCTCATCGACCAACTCGTTCGACACCTCGCCGAACTCGTTCGCCAACCGGCGCGCCTCCTTCAACACGTCGACCGTAGCGATCCCCTGATACAGCGACCGGAACGACGACACAGGCGTCCCGCCCAACACATCCAACACATACTCGCCAGACCCCTGCCGCCTCGAGTACGACCACAACTCATCCAAATCCCTCGGCCGAGCCAACCCCAACTCGGCCACCTGCTCCAACAACCGGCGAGACACATCAGCCAACACCGGAGCGAATATCGCAGTGCCCGCAGTGTTCGTCCCCGCAACAACCCCAGCCTCGATCTCCCCAGCCAACCGGTCAACAGCCGCCAAATACCCAGTGCCGTCCGCCGCTACGCCGCCGGCAATAGCCGCCCTATTGAACTCGTCAATACCGATACCGGCCCGCTTAGCGGCAACCAAAAACTCGTCAATCAAATCACGGAACGGAGCCGACCCGCCAGACGTGCCGCCATGAATGAACCCACGCAGCATCTTCTCGGTGTCGTCATCAAACGACCTGCCAGTCCTCGCAATGAACTGACGGACAGAATCGTCAATGCTATTCACCAACATGTCCGTCCGATGACGGGCAGACCTAGCGGCACGCCCCGTCTCGTACGCGTCGAACGCAGACAGGCCATGGTCCTCGAGCTCGGTCACGAACCGGGCGATAGCCGACTGCGAAATCCAATCTTGGAACCGCAACGGAGTAGGCAGCTTCGCCACAGCGTCGCCGCCCAACGGAATAGACACACCCCGGTACGCTTCCGCCAACGATTCCAACACCGACCCGGCAGACCGAGACAACGCGCCAAGCTCCCGGCCAGCGAACGAAGGGCCCCGGCCCACACCAAGATCGTCCAGCAACACAGGCGTCAAACCGCCCTCGCCTCTAACAGCGGCACGCCGCAACCCAGGCAATTTACCTTCTCGGATTGACGACACGATCGCAGAAGCAGCAGGGCCGGCAGCCGCATCAGAAAGCCCAGTCAACTCCGCAGCCTGCAACTGCAAGAACCGGTCCAACACCTCTTCGGTCTGCTGATCACGCGACAAACGACGCGCCGCAGCCGGCGCACGTTCAGCGAACTCGAACCCGCCAGCCTCAACCAACTCGTCAGTGACACCGCCGCCCTCACGGATGAACCGCAACGCCGCCTCAATACCGGCACCCGCAGCCGACCCGCGAGCAGCAGACCGGGCAGCTCGAGCAGCCGCCCCCTCGGCAAGGAACTCGCCTGCCAGTTTCTTAGCCGCCGCCCGAGACGCCTGCTGCCCTGCTTTCCCGGCCACAGCAAACGGTTTCAACACGAACCCGCCGACATACGTCAACGGGTCCAACAGAACCTCGGTGCCGATACCGAGAATCGTGTCAACATCAGGAAAGTAAGGGATGCCGATATCGGCGAAATCGTCGCCGCCGGCGAACGCCTGGTCCAACAAATCTTCGCCATAGAACTGGCCCGACTCGGGCCGTTCGAACCCCAACACGTCGCCGATAAGGTTACGGACCGGCCGGCCAGCAACGTCAAGCACAGTGTCGACAGCGCCCAAAGCGTCAGCCCACCACGGCAAATCCAAATCGACATCGGCCCCGCCGCCCGACAAGAAATCGGAAATCTCTTCCCGAGACCTCGAACCAAGGTTCGGGTTACGAGACAACCCGCCAAGCTCACGGAACAGATCGCTGAAATCAAGTTCGCTGTCGCCGCCAGCAGCGATACGGGAAGCGGAAGCGGCGGTCGAGAAAGCCGACCCTCCACTAGAACGGATAGGCATCAGCGGCCCCCAGACTGGCGGGCCGCTTCCTCAGCCAAGATCTGAAGATAACGGTCCGACTCGCGTTCAACCATCGGCCCCGTAGGAAGAACCTGTTCCAACAACCGAACCAAAAGTTCTTGCCGTTCCGCATCAGAATCCAACCCAACAAACACATCGACTAAGTCCCGCTCAGCCGCCCCGACGGCGGCAAGACGGTCGGCTTGAGTGACTCCTGCAGGGCCGGCCAAATCCAATTCCCGGTTATACGCGGACCCCAACCCGGAGCCGCGGCCTGGTGTGCGTGGCGGAAGCGGAGCAGCAGGAGGGGCCAACCGCTCCAACACCGAACGGATAGCGTCCTCGGCCCCGACCCCTTGCCGGCCCAACAACGAACGGGCTTGGGCCTCGGCCGTCTGCGGCTGGGCAACAGCCACGTCCGTCGGGAACGGTTCACGCATACCGGGCCGACGCGCCGTAGTCAAATTCGACAACGCCTGAGCATCAGCGCGACGAACCTCACCAGTTGCCAGCCCCTGCATCGACCCCAATATCTGAGACCACGCCTCACGATCCCCGACATCGCTTCCCTCGAGAAGCTCGAACTCCTCGGCAACAATCCTCGCTACCTGACCGGCCTGATACTCGTTGACCAAATTGTCGGGCAAGGCAGCGCCCCTACTAGCCAGCCCCTCACGCGAAGCATTCCAATAATGCATCTCGCCAGCGACCAGCAAAGCCAAATCATCAAACGCTTCCTGCCACTGGGCGGAACCCTCATCGCCAACTTCGGCCTGGAAATCAGCCCACTCGGCATTAATGAATTCGTTCCGATCAAAATCCTCATTCGCCTGAAACGGGGCTTGTCTGTCAGCTTCGCTGCCATACAAAAACTCGCGGATCCCGGACGGCAACGGAATCCCCAGCAACGCAGCCACATTCGCCGCCATCTTCGCCGACCGCTCCCGATACTCGGCCGTGACGTTCCCCCCTCCCGACTCCAAATGTGGAATGCCCCACTGGTCCGCATACCAGCCGCGGTTAGCGGCCTCACCATCGACGATCAGATCCACCGCCGACGTGCCCGCATCTTGCCCAGACAGCAACGACAACACCGTCAAACTCGCCCAATCCCTGGCCGTCCCCACCTTGTCCGGGTCAACAACCATCTGACCCCCGACCGAAGACAACGCCCCAGATTCCACCGCACGCGCAGCCCAAACCCCCAACTCTCTGGCCTCGCCCGACAACCCGAACTCGTCAGACCCCACCCGATCAGACAACCACGAACCAGCAGCCCGCTCCCGTTCCGCATCCGAAACGCCAAGCATTGCCCGCAGGCTCTGCCCAAGCTCCCTGCGTAGCACGTCAGGGTCTTCGCCTGCCGCCGCCCGCTCTTCGAACCCGGCCCGCACCGAATCGATATCGATCACACCCCCCTCGAGGTCGTCTATCGGATCGATCCCCTCAGACAAGATCCTCCAATTAGACGCCGCCCTCGCTTCGCGGCGACGAGCGAGCTCCTCAAGCGCGTCGTATTCACGTTCGACCTGATCCCGAGCCGAAATATCTGCAGCCCGCTCAGCGAAATAAGCTTCGTCGCCGATCCTCAAACGACGCTCATTGTCCGCCAACCCCTGCTGGCCGCTTCGGAAAACCAACTCCCGCACAGCGTCACGGTCAGACAAATCGAAACCCTCAGGGATATAACCGGCCGACGAAGCAGGCACCGTCTGCTCCCAATTCCTGAGCGCGTTCAGCCGGCGATCGAACTCGGAAGAATCAAGATCTTCCACATACCGGCGGATCACATTGTCAAGCCCCCGGCCGCTGGCCCGCTCAGGGAACATACCCGCGTCCACACCAAACACATTCTCTGCGGCCTCTTCGCCCTCATCCGTGAAAAGCGCCACCGAGTTCTCTGCGGCATGCCGCAAAAACCAGCCAGTAGGGACCGGGTTCCCAGACTCATCTAAAACCTGCATCAGTCTTCACCACGCTTAAACGGATCATTCGAAAACTCGCGGTTCACCTTATTCACCTCATCGAACCGGACATACACAGTCCCGTCCCCATCAGTGTCCAACCCATCAGCGCCCATGGAACGCACCGATTCCATAAACTGCACCAACCCGCCACGCGGCACCTTATAACCCACCGTGTACCCGTCATACGAAGCGACCGCCCGAGCATCGACCCCTTGCCGACGCAACAAACGCATAAACGAAGCCTGCCCAGCGACACCGTCCTCAGCCAAATACAACGGCCCCTCAGACCTGAACCCGCCAGCAGACGGATCGATCTCCACCACCGACGCACCAGACGGGACCTTCACCACCGCTCCCTCACTATCGACCACATGCTGGCCGACACCAACATGCAACGTCCGCAACGCACGCTCACGCTGAGCCGACGTCAACTGCGCATACGGCACACCCTCAGGTTCCACCTCCAACCGGTCCGAAGCCACCGGTATGTCCGCAGCCGCAGCCACAGACTGCAACGCAGACGGCCGATCCCCGGCCCCGTCAACCACCCCAACATTCGGGGCACGCAACACACCGCCCGACTCGGCACGATCATCGCCACCCAACAAATTCGGCAACGTCCCAGGCGCAGACGCTATCGGAAACAACGTGTCCCCCGACTCGATCACCGTCGTCTGGACCTTCTGCTGCTGCCGGCGATTAGCTAACGTCGACAACTCCTGAGGCGTAGCAGTAGCAGTAGCCCGCTGCTGCCGCTCAGGGTCAGGTTGGAACACAGCAGCCATAGTCAGCCCCCAGTCGGACGCGGCGGCTTCGGGTTCACCACAGAACCCACAGTCATTTCCGCCATAAATTCCACATACTTCGACGTAGACTCGACATGCGGAGCCACGCCGCCACGACGAGACCCCTGAGGCGGATCGACACCCACCAAATTGTCCGGTTGAGCGCCGAACACCTCAGCCAACACATCCATCGGCTTCGCCGTGCCCGCCTTCGTCTTCGAAGGAAGCTCCTCTTTCGGGACCTTGCCGCCCTGCGACTTCCCGCCACGGCCACCCGAACCTCGAGCTTCCGCCATCACCGACTCGATCAACGACATATGCGTACGAATATTACGTTTCTTCTTCGGGAGCTCTACGTCGAGTTCCTTATCCGGCCCAGACATCCGAGCCTTAGGTTTCTTCGCCGACGCGCGGGCACTGAGCGGCACAGAATTGCCGAACCCGACCATCTCCGTCTTCAACTCTTTCATCATCGAACCTTAGCAATAGTCATTGTGGCCCCCATAGAAGCGGATTGAAGCTGCCAGCGGAACTGCTGTCGGAACTGTTGCCGGAACCGACACCCGGAATCGGGGCAGGAGGCGGCGCAGCACCCGGAAACTGTGCCCGACGCGCAGTTATCTCATCGTCGTACTGCCGGACCTGCCCCATCAAAGCCTGAATGTCGGACTCTAAAGCATCCCGAGATCTCTCATTGTCCCAAAAAGCGTCATGCGTCTGCGACGCATACGCCGCTTTCAACAAAGCAGACTCCTGCGCAGCGTTACGCTGCGCCTCGAGCCCCTGAATCCCGAGCTGGTAATCGTAAATACGCCGATCGTAAGCAGCCTGCTGCTGCCGTTCCGCCGCCTTAGCGTTCCGCTCAGCCAAATCCTCCAACGCTTCTTGCTCTTCGCGTTGTTCTCTGCGCACATCCTGGGTGAACTCGGCGATCGGCGACCCGACACCGGTCAACCGGTTCAACTGGGTGCGAGAAGCCTGCGTCCCCAAACTGTAATCACGGAACGTCCCCGCCTGCTGAACCTCGAACCCTTCCAACGTCCTAGCCAACGCCTCAGCAGCGAACTGCTTATTCTCCTGCACCCCGCCAATAGCGTTATACGCCTGCTGGATAGCGATATCAGTCAACATCCCATCGTTAGCGACCCCCTGCCACAACTTGTCCATCTCATACTGGAACTCACGATCAACCGCCTCCCGAGCGCGAGTCTTCACCCCCTCGTCATACGCCTCTTTCAACGCCTTAACCTGATTAGAGATCCCCTGGTTATAGGCGTTGACCACAGCCTGATTGCGAGCCGAAAGCTGGCTAGCCGCCTCCATAGTCGCAGCGTCAGTTGCCTCGCCCAACCCAAGCCCGGTCCCCGGCAACCTGCCCGCTGCGACCAAACGCAAAAACTCTTCCGCCTCGAAAGTCGCTTCAACATTCGAAGAATCAATCCCCGAAAACTGAACTGGCGAAACGCCGTTAATAGTGGACCCTCGGACCTCGGCAAGACTCTGAAGAGCCACTCGGTCTTGCGCCCCTTCAAGGACAAGTTCGTATCGTCGACCGTCGACAATAGCGTCAACAGTCCCATAAGTCGGAATGACTTGTGCAGCTAAATTGGCGTTCGAAACTACGCCGACGTCATGGCGACTCATGCCCGCAAACCTTTCCTCGAGAAATACACAGTGAACCGGTTCAACGCCCAATGCTGCTGATACGTAGAACCCGAATTCAAAATCGCCGCATAATTAGCGGCATCACCGTTAGCTTGCGGTTCGATCCGCAACGACAACGCCCGCCCCTGGAACGACCGGCGCACACGCACCGCCTCAGGCAACGGCACATTCGACGTAGCATCAACATGCTCCGCTTCCCCATACATGATCGCAGCATCCTCACGGGCAGTCAGAGGCGTCGCAGTGACCGTTTCAGTCGTCAAAGTGAACGACGTCCCAGTCGTCGTAATAACCGACCCAGCAATCGACGTCACCGTATAAGTCCCAGCGTTTGTGCCCGTCAACGTGAACTGCTTACCGGCAGCCCACCCGTCACGCTCATACCAGCCGCCGGCGTCGGTCCGTTCAATCGTCGTAGTCGAAGTGAACTCGACCTCTAACGTCACGACATCGTCAACGTTCGTTTCCGTATAGGTCGGATACGACGGCAACGCACCCTCATACACTGCAGGGTTCACCGTTTCCAACTCGAACTCGCCCGCCACCCACACCGGGTCGTAATCGACATACGTCTTCACATCAACCAACTGGTCAGGTTGCGTCATAAAGAAAAACTCGACACCCCGCCAATCTTTCTCGACCTCAGGGAAATCGGCATCGAACCAAGAAGTCACAACGTAACTTTCCATCGGTTCCAAAGCGGTAGCGACAGTCGGAACGAAATCAGTGACCCGAAAATACTCGAACCGTTCACCAGTGCCCGTCGCCTGCTCATGGCTGTAAATGCCGTAACGGTCGGCTCCCGAACCTGCGCCATGGGCCGTGGCAGTTGCGCCAGTCAACGTGTACGAAAACAGCGGTTCTTCCGCAACCTCGCGGACACCGTTGACCCACAGCTCTCTCAAACTAATCACGTCACCGAGGCACTCCACCACCAGCTTCACCGTGTCGCCATCGGTAGGCTGAGTCGCCAACGTCGCCGACATGTCCCAAGTATCAAGCAAAGTCCCGGCATTACCGCCATCGCGCAACACCAAATCAGGGTCAGCGCCAGTCCCATCGAACTTCAAAGTCAACTGGTCAACGGCACCTGTTCCTACGCCGCGAAGCGTCACACCCTGCCATTCCGCATCGGTCGCGCCCCGAGCCAAAACCATCGTGGCCTCGACCACTACGTCTTCGCGGCCCGACGTTTCGACCACGGCTATTTTGTTCGTGCCGGTCAACGTGCATTCGACGCCCTCGCCCGAAGCGTTGTAATCGAACGAAGCCTCGCTACCCAGCCAACCGCCACCACCCTCGTCGGTCGACAGATTGTTGTCGCTCAAATCCCCAGTGGTCGTCGCCGTAAAATCTTCTTCCACATAGGTGACGCCTAGATAGTTGACAAGATCCCCAGGCTCGTCCTCAGCGTCATCAGTGAACGCTTCGAGCTCAACAACGACCTTCTCTTCGTTGCCGGCGTAATCACACAACACCCCGAAATGGCCGTTACGCGACTCGTACTGGCCTGCGACCGAACCAGGCGCACGACGATACTCGAAGAAACACAGAAACCCTGCGTCGTACTTCGTCCACGCCTGAATCACCGGGTCATACACATACGTCTTACTTGGAAGGTTCGTCCCGTCGTTGACCGAGCACCACACCCGCCCGTTGATGTAACCCAACGCGACCCACTCGACATAGCGAGGATCAGACTCAGCCATCCGCTGAACCAAACCCTGCATCTTGCCCATATGGTTTACGATCTGACCATCAGCCGTGATCTGATGTAGCCCTTCCAGCGAATCCCAAAACCACACTTCCGCCCCGACGGTCACATACGCGTTCGGCCCAGCGACCCCCAACGAATCCGATAGCTGAGTGTTCGTGTAATACACCGTCGACGGCTCACCAAAATACGGCGACAACCTATGAATGCCTTTCTCGAGGAACACATACATAGCGCCCTCGACCGGCACCAACGCATCGACAGAGTCAGATTCGTTACCTTGCCCCTGGAACCGGTAAGCGAAATCTTCATGGAAATCGCGTGGCCCTTCCTCTTCCCGCAACCCAAATGGGAACGAGAACATCACCATGTCATTCTGCGCAGTTGCCGTCGTCCCCGACGTCGGCGTCCAGTCGTACTCTTTCGCCCCAGAGTGCCACACGTACGACCCGTTCTCCACATTTCGGGTCGGGCCAGCGATCCACAACCGGCCGTCCCAAACAGCGACCGGCCCCCTCGGGGCGGGCATGCCGCGCAGGTGGTATTGAGAAAGATCTACCGTCCCAGTGTGAACAAGGTTATCGCCATCCGGGTTAACGATCTCAGTCCACGTCGTCCCATCAAACGAATAAAAGTTCTGATTCCATTTCGCCAAATAAACCAAGCCGCCGACCTGCGCCCCGAAATGGACAACCTGAGCAGTCCCCAACTGGGTGTCGTGGTTGACCACTAAAGGAGGGTCCGACATTTGCAGCTCGTACAAACCAGCCTGATGGTTCGTCTCCGACGACCCTGACGCCTGAAAAAAGAACGAAATCAGGTTGTCCTGCCGGTACTCGACTGGCGGATTCCGGTCCGACCAGTTCCAATTGATCCCGAACTCGGCGACCCATTTGAACGGCTGCCGGCGTTTCACGCCGCCGCCCCGCAAAAAGTCGACGTTCAAACAATCACGGACACCGTTCTGCACAACCAGCGGCTCGAGCGTGCCCGGGTCGATCAGTCCCCCGGTGAAGTCAACGTTGATCGCAGCTTCGACTTGAGCGTTTCGAGGAGCTGGAAGCTCAAAAAGATCTCTAAACGTCATCCCAAACCGCCATCAATAACAAAGACAACTTGGTTATTCGGCAATTTAGTCGAAGTCGCCCCCACGGTTCCGCCCATCACTATTTCGGTATCGGCCGGTCCGGGCTCCGACAAGACTGAGCCGTTGTTACGATCGATTAGCGACCGCAGGCTGCCTTCGGCAATAGCCAGCCATTGCCGGCCTCCGATGCTGTCGCCCAATGCATTCAACACCAAACCTTGCAGCATGTGCTGAAAGATCTCGATGCACTCATTCGGCAAATCGACGGTCTGCCACGTTACCGTTTCCCCCGACACCGTGAACAGCGACCGCGATATTTCTCGGTAACCAAAAAATTCGTAGTCTTCGACCTGGGTCGAAGGCGGCGTCAAAACAAATTCAGTGCCCCACCGGTACCAATACAGGTTCGCCGGTTCAGAATCTGAAACATCAGCGGCCGCGGGGTAAGAAGCCGCCCGCAACACTTGCTTGTGGTCCCGGGTGCGCCACGCTTTATGGATCACCCGAAACATCGGATTAAAGATCACATCGACCGTATCCGGCGTCCCTGGGACCGTGTCATCAGGTGCGTACTCGTCCGCGTCGATTTGGACTGACCAAGTGTTTTGATAAGTGGGCCAGTCCCAAACTCGAACATAGATTTGTTCGATGGCAAGAAGCATCAGGGAGTTCAGCACGTCAGCGCTCAAAGGAGACGATCCCGACATGCCAAGCGCTTTAAGCGCTTCGTCCCTTACCGCATCATAGGTTGTGCTTCCTCCGGGCGGATTCAATGCCACGGGCCACCTCGATCGCTAAATGCTCTTCGCAGAGCTTGCTGTTCTCTTCGGTGGGTTTCCCACAGATAGTATGCGACTCTGTGTACTCCGGGCATCCGTCGCTGTCCATCGGTGTAGACCAAACCACTGGCCGCGCATCTGAAGTAGGCAGCGGCCCCCGCCGGGGAAGGAACCCACCAAGATTCCCGGCGGGGACCGCGTCCTTGCCTCCGTAGAGGCTTCGTTTCTGCATCAAACAGTTCCACCCACGAGAAGCCAAATAGCGTCCCCGGCGTAGGTAGTCGTAGCCGTCACCTCGCCACCCGAATCCCGGTAAACGAGTTTCGGAGCGGTCGGATCAGTCTTATCCAGCCAGAAATTCACGCCATCCGGTGCCGTGTCGAGCACGTCTGCCTGGTTGAACGGGTCGACGCTTCCATACACATACATGTCATGGATGCTTTTCATGCCGATGTCAGTCATGACAAAAGGAACACCACCAGTCA
>Ga0208794_1000730_pt1 | contig 18437 bp, 13 predicted proteins | sample 32_taG_FD_184106 | JGI IMG/M metagenome (GOLD analysis project Ga0208794, IMG submission 184106) | Marine viral communities from the Gulf of Mexico - 32_GoM_OMZ_CsCl metaG (SPAdes) (version 2) | ecosystem: Environmental > Aquatic > Marine > Oceanic | place: Atlantic Ocean: Gulf of Mexico... | reverse complement strand
GACTACCGACTGAGCCAGCTCGACCAGCTCGAGGCGGAGTCGATCCACATCTTCCGCGAGGTCGCGGCCGAGTTCGAGAAGCCCGTCCTGATGTTCTCGGGCGGCAAGGACTCGATCGTGATGCTCCGCCTGGCCGAGAAGGCGTTCTTCCCCGCGAAGATCCCGTTCCCGGTCCTGCAGGTCGACACGGGCTACGACTTCGACGAGGTGCTCGCCTGCCGCGACGAGTGGGTCTCCCGCCTCGGGCTGCGCCTGGTCGTGGCCTCGGTCGAGGACGCGATCGCGAACGGCATCGTCGTCGACGACGGCCGCACCTCGCGCAACCGGATGCAGATCGGCACCCTCCTCAACGCCATCGAGGAGGAGGGCTTCACCGCCGCCTTCGGTGGCGGCCGGCGCGACGAGGAGAAGGCCCGCGCGAAGGAGCGCGTCTACTCCCACCGCGACGAGTTCGGCCAGTGGGACCCGAAGATGCAGCGCCCCGAGCTGTGGAGCCTCTACAACGGGCGCATCCACGAGGGCGAGCACATGCGGATCTTCCCGCTGAGCAACTGGACCGAGCTCGACATCTGGCACTACATCGACCGCGAGGGCATCTCGATCCCCTCCATCTACTTCTCCCACCAGCGCCGCGTGTTCGAGCGCGACGGCATGCTGCTGACGGAGAGCGAGTTCAACCCGCTGCGCGAGGGCGAGGTCGCCGAGGAGCGCACGGTGCGGTTCCGCACCGTCGGCGACCTGACCCTCACCGGCTGCGTGGAGTCCACGGCCTCCACGACCGGCGAGATCATCGACGAGATCGCCGTCGCACGACTCACCGAGCGCGGCGCCACCCGAGGCGACGACCGGTTCTCCGAGGCTGCCATGGAGGACCGCAAGAAGGAGGGCTACTTCTGATGGACCTGCTTCGTTTCGCCACTGCCGGCTCCGTCGACGACGGCAAGTCGACCCTCATCGGGCGGCTGCTGCTCGACTCCAAGGCGATCTTCGAGGACCAGCTCGAGGCCGTCGAGGCCACGAGCGTCTCCAAGGGCTACGACTACACCGACCTCGCGCTGCTCACCGACGGCCTCCGCTCGGAGCGCGAGCAGGGCATCACGATCGACGTGGCGTACCGCTACTTCGCGACCCCAAACCGCAAGTTCATCATCGCGGACACCCCGGGCCACGTGCAGTACACGCGCAACATGGTCACCGGCGCCTCCACCTCCGACCTCGGCCTCGTGCTCGTCGACGCCCGCCAGGGCCTCACGGAGCAGTCGCGTCGTCACGCCGTGCTGCTCTCGCTGCTGCGGGTGCCCCACCTCGTGCTCGCCGTGAACAAGATGGACCTGGTCGACTTCTCGGAGGAGCGCTTCGCCGAGATCAAGCGCGAGTTCAGCGCCTTCGCGACGAAGCTGACGATCCCCGACCTCACGATCATCCCGCTGTCGGCGCTCAAGGGCGACAACGTGGTGACCCGGTCGGAGAACATGCCCTGGTACGACGGGCCCTCGCTCATCCACCACCTCGAGAACGTCCACGTCGCCTCCGACCGCGACATGATCGACGCGCGCTTCCCGGTGCAGTACGTCATCCGGCCGAAGTCCGACGACCACCACGACTACCGGGGGTACGCCGGCCAGGTCGCCGGCGGCGTCTTCAAGCCGGGCGACGACGTCGTCGTGCTGCCGTCGGGCATGACCGCGAAGGTGGCCGGCATCGACCTCTTCGACGACGAGGTCGCCCAGGCCTTCCCGCCCATGTCGGTGACGATCCGCCTCGACGAGGACGTCGACGTCTCCCGCGGCGACATGATCGCGCGGCCGAACAACGCGCCGACGGTCACGCAGGACGTCGACGCGATGGTGGCCTGGATGTCGACGACGCCGCTCAAGCCCCGTCAGAAGCTGCTGGTCAAGCACACGACGCGCACGGTCAAGGCGCTCGTGAAGGAGCTCGACTACCGCCTCGACGTCAACACGCTGCACCGCGACCTCGAGGCCGGCGAGCTGGGCGTGAACGAGATCGGTCGGGTGCGCCTGCGCACCCAGCAGCCGCTGCTCGTGGACGCCTACTCGCGCAACCGCACCACGGGGGCGTTCATCCTCATCGACGAGGCCACCGGCGTGACCGTCGGCGCCGGGATGATCAACGACAAGGGCTGAGCCCGCTCAGCCCCGGCGGCCGATCGCGTCGGCGTAGATCCCCTCGAGCGTGCGCGCCATCGTCTCGGGGGCGAAGTTCTCGACGATGTCGGCCCGCGCCCGGTCGGAGGCCGACCGCCACGCCTGCGCGTCGGTCAGCACGCCCTGGACGGCGTCGGCCATGGAGGCAGGTGACCCGTCGGTGACGAGCGCCGTACGGCGTCGCGCCAGCTCGTCGGAGAGGCCAGTGCGGTCGGTGATGACCGACGGGAGGCCGTGGGACATCGCCTCGAGCAGCGACATCGGGAAGGGCTCCTCGACGCTCGGCAGCACGTAGACCTGGGCTGCGGCCAGCACGTCGCCGACGAGGTCGGGCGCGAGCGGGCCGAGGTAGGCGATGCGGTCCCCGTGCCCGAGGCGGGTGATCTCCGCCGACACCGCCGCCCCCTCCCCCGCGTCGGGCCCGTGGAGCACGAAGCGCGCCGTCGAGCCGCGGCGGATCAGCTCGTCCGCCATCGCGACGAACGCGAGGGGCCGCTTGCGCTCGTGGAGCCGGGCCACGTAGACGACCGTGGGCCGCGCGTCGTACGACGCCTGCCGGTCGGGCAGCGAGACGGCGTTGCGGACCCGCTCCACCCGGCCGGTGGAGTCCGCGACCCGCGGGAGGTCGTCGACCTCCGCGTCGGTGAGGGCCAGGTGCGCCGCGGCGCGACGGTAGGCCCGGCGCACGAACGCCGCGTCGAGCACGCGGGCCGCGGCCCGGTCGTCGGGGCGGATCATCCCGTGCACCTGCAGGACGACGGGCGTCCCGGCGGCCACGGCGGCGGCCGACGGCAGCTGCACGAGGTCGCGCGCGTAGTGGAGGTGGACCACGTCGGCCCCCCGGCTGAGCCGACGGACGTCGCGCCAGGCACCGGGCGAGGAGAGGCCGGCGAACCCGAGCCCCGGCAGCTGGAACGCGCGGTGGGGGCGCACGTCGACACCGTCGAGGTCGGTCGAGACGACCCCGTCCCACGCCGCGACCAGGCGCACCTCGTGACCGCGGGCCGCGAGCTCCGCGCACTGTCGCCGGGCGACGGCGATCGGGCCGCCGTACGCGCCGTCGGCGCTGAGGTAGGTCACGACCTGGACGATGCGCATGCGGTCTCCGTGTGCTGGGTTCGTCGGCGGGGCAGGCACCTGCCTGCGGGCGTCACTGCCGCAGCGAGCCGGCGTTCGCGCGGTACCACTCCACCGTGGACTCGAGGCCCTCGCGGAGCCCGATGCGGGCCTTCCAACCGGCCTGGTTGATGAGGCCGACGTCCATGAGCTTCTGGGGCGTGCCGTCGGGCTTCGTGGTGTCCCACTCGACGTCGCCGGTGTAGCCGACGACCTCGGCGATCGTCTCGGCGATCTCCTTGATGGTGACGTCGGAGCCGGAGCCCACGTTGACCTGCGACGGCCCGTCGTAGTTCTCCATCAGGAACAGGCAGGCCTCGGCCATGTCGTCGACGTGGAGGAACTCGCGTCGCGGCGAGCCCGTGCCCCAGTTCTCGACGGTCGAGGCACCCGAGCGAGCGGCCTCGTCGTACCGGCGGATGAGGGCCGGCAGCACGTGTGAACCCTTCGGCGAGAAGTTGTCACCGGGGCCGTAGAGGTTCGTCGGCATGGCCGAGATCCACGGCAGGCCGTGCTGGCGGCGGACGGCCTGCACGCCGAGGATGCCGGCGATCTTCGCGATCGCGTAGGCGTCGTTGGTCTCCTCGAGCGGGCCCGTGAGGAGGTACTCCTCCTTGAGCGGCTGCGGGGCCAGCTTCGGGTAGATGCAGGACGAGCCCAGGAAGAGCAGGCGCTCGACACCGTGCTCGAGCGCCGCGTCCATGACGTTCGTCTGGATCTGCAGGTTCACCGAGAGGAAGTCGGCCGGGTAGGTGCTGTTGGCGAGGATGCCGCCGACCTTGGCAGCGGCCAGCGCGACGTACGTCGGCTTCTCCGCCTCGAAGAACGCGAAGACGGCGCGGCGGTCGGTCAGGTCCAGCTCGGACGACGAGCGCCCGAGGAGGCGCTCGAACCCGTTGCCCTCCAGCGTGCGCCAGAGCGCGCCGCCCACGAGACCGCGGTGACCGGCGACGTAGAACGGCTGGTCACGGTCGAGGGGGCGGGGCGAGAAGGTCGCGGCCTCGCTCATGCCGTGCCCCACGACGCGAGCTTCACCTCGTCGATCCAGGTGGAGCCGGCGTGCTTGATGGCCTCCATGTCGGCGTCGACCATCAGCTTCGCGAGCTCGCGACCGTCGATCGTCGCCTTCCAGCCCAGCTTCTCGTTGGCCTTGCTCGGGTCGCCGATGAGGGCGTCGACCTCCGTCGGGCGCAGGTAGCGCTCGTCGAACTTCACGTGGTCCTCCCAGTTGAGGCCCGCGTGGGTGAAGCTGATCTCGAGGAAGTCGCGCACGGTGATGCCGCTGCCGGTGGCGAGCACGAAGTCGTCGGGCTCGTCGACCTGCAGCATCCGCCACATGCCCTCGACGTACTCCGCCGCGTAGCCCCAGTCACGCACCGAGTCCAGGTTGCCCATGTAGAGGTGCTCCTGCTTGCCGGCAGCGATGGCCGCGACGGCACGCGTGATCTTGCGGGTCACGAAGGTCTCGCCACGACGGGGCGACTCGTGGTTGAAGAGGATCCCGTTGACCGCGAACATGCCGTAGGCCTCGCGGTAGTTCTTCGTGATCCAGTAGCTGTAGAGCTTGGCCGCGGCGTACGGCGAGCGCGGGTAGAACGGCGTCTCCTCGTTCTGCGGCGGCGGGGTCGCGCCGTACAGCTCGGAGGACGAGGCCTGGTAGTACTTCGTCTCGATCCCGGAGAGCCGGACGGCCTCGAGCAGGCGGATGGAGCCCGTGCCCGTCGTGTCGGCCGTGTGCTCGGGCTCGTCGAACGACACCCGCACGTGGGACTGCGCCGCGAGGTTGTAGACCTCGTCGGGCTTGATCTCCGCCATGAGCGTCACGAGGCGCGCGCCGTCGCTGAGGTCGCCGTAGTGGAGGAAGAGCTTGGCCTCCGGGTCGTGCGGGTCGACGTAGAGGTGGTCGATCCGCGACGTGTTGAAGGTGGAGGCACGACGGATCAGGCCGTGGACCTCGTAGCCCTTGGCGAGCAGCAGCTCTGCCAGGTAGGAACCGTCCTGGCCGGTGATGCCGGTGATGAGGGCACGCTTCAACTCGGGTCTCCTGCGTCGGGGGGCGCGGTGGGGTGTTTCCGCTCGTGACTGTCTCACACACGGCAGGACCCGGGCCGCCAGTTGACACAACTGAAAGGAGCGCCACATTCGGGCGATCGGCGCGGCGGCGCCCCCACTCGTCGCTAGGCTCACCCACGACCAGCCCGATCCCCTGCCCGCCCGGTTCCGGGCGCCGAGGAGCAGCTCCCGCGTGGCCAAGATCTCCGTCGTCGTCCCCGTCCGCAACGCCCGGCCGTTCCTGCCCGGGCTACGGAGCCAGTGCGAGTCCATGGCGGCCGGCGAGCACGAGCTCGAGTTCGTGATCGTCGACGACCGTTCGACCGACGGGGGCGGCGACGTCCTCGAGGAGTGGCGGGCGAGCGATCCTCGGGTGGTCCTAATCGCCGGCGCCGGCGAAGGGGTCGCGGCCGCACGCAACCTCGCCGTCGCGCGGGCCTCGGGTGACTTCGTCTGGTTCACCGACTGCGACGACGAGTGGTCGTCCACCGTCGTGCTCGACCTCGTGACCGTGGCCGAGCGCGACGGCGCCGACGTCGTGGTCGCGAACGCCCGGAAGACCGACCCCGACGGCGCCGACCTCGGACTCATCGTCGACGCGGACGAGGCATCCGTGCGGTCCGGTCCGGAGAGCCTGCGTCGGCTCCTCGACGGTCAGCTGCAGGGCCATCTGTGGAACAAGCTCGTGCGCCGCGCGACGTTGGGAACCTCACCGTTCCCCGCCACCCGGGCCCATTCGGACCTGGGTGGCCTGCTCGGCATCCTCGGCCGCACGACGACCGTGAGCTACCTGCCTACGACGGTCTACACCTACAAGATCCGCCCCGGGTCCATCCTCAACAGCCGGGCCTACCGCTGGCAGGACCTCGTGGACTGCAACGCCCTCGCCGCAGCCGCCGGCGCATCGGTCGGGATCGGGCCGGACGACACCGCCATGGCCCGCTTCCGTCTCACCCAGGTGGCCGTGCCCCTGTTCCACGAGAGCGTACGGCGGGAGTCCGTGCTCACCTCGGAGGACGTGACCGCGATGCGGTCGACCAGCAGGTCGATGGTCACCGTGCGCGACGCCCTCAGGCTGGCGCGGTCGGGCGACCCGAGGACGGCGGCGAAGGCCCTCTTCCTCCGCGCAGCACCCGGCCGGTACGCCGACTCCTACCGCCGCTACCGAGCCCGTCGCTACAGCGGGCTCGACGAGCTCACCTGATCAGAGCCCGACGGCGGCCCGGACGGCGCTCACCCGCGCGTCCAGCGTCTCCCCCGCCCGCACCACGCTCGCAGCCGTCGTCGGCCCGGCAGCGATCGCCGACGTCATCCAGGCCTCGATCTCGGCCGCCGAGCGGCCGGTGGCGTCGAGCGTGACCGTGTGGATCCCCGCGGTCGCGAAGTGGGTCGTGGCCTTCGGCACCGGCGCCTCGACGACCTCCAGGGGGACGGCGCCCGCCTTCGCCGCCAGGAGCAGGACGTGGAGGCGGTCGCTGATGACGGCGACGCACTCCGTGTACAGGGAGCGGCGAACCTGCTCGCGCTCCAGGTCGCCGTGTGCCCCCAGGTCGTCCCACCGGACCAGCTCGACCTCGCGGTCGGCGAACCGGTCGGCGAGCTCGGCGGTCCGGGGCTCGTCCTCGTCCACCTGGCTGAGGAAGGTGAGCGTCAGGCCGTGGGCGTCGGCGTAGGCGCCCACGGCATCGAACCAGGGCTGAGGCGGCACGGGACGCGCCGCCCGCAGCGACACCAGCAGTCGGCGCCGCCCGGTCGACGCACCGTCGGTGGCCGGCTCGCCGAACGCCGTGTCGGGGACGAGCTCGCCGCACCGCATCTTCGTGAGGGAGGGCTCGTCGCGCCACATCACCGTGTGGGAGAGACGGCACCCCCACCGGTGCAGCGTGCCCGTCACGCGGTCGTAGTGGGCGATAGCGCGGGGCGGCCGCACGACGTGTGCGCGACGGAGCCGCAGCCAGACCGTCAGGAGGAGGAAGAAGAACTCCGACTTGGCGTGCTCGCGTCCGAGCGGCACCTCGCCGGGATCGAAGACGAGGACCCGTGGGCCCCGTCCGAAGGCGAGCTTCTTCAGCCAGGCACGTCGACCTCCGGCGCGGTAGACGTGATCGTCGGCCGGCAGCTCGAGCTGGTCGAGCCAGCCCGGGGTGGTGCGGCCGATGTAGACGTGCCGCGGCGCATCGGTCTCGAACCAGCGCAGCACACGACGACGGATCACCGCGTCGCCCAGGTTGCCGCTGACTCCGGTCGAGACGATGAAGACCTCGGGGTGGCGTGCCATCAGGCTCTTCCCTTTCCTCTGCTCTTGACGCGACCGACGACCTTCCAGGTCTCGCGCTTGAGCTTGTTCCTGACTCGGGTGCTGAACGGCATGGCCGTCCGCTGCTGGTAGGCCTCGATGAGGGGACGGAGACGACCGAGGTAGACGTCGAGGCTCCTCTGCTCGACGGCCTGCGCGAACGCATCGTGGCTGACGCGCGAGATCTCGCGCCGTCGTCGGATGAGCTCGACCCGCTCGGCGTCGACGACGTCGTGGCTCGGCTCGACGCGCTTGGTCGGGGTCCACAGCCCAGCGTCCTGGTCGTCCTTCAGCCGCACGGCCAGGCCGTCGCGACGGTGGCGGAAGTTGCCGCCCTGCGTCGCAGCGACGCTGTCCAGCGACAGGTCATCGAGCTCGATGTCTCCGCGCTCGCGTCCCTCCCGGAAGACGGCGTCGATCGTCGCGTCACGCGTCAGGACGACGTTCGTCCCTCTCCAGTCGATCTCGTACTTGGCCAGCCAGGCGTCGCCGAGGACGACGTCGGCGGACTCGGCGAACACGTCGTCGCAGAAGTCGCAGGCGCCGAGCTGGAACACCGCGTGCCCCCAGCTGCCCCCGACGAGGGAGAGGGTCTTGGCCTCCTCCCGCCGTCCGTCGTGGGTGGTCGCGGCGAAGCCGTACTCACGGGAGGTGCGCTCCGGGTCCTTGACCCGGAAGTCGACCGCGGCCAGCTCGTCCGGGGCGACGCCGAGCTGCCAGGCGAACGACTCCGGGTAGGCCATGGACTTGAGGTGGCCGCAGACGATGCCCACGAGGAACGCCAGCTGGTCGCGCAGCACCTCGTCCTGCCGGGTGAGGTGTCGCAGTGCCGTGATCACGCAGGGGATGCCCACGAAGGCATAGCGGCGCCCGTCGCCCCGGATCGAGCGGATCACCGACTCGAACGTGACCGGGTAGTACTGCGACTTGCGCCGTCCGTGGACCTCGTCGACGGAGGACGACACGACGTACTCGAAGATCGGGTCGGTGTGCCCGTCGCGGTCGCCTGACGCTCCGACGTGGATCACGCCGTCGACCAGGCCGCGCTCGAGCAGCTGGGTCAGCAGGTAGGAGGTCAGTCCTCCGGAGCTGCTGCCCGTGATGTCGGAGTCGTCGGTGATGCGACCCGCGTAGCCGGACCGGTGGCGGCCCGCACGCGGGTCCACCGGCAGCTCGGGGTAGAGACGGGCAGCGACGGCGTCCTCGTCCTCGGACTCGTCGGCGAACGGGCACACCGACGAACCCAGGGCCAGGTCGTCGTCGGAGACGCCATCGAGGTTGGCCTGGTAGGTGCGCGTCGGACCGAGCTGGATCGAGATGCGACCGCTCGTCGCGACGCCGCAGGCGCCGCAGCCCACGCAGCTGTCGCACCCGACCACGTTGCGGATCGTCGTCTCAGTCATCCCCACCACCACGCGACACGCGCTCGGCACGCCGCTCGGCGCGCGACTTCACGCGACTTGTCACCTCCGGGCCATAGCCATAGCCATAGCCGTAGCCATAGCCGCCACCTCGCTGAGGCACCATGTTGATTACGGCCCCCACGACACGAGATTCAGTCGCCGACAAACGCGCTACTGCACCCGCCAACTGGGCACGGGTCGTCTTCCCGTATCGAACGATTACAAGGGTTCCGTCGGCGTGCGCCGACAAGACAGCGGCATCCGCAACTGGCAAGAGCGGCGGCGCGTCAACCAGAACATAGTCGTACCGGTCGCGCGCAGTCTCCAGCAGCGCATTCATTGCCTGAGACTGAACAAGCTCAGTCGGGTTTGGCGGTATCGGCCCACTCCCCAGGAGGGACAATCCCTCTACTCCGGAACTCTGAACCGCATCCGACAGCCCTACTTGCCCCACCAACACACTCGTGACACCGATTCCGCGATCACGTCCGAACATGTTCAGAGCATTCGGCCGCCGGAGGTCGGCTTCCACAAGCAGCACCCGCGAACCACCCTGGGCGATCGAAATGGCCAGATTCACTGCCGTCGTGGTCTTCCCCTCGTGCGGGAGCGGAGACGTTATCACCAGAACCCGAAGGCCCTTGTCTACATCAGCGAACTGCAGATTTGTTCGCAAGACACGGAACGCCTCGACACGGGGTGCGTAGGCCGGAAGATCCGAGGTGAGCGGCATCGACTTAGAATCCGAATCATACGGCATGTGTCCCAGAATCGGAGCCGAAGCAGCATCGACAACATCCTCATCCGACTTGACCGACTTATCGAGCCTGTCGCGCATGATTGCCACGGAAATGCCGGCCACCATTCCCAGCAGCAATCCAACGAGAATGTTTCGAACTGGATCCGGCGAAGACGGCGATGTCGGCAGTGAAGCCGAGTCAACAATCGAGGCACGGACTAGCGGAACCGTCTCCCCAGTCGGTGTCTCAAGCTCCCTCACCAGTTCCTCGAGGGTCTCCGCATACGCCTGTGCTATCGCCTGCGAGCGCTGGGGATCCTGATCCTGCACAGTGACGCCAAGGATAACCGTTTCTACCGTTACCTCTGCCGAAACCTTGGCCCGCACTTCCTCTGGCGACAGATCCAACTGAAGATCATCAACAACTCGCTCCGCCACCTCACGGCTGCGAGCCAGCTCCGCATAGGACTTCACCCGCGAGACAGAGAACTGCCCTCCCTGGACAGCCTCGGCCGTGTTCGACTGCGCCGTACTGACAAACAGTCGAGCGGTAGACGAATATTCTGGTGTGGCAATGACCGTCGCGCCCGCGCCTGCGCCCAGACCAAGCAAGGTCAGCATTACGACCAAGACGAATCGTCGCCGCAGCACGAGAATGAGCTCTGCAATATCCATCCGTCTTACTCAGACCTTCCGAAGATCGGCGCCACGAACGTAACGACCAGAAATAACGCACACACACCACACTATTTGCGAATCGCCCGATTGACGGTCGATTCGCCGCTTGAAACCGGATCCCGCGAACGCGAACTGAAATACCCGCTGAGGAGAACGCAGATCAACGCTGGCGCCATCGGGATCAACACGCGCTGGAAGTTATAGGAGAACGTCCCTCTCGTGAGCGCAAAGACATACCCAGCTATCATAGCGTAAACGAAGACGTTCACGACCGTGCCTCCATTGTGAACCGAAGCACTTACCTTGCCGGCCGCAGCGCCCAGAATCGCGAACACCAAAATTGCGCCAATGATGCCAAAGTTGTAATACGGCTCACTGTAGGCGGAGAATGAAAACCCGATACCCCGCTCCGCGGTCTCGGGGAACAGGAAAGAGTTCAGAATTCCGTCAGTGGGCGCAGGTTTGCCTGCCCAGACGCCCCGGGGAACCGGCGCGGCGAGCAGACCCAGATACGAGGAACCCTGCGCTGCCTCGAGCTGGCCCGAGTCCTGTGCCGATACCTGTATCGCGAATGCGTCGACCATAGCCGTATCGAGTGACCCGAGCGACTGACCGAAGACCTGCTGCGGGTCCACAGCACTTTTGATCGCGCCGCCGATAGTACCTCCACTACTCAGTGTCTCCCGCCAGATGCGGGGCGCGACGAAACCAACCACCAGGGCAACTGGCCCGTACAACACTACTTTGCGCCACGACTGCCCAGCCGTTTGCGACTGAGACCAGAGGACGAATAGCGATATTGCGACCGGCAAGAACTGTGATCGAGTTCCAGTCAGGAGACTCGGAACCGCCAAGGCCAAAAGAAGAGCGCCCGTGACCACGACGCCGCGGCGATCGCCTAGCGCATGGTGCTGGAACAGAAGAAGCAGTAATGCCCCAGTGGCGAACCCGAGCCCTGAGTAGAAGTAGCCGCTGCTAACTGAGGTCGCTGCAACGGTATCGCCGCCCCGGCCCTGTAGTGCTGAACTGAGATAAAATCCCACGCCAATCTGGGCAATATGGATCAGGTACAACCCGATACCAGCAACAGCGACCAGCCGCAGAAGCGACCGCAACCGAGGCCAAGAATCACCAGTCACAGGGCGCAGCCCGGGCACACCACCATCAGAATTCAAGTGACGCGACACCGCCCCGTAGACCAGCGAGAACGAAATAAAAGCGGCACCCGCGACGTACTGCGCGGTCAGATAAGACCCATCGTACGTCTGACCGGTAAAAAGGTTCCGGCCCTCCTGATAAACTACCGCATATCCCGGTCGCGCAACAAAAAGCACAAAATGCGCGAGAAAAAACAAGGAATAGAACGACACGGGCCTGATCACACGCCCCGACACCCCGTAGGCCAAGAGGCCGCCAATGCACGCGCATACGAAACCCACTAGGACGCCGCGCGAAGGCGTATCTAGGTAGAAACCTAGTACCGACACCAGCGATAGGCCCAAGACGGCCCCTAATCCTACGGCCGGGACAACCAACTCCCGATCAGGCGTGCGATAACTACTTCTCATTGCTCAGCCCTCGAGACTGTCGTATGTGAATTGCCGCAGCCGGTGGAATCGAACTCGGTACACAAGGTGTCCGATGATTGCCGAGACGGCGATGCCGCCAGCGAGACTCCACGTCGAGCCGACATACGCTGTGAGTGCGGTGGTTGCTAGATAAACACATGTCAAGAATGCGGTTGCGATCGGAATGAACCCCGTAAGCCCGCGAGAAAATTCCCATGACAGCATTACCTGATTCATGCCATTCAGGGCTGCCACTAGGAAGATGGCCGCAGCAATCGGGCCAGCCGCGGAGTAATCCGACCCGTAGATAGTCGTAATAAGCCAAGGGGCTAGAGCACCGGCAAGCATGACGACAACGCCCAGCAGCGTCACCCCTCTCAACGCCCGAGAGACGTAGGCATGGTTGTCGCGGTCGCCGCCTCCGCGCTTGATCAACTCAGGGATCAATGTCTGCATTATGGAACTCGTGAGAATTCCAAGCGGGGCCACTAGGCGCGTGCTGGCCGCGAAGAGCCCAGCCAAGGTTGCCCCCCCGATCGCGCCCACGAGAACCATGTCCAGCTGGCGAAGGTTGTCTGCCACGCTGACGAACCAGTACCGACGGCGGTTCAGCAAAAAGCGGACCGGTGCAGGCAGCAACCGCCCCACCTCACTTCCGAGCGGCGAAAGAGCGATTGCGAGGCTCGCAATGGACCAGACAAGTAGAACTGCGAAAACGTCGACCCCGTCAAGAAGAATCGCGACCAAGAGGCCAGCGATAAGCAGCGTTCGCCGTGCCAGCAAGACGACGATGGCTGAATTTTCCCGACCCAGTCCAATAAGAAGGTTCTGGGCCAAATTCGAGGTAGCTTCCGCTAAGGCGTAGGCGATGAAGGAAGCTAGAAAAATCACCGCGCCCTTCTCGGCAAACAGCGCCCACCCCAAACCAGTAAGGATGGCCACGAGAATGTTGGTAGACATGCGGATCGCCAGGATCGTCGAAACAACACGGTCCGACTCCTCCTCGCGTCTGACTCGGAGGCTCAAGCTGCCGAACCCAAACTCGAAGGGAGTCATCACGACGAGTGTCAGGGACACGCCCACGAAGAATAGCCCGAAACTGGAAACCGAAGTCTGCGCAGCCAACAGCGCAAAAGATACGGCTTGAAATCCTGCCGCGAGCACTTTTCCCACCGTCAGCAGGGCAAATCGCCGCTTCACACTGGCTGTACTGCTCAACTCGGCTCAGACCCCTCCATGAGCAACCCGCCCACCGTCCGACCGTAGTCCGCCCAAGTCCAAGCCGCGTTCATGGCCCTTTGCGCCTCGTGCGCCATGTTGAGCCGCAAGGTCTCATCGGCCTCTAGGGCAAGCAAAGCATCGCGTATTGCGGCCGACGAATGCGCGGGAACCTCGATTGCTCCCGCACCGACGAGGTTCAGATCTGATGCGCCGCACCGGTCTGTCACTACAAGGGGCAGACTTAATGACGCCGCCTCGGCGATTACGCTGCCAAAGCCGTCCAATAGCGTCGGAAAGACGAAGACGTGGTTCAGTGCGAGTTGCTCCCATAGGGCGTCCTGCGAGAGGCGACCGTGGTGCACAAAATCGACGTCGGGAAACTCTTGATGAAGAGTACGCACAAATTGAAGCGAGTCAGATCCATACAGATTGAGTTGAACGGTGTCTGCGAGTCGGGAGCCCGAGATCGCTTCGAATACGTACCCGAGCCCCTTACGCTGGTTCATCTGGCCCGCATAGGCAACTCGGAGCCGACTTCCCGTGTGGCGAGTTGCTGCCGGGGTGAGTGTGCCGCCGGAACTGCGTCGCACCTTGGCCAGATCTAGAGCCAGGGGCACCGAGTGCACACCCGAACCGCGAAGCGCGCGGTATGAATCTGCACTGAATCTGCTGTTGGCCAGCACCATTCGCGCCTCAATGGCATCAGCGTCAGATTCATCCACCTCTTGTGCAGAGACTGAGCGGCTGCCCAAGTATTCTTTCCACTTTGGCCGCATCTCCATTGCCTCTCGCAGAAGTGATTCGCTGAAGGCAGCATGTGGCATCGGCGTGTAGAGCACGTAGGGAACGCTGCGCTCGCGACAGAAGCGCTCCACTTCCGTCCGCGTGTCCGTGGGAATGACAACAAGTGGATGAAGGCCGCGATCCTGCAGCGCTGCAAGATGCGCCTTAACTGCCCGTGCCAGGATCTGGTTACGCCGCAGTATCGCTCTCTGCCGCAGAGCTGGCCGGACTGAAAGCGTTAAGGCCGCCGCTAGGTCCGCTACGACGCCCCGTCGGCGCACCACTTTCTCCGGCAGCGCAATGGGCAGGATGCGACTTCCGAGAAGCCTCCCAAGTCGTGCTCGCTTCACACCAAGAAGAGCCCACCTGCCAGGTGCTTGAGCGCTTGTCCAGTAGGAATCCAGGTCGCCCTGGTCAGACAGCGCTACGGCAATCCATCGAGGCGCAGGGTGCGAACCGGGGTTCACGATCACATAGGTGTTGATCTCGTGGTTCATGACCCAACCACCGGTCTTGAGCCCTTGTCATCCCCAGCAATGGCGTTCGCAAATACCGACGCAAATGCCCCTGGGGTCTTGCTCATGATCGCGGGCTCCACGATATGGCCCGACCAGTTCGAGATCGAGCACTCGAGCGCTCGAGCTATCCCGCCGGGATCTGTATCACTCAGCCAGACGCCATCCATCTCACGCACGGACGCAGCAACGCCCGCTCGGGACGAGACGACAACATGCATACCCGCAGCCAGGGCTTCATTGACGACCAGTCCCCAAACCTCTTCATGCGACGGTAGGACGAGCGTGTCATGCGCCCACATCAGTTCAGGAAGTCGCTCGTAAGAGACCGGCCCTAGAAAGATAGCGCGGTCAAGAAGACCGAGCTCCGCGCACAGAGTTCGAAGTTCATCCTCTTGCGTGCCTTGACCAACAATACTAACGGTGTGGCCGGCGTCAATAGTCGCGACTGCTCGTAGTAGGCCTTCGACGTTCTTTCGCTCAATGAGTTGACCGACGTAGAGAACTCGGTGTCCGGAGCCGCGACTAAACGCGTCGGCGGCGCTTCGCGCGGGACGCTTAAAGGCCTCAACGTCAATCGCATTGAAACCCTCGTAGATCTTCTCTGGCGCCACCCCCAAATCCTGCAAAGCCTGCCGGGAGGCGATGCCAGGCACAACCACCGCAGACAATGCTTGGAAGAACGCTCGTCGGATTTGCGCTACTTTGCCGGTCTTGTATCGAGCGGTAGCCGCGGTGGATTCGTAGAATCCCACTGTTCGCAGTTTCTCTTTTGCAGCCCATCGTCGTAGTTGGAGATATGCTGGCTGCTCCCAACCTCCGAGCAATACCGCGTTCGTATTTGGGCGCATCAATTTTTTTGGTTTTCTTAACAGCAGAAACCATGGCCTGCCCATCGCAGTAACCGTGAGAGTACGGAGGGAAAGCACTTCGTAACTCGCGTTGTCTTCCGGCAGCCAGTCGGACCCCCGGTTTCCACGACGTTGCTTCCTACGAAACTGGCGCTCGGTCATGAGCAACGCGACAGTGAGGTCGACGTGGTCGGCAAGCCGCTCCCACACTGCCTGCCGGTACGGAGGGGCCATATTGGTGAACCAGATGACGTGGGGACGGATTTCGGGGTTGCTAGGCGGATCGGATGTCATTGTCACTGAATTCTCGTCTCAGCAAGCCGACGGGATTGTTCGGGTCTTGTTCTCAGGCTCTATTCCAGGCGTCGTATCCACTACGACGTCACCTGACTGAGTGTCGTCTGTGGTCATCTGCCACTCAACATCAGCCGTAAACCCCGGCTCAAGTTCAACGAGCACGGTCGCAACTGGCCGTCCGTTCAGGTCCACTATCGGCGGAATCGCAATATCCGCGCCGTTGAACCGAACCTCAGATATGGTTCCGTTCAGAGGGCCGATGATCTGCATTGCCACGAGCTGGCGGCCCGGTTCGATGCCAAACCGCCCTGCTCCGGTGACGTAACCCGGAAGGCTAGCCGCGTTCGCTGGCGCGTCGGATAGAAGATATGCGCGACCATGAATGCGTTGGGCTCCGGCTACACAACTAGTGGAATTAGCCTGGACATCGTGTCGAAGGAAGTAGGACATCTTCGCTCCGGTCGTGTCGTTCAGGTACACCCCGACCTGCGGCGCTGCCGAAGTATCAGTGACCAACTCCCCGGCGATTCGCGAGCCACTCAGCGAACGTTGCGTCGACTCGTCGAACGAGTGAATCTTGATCCGTCCTTCAGTTGTGCCCCGCCCGAGCGCTTCGATCAACTGACGCGGTTCGCCCACACCCTCGACGAAACGCGAGAACATCGTCGCCGCGACCGCCTCAAAATATGCGTCCTGCTCCTCTGGGTTCTCGTATCGCAGATATACTTCATGTAGAAGCTCATCAACGACATTATCCGCGGTCAACTCTGGACCTCCAGGCACGGCAACGGGTCCGATTGCTCCTAGTAGATAGGACAATGTGACAGGGTCGACTGCGATAACTCCGTCGACGTCCTCGTACTCCTGTTCCCATCGCGCCTGCCAGAGTTCTGCGGTGCGTGGGAAGTCGGGCGTGAAGTTCGCATCCAAGAAGTAAGTGCCGAGCTGTTTGTTCCAAATTTCGTCCTCCGCCTCCGTGAGTGGCAGGACGGGCTCTTCCGTTCGACCGAAGGAACTCGCGGCAACCTGGCGGGTGAGACTGATTGTTCCCGCTTCGGCCGTGACAAGCGAAACCGAGCCCGGCAGGCCACCGCCAGCCCGGACTTCGGCGTTGTTCTGGACCACTAGAAGGTAGTTCTGCGGCTCCGTCGAACCAAGCATCGACGGCATGACCTCAAGCGCCGTGTCAGCCGTGTCGAGTGCTCGGCTAGCACGTCTCACCTGCGAAAGGACGGTCCGGTACGGAGATTGGAGCCGAGAGACAAAGCGGGATGGATCGTGCTCCCCCAGTCGCCGCTCTGCCCGCTCAAAGGCCTCCCGGCCGTCACTGACTGGCTGCTGCAGGCTAGTAATGAGACCGAGATCCAGAGCTCCGTTCTCCGGCCTAAGTCCATCGAGTTCACTAGATACGGAGATCAGTGGCTCGAGCCCGTCGCGGGCCAGGTCGTCCATCACTGAGGCAACCGTTTGGACGCCCTCGAGATCATCCCCGACAACCGGCGCCCAGGTGAGAACTGTCCACGTCGGCCCGTCGGTTCTTTGAGCAGCCGACTGGGCACGATCGCGGAGCCTGGTAAGTGCCGCCTCTGCGCCCGCGTCGTCGCCCGAGGAGACGGCCTCCTGGAGAGCCTGGGCATCGTCGGCCGCGCTAGAAAGATCGGCGCTCACCTTCCAGACCTGCCAGGCCCCGTAGAGCCCGCAGGCGAGGAGGACCAACACAACAAGCAGCAGGGGGAGTTTCCAGCCGCGGAGAGCACGCATGCGAGGAGCCTATAGATGAACTACGGCGTCCACCGTCGGTCGGGGAAGACCGAACGTGGTTTCAGGCACGTTGGTGGCTGCGTTGACCCATGATCAGCGGAGCTTGGGGCGGACGTGGAGGCCCACCTCAGGGTCCACCAAGACCTCCTGGGTCGCCGGCAGGCCACCGGCGTCGAGCTCGACGTCCAGCGACACGTTGCGCTTCACCATGGCCAGGGCGATGGGGCCCAGTTCGTGGTGCCGTGCGGAGGTGCCCACGAAGCCCACGACCTTCTCGCCGTTCCGCAGCTCGGCGCCGTGCGCCGGGAGCAGGTTCTCGGAGCCGTCCAGGTGGAGAAGCGTCAGCCGACGCGGCGGCCGGCCGAGCGTGTGGACGCGCGCCACAGTCTCCTGACCGCGGTAGCAGCCCTTGTCGAGGTGCACGGCCGGGCCGATCCAGCCCGCCTCGTTGGGAATCGTGCGATGGTCGGTGTCCAGCCCCAGACGTGGCTCACCGCGGGCGATACGGAGAGCCTCGAAGGCCCACAGACCACAGGCGGGGCCGGCGGCCTCGGCGTACGAGAGCAGCTGGTCGCGCGGCACGAACTCGTAGCCGGAGTAGGGGGACGGGGCCTCGAGACGCTCGCTGGCGCTCGCTCCTCGACCACCGCCCGACCCAGGACGCCAGGTGAGAGCCAGGCTGGCCGTGACGTCCTCGACCTCGACCTCGGACCAGAAGCGCATCTTCACGAGGAAGTCCGCCAGGGCAGCGCCCTGGCCGGGCTCGGTGTGCACGAGCAGGGCCTCGCCGTCGTCGTACCCGTAGAAGGCGTGCTCCACGTGGCCGTTGGGACTGAGAAGGAGCATCCCGGTCCACTGCTTCGGCTGCAGGTCCGTGAGGTGCTGGGTGGTCAGGTTGTGGAGGAGCGTCAGGCGGTCCTTGCCGCTGATGCGCAGCACGTCGTGGTGGGAGAGGTCGACGAATCCCTCGCCGCTCTCCAGCGTGCGCT
>Ga0208794_1000728_pt1 | contig 18450 bp, 17 predicted proteins | sample 32_taG_FD_184106 | JGI IMG/M metagenome (GOLD analysis project Ga0208794, IMG submission 184106) | Marine viral communities from the Gulf of Mexico - 32_GoM_OMZ_CsCl metaG (SPAdes) (version 2) | ecosystem: Environmental > Aquatic > Marine > Oceanic | place: Atlantic Ocean: Gulf of Mexico... | reverse complement strand
GGCCCGCGCAGCCGGTCAGGCCTCCGAGAACTGAGGTCTCCGCCCTGCCCGACTGCGCTCCCGTCAGAACCACCAGCGACACTTCTGCTTTGCAGAGCCGGTGACAATTCTGCTTGGTTGCAACATCTGCGCGAGGGTTCTTCATGCGCCGGTCATCGGCACTTGTAGAAGACAATATGAAAATCGCTCCTGCAATAAGGCGTGAGAGAGTAGTCGCGCTATCGCCCAGCAACAGGGTTGAAGAAGCCCGGTCCGGGTCGGACTTTGCTTCGTCGTACCGTGTTAACTGGGCGTGGCGGGTACAGCACGCTTTCCCCACAGTGCAAGATCCGAGCTTCCGGACCGAAGCCTCAAATTGACCTAACGCTCTGCTCCTGAGCATCGAAGAAATGGAGCTGCGACGCGTCGAAGCCGAGGCCGACCCGGTCGCCGGGGACGAGCGTCGTGCCGCCGATGACCCGCACGGTCACCTTGCCCAAGGTGCCGCCGCAATCGACGATCACGTTGGTGTCGGCGCCGAGATATTCGAGCAGGTCCACCGTGCCGTCGCAGGCCCCCTGCCCCTCGGGCAGCATCTCGATGTGCTCGGGACGGATGCCGAGCGTCACCGCCTCCGTTGCGCCGGAAAACACACCTCCGCGCCCGCCTTCGAGCTGCCATTCACCGCGCGCGGTGCGGCAGGGCAGCACGTTCATCTTGGGGCTGCCGATGAACTGCGCCACGAAGAGGTTGGCGGGATGCTCGTAGAGCTCCTTGGGCGTGCCGACCTGCGCGATCTGCCCCGCCGACAGCACGACGATCCGGTCGGCCAGCGTCATCGCCTCGATCTGGTCATGGGTGACGTAGATCATCGTCGATTTCAGCGTCTGGTGCAGCTTGGCGATCTCGTAGCGCATCTCGACACGCAGCGAGGCGTCGAGGTTCGACAGCGGCTCGTCGAAGAGAAACGCCGTGGGTTCGCGCACGATGGAGCGGCCGATGGCGACGCGCTGGCGCTGACCGCCCGAGAGGTCGCGGGGCCGCCGGTCGAGATACTCCTCGAGCCGGAGCGCGCGCGCGGCCTCCGCCACCTGCCGCTCACGCTCGGCCGGCTTCACGCCGGCGGCCTTGAGCGAGAAGCCCATGTTCTCGGCCACCGACATGTGCGGGTAGAGCGCGTAGGACTGGAACACCATGGCGAGGCCGCGCTTGGAGGGCGGCTCGGCGGTGGCGTCGCGATCGCCGACCATGATCTGCCCGCGCGAGGTACCCTCGAGCCCGGCGATCATCCGCAGGAGCGTGGACTTGCCGCAGCCCGACGGCCCGACGAAGATGACGAATTCGCCCTCCTCGATGGCGAGGTCGACGCCCTTGATGACCTGCACCTCGCCGAACCACTTCTCGACGCCCTTGAGCTCGATGGATGCCATCACGCACCTCCTTTCGTGTCGACCGCCGCGCCAGCCCAGGTGAGCCAGATCGCCGCCGTCCAGGTGAAGGCATCGCCCCCGCAGGGCGTGCCGTCGATCGGATCGAAATATTCGAAGAAGCCATGCTCGGCGATCAGCTCCGCGGTCTCGCGGCGCAGCCGCTCGGCGGCCGCGTGGTGGCCGCGGTCCTTCAGCCCGATCGCCATCAGCGCATTGACCACCGGCCATGACGGCCCGCGCCAGTAGCGGCGCGGATCGAACTCGGCCGAGGCCGGATCGGCCGAGGGAAAGCCGTAGCGCACCGCGTCCCACAGCTCGGTCATGCGGGCGTCCAGCTCGGGGCTTTCGACGCCCGCGAGATAGGCGAGGAAGGCGGCCGAGCCGATCCGGCCCGAGAAACGGCCCGTCTTGAGGTCGCGCGCGTCGTATCCGCGCGTCTCCGGGTTCCAGATCGACGGCACGGCGGCGCGCAGATCGGCGGCCCAGCCCTCGATCTCGCTCACGTCGTGGCCGAGCGCGCGGCCCATGGCGGCGAGGTCGTCATGCGCCCGTAGCAGGATGAAGGTGATGCCCGGATCGGCCATCAGGAACGGGCCGTTCTTCACGATCTCGGCCTGGTCCCAGCCACATTCGCGGCCGAACTGCACCATGGCGATGTAGCGGTCGTAATCCGCCTTGCCGGGGCGCATGGACGGGTCGACATGGCCGGTATCGCGGCGGGTGTATTCGCCGACATTCGAGCCGTCGACATTGCTCATGCCGATGTCCCAGTCGGGGCAGTTGTCGCGTCCGGATTCCCAGGGATGGGTGATCGCGACCACGCCCGAGCCGCAGCGGTAGTCGCGCCACCAGCGGTGCCAGGCGAGCATTTTCGGGTAGAGCGCTGCGATCCGCTCGCGGCCCGCCTGCGTGTCCATGTCGAGGATCAGCCGGGCCATGGTCGCGGCCACCGGTGGCTGGCTGATGCCGGAGGTCTCGGGCGACTTGCCCGTGCCCCAGACGTCGGGACCGGGGAAGTAGCCCGGATCCGGCTTGTGGAAGATGATGTGCGGCACCATGCCGTCGTCCCACTGGGCCGAGAACAGCGTGTCGAGTTCGGTCCAGGCCCGGTCGAGATCGAAGGTCGCGAAGCCCCAGGCGGCGAAGGCGCTGTCCCAGTTCCACTGGTAGGGATAGAGCCCGTCGGTCGGCACGGTGTAGCCGCCGCGGTCGTTGCCGCGCAGGATCGCGCGGGCCTGCTCGTCGAGGGCGGGCGAGATGCGGGGGTTGGTCATGGAAGTCATCCTTTGACGGAGCCTGCGGTGAGGCCTTTGGTCATGAAGCGTTCGAGCCCGAGGAACAGCGCCATGATCGGCACGGTCGCGATCACGGAGCCCGCCATCAGGTGCTGGCGCGGGATCTCGGAGGAGTTGAGGGCGGCGATGCCGCGGGTGAGCGTGAATTTCGACGGGTCGTCGAGCAGCATGAAGGCCAGCAGGAACTCGTTCCACGCGATCATGAAGACGTAGAGCGACACGCTCGCCAGCGCCGGCATCGACAGCGGCAGGGTGATCTGCCAGATCACCTTGAGCCGCGACAGCCCGTCCATGAGGCCGGCCTCCTCGATCTCGGCCGGAAGCCCTCGGAAGTAGCCCTGCAGCATGTAAAGCGCGACCGGGATCGTGGTGACCGGGTAGATCAGGACGATGCCGAAGATCGAGTTGCGCAGGCCCAACATCGAGAAAGCGATGTAGATCGGCAGCGCCAGCACGATCATCGGCACCATGTAGATCAGCAGGATCGAGCGCGAGATCATCGCCCGTCCCGCGAAGCGCAGCCGCGCCACCGCATAGGCGCCGGGAATGGCGAAGATCAGCGTGATGATCACGGTGAGCACCGAGACCAGGAACGAGGTCCACAGGTAGCTGCCGAAGTTGAACTGACCGAACAGCTCGGCATAGCTGCGAAACAGCCCCCAGCCCTTGGACAGGTCGATCGAGAAGTCGAGCGGGTTCTGGATCAGCTCGGACTGGTTCTTCAGCGAGGTCATCACCATCACGTAGAAGGGGATGGCGACGGTGGCGGTGAAGAAGATGTAGCCGAAGCCGGTCAGGAAGCGGATCACCGCGGCCTCGAATTCGTGCCGGGTGAGCGCGCCGGGGCGGCAGCCCTGCATCATCGCCGCGATCGGCCAGCCGATGGCGGCACCGGCGACGCCGCCCGCCAGCAGCGCGGTCCAGAGCGCGACGTCCGGCCCGGTGACCACCGCCGCCACCGGCGTGACGGCGAGGATGGCGCCGAGGGCGAGGCCCACCGGCCCGGCCAGCCGCGGCATTGCCACGGCGAGGGTGCCAAGACCGGCCCCCAGAAGTCCCGCGCCGATGCCGCCGGGACGGTAGGCGCCGCCCGTGGCAAAGGAAAAGACGACGGCCGTTGTGGTGGCGATGACCAGTGCCCAGAGAAGGCCCAGCAGCGGCCCCGCGACATATCCGTGACGGAACATGCTCATAGCCCCTCCTCCTGGCTGATGAAGCGGAAGAACAGGAAGCTGAACACCAGCAGGCAGCCGAAGATCACCACGGCCACGGCCGCGCCCGCTCCGATGTTGGAGACGGCGAAGGCCTGTTCATAGACGTTGACGGTGAGGGTCCGGGTGCCGGCATTGCCGCCGGTGAGCAGGAAGATGTCGTCGAACTTGTTGAAGGTCCAGATGAAGCGCAGCAGGAACAGCACCGACAGGATGCCCAGGAGCTGCGGCATCGACAGGTACCAGAACTGCTGGAACGGGCTGGCCCCGTCCATGTCGGCGGCCTCGTACATGTCCGTGTCGATCGACTGCATCCGGGCGAGGATGAACAGGAAGGACAGCGGGAAGTAGCGCCAGACCTCGAACAGGATCACCATGATCAGCGCGAGCGGCCTCTGGCCGAAGAAGTTGATCGCCTCGGTCGTCACCCCCATCTGTATCAGCAGCGCGTTTGCCGAGCCCGAGAACGGGTCGAACAGGATGATCCAGGTGAAGGCCACCGCGATCACCGGCGCGACATAGGGAAAGAGGTAGAGCCCACGCAGCACCCCCTGCCCCCGGAACGACCTGTCCAGCAGCAGCGCCGCGAAGAGACCGAAGAGCAGCGCGCCGATGGTGCCGAAGACGGTGTAGACCAGCGTCACCCACAGCACGCCCCAGAACTCGGAGCCGTCGAAGACGCGGGCGAAGTTCTCGAAGGTGAAATTGCCGGAGGTCAACACGTTGGGGGCCTGGCCGGTGAGGCCCGGCGGGCTGTCGGGCAGCTCCATCCCGGCATCGGCAAAGCCCTGACCGATGGTGACCGGGATCTCGATGGTTTCGCGGTGGCCGCCTTCGAAATCGCCGAGCTCGCAGGTCAGGGCCAGCCCGTCGAGCGCGCAGCGCGGGTCGAGATCGCCGATCTCCAGCCCCTCGGGCAGGGTGTCGGTCAGGACCACGCCGGTGATCACCTGGTCCTGGCTCGAATTGCGCAGCCGGTAGCGCAGCGTGGCCTCGTCGCCCACCGCTTCGGGGCGGCCGCGCAGATCCTCGCTGACCACCGGGGTGGGCGGGCGCAGATCGGCGAGGCCCACGGGCTTCACGCTGATCCAGAAGATCGCCAGCAACGGCAGCACGACCACGAGGGTCACGGCGGTGACGGTGGGCAGCAGGAGCCCCCAGGCGAGACGTGCCTCGCGGCGCTCGAGCGGGTTGCGGCCCTTTGGGGGGCGCGCGGCGGGCCGGCTCGTCTCGGCGCTCTGGCCGAGCGGCACTGGCCCACTTCGTGGGGTCTGGGCGGTCATGGTCCGGTCCTCGCGGATGGCGGATGGGAAATGGGGATTTGCGGGCGGCCCCGCGCGGGGAGGAACGCGGAGGGCCGCCCGGCCGCGATCACTGGATCGCGGCCAGCTCGTCGTTCATCGCCTCGATGGCGGCCGGGGCGTCGATCTGGCCATCGATGTACTGGCGCACCACGCGGTTGATGGCCTGCGAATTGATCATCTTGGAGGCCAGCGCCAGCTGCCCCTCCTCGACGCCCCAGCGCTTGGCCACGTCGAGCCCGCCGACGATCTCGTCGATCATCTCCTGGTCGTAGAGCTCGGACATCGGCTTCTTGCGATCGACGCCCATCGGAAGGGCGGCCCAGGATTCCGAGAACTCCTCCGGGTTCTCGGCGGTGCCGCGCCGCACCGGGAACTTGCCCTCGGGCGCGATCGACAGCGTCTTGGTGTAACCCTCATTCATCGAGAACTCGACGAACTCCATCGCCGCGTCGGTCGAGGCATCGTTGGTGATGCCGAAGTAGCGGATGTCGGCCCAGGCCGCGCCCTCGGGATTCGAGGGGCCGGAGAAGTTGGTGACGATGCCGGTCTTCGAGGCCAGCTCGGGCGAGGTCGGATCGTCGCTGATGGTCGGCGGGTTGCTGTCGCGCAAGCCGGCAAGCTCGTCGAGGATGAAGGGCGACCAGATGATCATCGCCGCATCGCCCGAGAAGTAGAGCGAGCGCGACTGGTCCCAGTAAAGCTCGCCCGGCGGCGAGGCTTCGGCGATCGCCTTGTAGAACTCCAGCACCTCGGTGGTCTTCTGCTCGTCGAGCGGCTGGAAGCCGTCGGGGCCGACCGGCGAGACGCCGTTGGCGAGGAAGACGTGCTCGAGCACCTGGCTCATGAAGTTCTCGTCGACCTTGGTGGCGGCGACGAAGCCGTACATCTCGGGCGGGTTGTGCAGCGCCTCGATCGCGGTGCGGACCGCGTCGAAGGAGGTCGGCGCTTCAAGCCCGGCTTCCTCGAACAGGTCCTTGCGGTAGATGATCATCTGGGTCCAGCCATCGACCGGCACGCTGGCATAGCCGCCACCTTCGAGCGCCGCCATCTCGAGCGCGCCGGGCGCGAAGGTGTCCTCGCCGAGGTTCTCGATCACGTCGGTCGCGGCATCGATGTCGAGGATGCCGGCCTCGGCCCAGGGCAGCGCGTATTGCAGCGTGTGATAGATCACGTCCGGCAGATCGCCCGCCGCATAGGCCGCGGTGGCGCGGGTGCCCAGATCGCTCTCGGTGACCGGGATCACCTCGACCGAATGGCCCGAAGCCGCCTCGAACTCGGCCGCCAGCTCCTGCTGCGCGGCAAGCCGCTCGGGCTGCTCCTCGGTGGTCCAGAAGCGCAGGTTCTCGGCCTGCGCGGCCCCGGCGCTCAGCGCGATCAGCGCCGCACCTGCCATCAGGCGGGTCTTGTGGGTCATGATGTCTCCTCCCTTGGTGAATATCATGTGGTTTCGGTGGCGAGGCGCTTCGACAGCGCTTCGGAACTCAGCCGGGGCGGACCAGCCGATCCGCGATCCGCGAAAGCGGCGCGGGCGGTCTCGCGCAGGGTTTCGGGGGCGGCGCCGCGAATGCGGTCGATCAGCAGTTCCGCGAGCCGGTGCCCCGCCGCGCGGGTGTCGACCGTGAAGGAAGACAGCGGCGGCTGCACATGGGCGCCGTCCGGCACGCCGTCATAGCTGATCACCGAGACGTCGCGGCCAACCGCGAGCCCCCGCTCGGCGCAGGCCCGGTAGAGGCCCAAGGCCGCGTGATCGACCGCGAACACCACCGCCGTGGGCGGCTGCGGCAGCGCCAGCAGCGCGCGCGTTTCCCGCGCGCCGTCATCGGTGTTGAGCGCCCCGCCGCGTATCAACTCCGGATCCTCCGGCAGCCCGGCCGCATCGAGGCCGTCGCGGTAGCCTTGCAGGCGCAGGCGGCTGTAGTTGTAGGCCGTGCCGCCATTGACGAAGGCGATCCGCCGGTGGCCGAGACCGGCGAGATGCAGCACCGCGTCGCGCATCGCCGCCTCGCCGAGGATGTCGAACCAGGCGCAGCCCTCGGGATCGGCGGTGCGGCCGAACATCACGAATGGCACGCCCCGTGCGCGCAGCAGCGCCACGCGGGCGTCATGCGACAGGGTGCGCGGCAGGATGAAGCCGTCGGCCTTCCGGTCCTCGACCAGCTGCTCCATGGTGCGGACCGCGTCGGCTTCGCTGTCGGCCGTGGCCACGGTGAGGGTCCAGCCCTCGGCGCTGGCTGCCACGGAGATGCCGGCAAGGAAATCCGCGAGGAACGGGCGCTGCGCGTCGTGATCGCCGATCTGCACCACCAGCCCGAGCGCCCGCACCCGTCCGGTCCGGATCGCCTGCGCGTGGCTGAGCGGGCGGTAGCCCATGGTTTCGGCGCCCCGGCGCACCCTCAGACGGGTCCGCTCGGAGATGTCGGGATAGCCGTTCAGCGCACGGCTCACGGTGCTCTTGCTGAGCCCCAGAGCCGCCGAGAGCGCGGTGATCGTCACCCGCCCCGGCTGCGCCTCGCCCTCCCCGCGATCATGGATTGCCTTGGTCACTTCGAATCTCCCTTGTTTCGAAGCTCGGTTCCGAAACCGGTTTCGGCAATTGGTATTTCGTTAAAGCAGGGAACTTTCGACTCTGCAGCGCCGCATAAAAAGACCGGCAGTCGTGAAATGCCGGTCCTTGTGCTTTCTTTGAGGCCCTGCGCCTCAGCCTTGAGGAAGGATAAGCAAGGCCCTGAAATCGTTGACATTGGTCAAGGTCGGCCCGGTCACGACCTGGGCGTTCACGCGGGCAAAGAAGCCATGCGCGTCGTTGTCCGTAAGCGCGGCATCCGCCGCCACCCATCCTGCCATGGCCAGGGTATCTGGCCCGACGCAGGCCCCGGCGACTTCGTCCGCGCCGTCGACCCCATCCGTGTCGCAGGCCAGAACATGGATCCGCGGATCGCCCTCCAGCGCGATCGCCGCGGCCAGCGCGAACTCGGCATTCGGGCCGCCCCGCCCCTTGCCGCGGCGGGTCACCGTGCATTCGCCGCCCGACAGGAGCAGAACCGGCGCGCTGTCCGGCGTCATCGCATCCGCGATCCCGCGCGCCATGCGTACTTGTTCCCGCGCGAGGTCGCGTGCTTCCCCTTCCAGCGCGTCGCCCAACATCCGGACCTCGCAGCCCGCCTGACGCGCCAGAACCGCCGCTGCCTCGAGCGATTGCGACGGCGCGGCGACGATCCGTGTCTCGGAGCGGGCCAGCCGGATATCGCCGGGCCGCACCGGGTCGGTTCCGGCCGCCAGCGCCGCGCGCGCCGAATCCGGGACGGCGATGTTCCAGCGCTCGATGATGTGGAGCGCCTGCTCGGGCGTGCTGGTGTCGGCCACGGTGGGCCCGGAGGCGATCTCCGAGGGATCGTCGCCGGGCACGTCCGAAATCACCAGCGTCATGAGCCGCGCCGGGTAGCAGGCTGCGCCGAGCCGCCCGCCTTTCACGCGGCTCAACTGCTTGCGTACCACGTTCATCGCCGAGATCGGCGCACCCGAGGCCAAAAGCGCCTCATTCACCGCCTGCTTGTCCTCCAGGCTCATCCCTTCGGGCGGCGCGCAGAGCAGCGCAGAGCCACCGCCTGAGATCAGCGCCAGCACGTGATCCTCGGGCCCCAGCCCCGCCAGCATGTCGAGGAGCCGCTTCGTGGCTTCGAGCCCGGCCCGGTCCGGCACCGGATGCGCCGCCTCGACGATCTCGATGCCCTTGCAGGGCCGCGCATAGCCATAGCGCGTCAGCACCAGCCCCTCGCAAGGGCCAAAGACCGCCTCCACCGCCTCGGCCATGCGGGCGCTGGCCTTGCCTGCCCCGATCACCAGCAGCCGCCCCTCGGGCCGCGGCGGCAGGTGGTCGGCCATCACCTCCATCGGATCGGCCCGCGCGACGGCGGCGCCGAACAGCGCTTCAAGGAAGCCGCGCGGATCATTGGCGGGCTGTGGAACGGTTGTCATGCGGTGACCTCCTCGCCGACGGGATCGATTGCGACGCCGTTTCGGCAGACAGACGTTGCGCGCTCGAGGTATAACGTTGTATCAGGCATCTGGAAAGCACTAGCTGCGCGGGTGGAACACGGATCATGGCGCACAGACCCAAGCTCAGCACCGTTGCCGCCGCGGCCGGCGTCTCGACCGCCACGGTCAGCCAGGTGCTGCGCGGCACGGGACGGATATCGCCGCAGACGCGGGACAAGGTGCTCGCGGCGGTGCAGGAGGTGAACTACCTCCCCGACGGTCGCGCCGCTGCGCTGCGCTCCGGCGAGAACCGCGAGATCGGATTGGTCCTGCACCACCTCGCCAACCCGTTCAACGCCGAGGTCGTCAGCGGGGTGAGCGACCGGCTGGAGCGGGCCGACTACCTCGTCTCTGTCCTCGATTCCCGCGACGATGCGGCGCGGGAGGGCCGCAACCTGCGCGCCCTGATCGCCAGCATGCGCGGCGGTCTGATCTGGGTCCCGGCAAGCGGCACCGATGCCGCCACCCTCGACCTGCTCGTGGCGCAGCGCCTGCCGGTGGTCACCTTCCTGCACCGGGTCGCGGAGCGCTTCGACCATGTCGGGCTGCGCAACGCGGCGGCGCTCGGTCGCGCGGTCGACCACCTGGTCGAGCTTGGCCATCGCCACATCGCCTATCTCGGCGGCACCTCGCCGCGCGCCCCACGCGCCGAGCGGATCGCGGGCTATGCCGCGGCCCTCGCTACGCATGGCCTCGGCGCGCCGCTGGTGCTTCCTTGCGAGGACAGCAAGGCTGGCGGCCTCACCGCCATGCTGGAACTGCGCGAGGCGCATCCGGAGGTGACGGCGATCGTGTGCAATGGCGACATGGTCGCGCTCGGCGCCTGTCTCGGCCTGCACCGGCGCGGCGAAACGCCGGGGCGGGAGGTTTCGGTGATCGGCTTCGACGACGTCGCCGACGCGGCGCTGGCCACCCCGGCGCTCACCACCCTTTCGATCGCGCCTTACGAGCTCGGTCAGCATCTGGCCGAGCGGCTACTCGCGCGGCTGGCCGACCCCTCCGCCGCCCCCGTTCACCAGGATCTCGATGCCTCGCTGGTCCTGCGCGACACCACCGCGCCGCCCCTGCCCCGATGACCTTTCCGGAGACGCCGTCATGACACTCGCCCCCCGCTGGACCGATCGGCCTGACCACCGCCAATGGCTCGCCCGCGAGGCGGACGACCTGCTGCGCCTGTTCGAGACCGAAAGCATCGACCCCGAGGGCGGCTTCTTTCCGCTCGACGCGCAGGGCCGCGCCATCCGCGAGGAGAGCTTGCGCGAGATCCACGTCACCACGCGCATGGTGCATTGCTATGCCCTCGCCGCGCAGATGGGCCGCCCCGGGGCGATGACGATCGTCGATCACGGCCTGCGTTTCCTGCGCGAACGGCACCGCCAGCCGAATGGTGGATATGCCTGGGGCGTCACCTCTCGGGACGTGCCCGACCCGCGCCTAACGGGGTATGGCCACGCCTTCGTTCTGCTCGCCGCCGCCAGCGCGAAGAAGGCCGGGCACCCGGATGCGCAGGGGCTGCTGGATGACGTGACCCGGGTGATCCGGGACAGATTCTGGGAAAAGGATGCGGGCGCGATCCGCGAGGGCTTCGACGCCGAGTGGCGCGAGATCGAGCCCTATCGCGGCCAGAACTGCAATATGCACCTGACCGAGGCGCTGATGGCCGCCTTCGAAGCCACCGGCGACGCGGAGCATCTGCGCATGGCCGAACGGATCGCCGAGCTGATCGTCAACCGCCGCGCCCGTGAAAATGGCTGGCGGCTGGCCGAGCACTTCCATGCCGATTGGAGCGTCGATCACGGCTATGACGGCGATCCGATGTTCCGCCCCGCCGGGCTGACGCCGGGCCATTCGCTCGAATGGGCGCGGCTCTTGGTGCAGCTCCATGAAACCGGTGGCCGCAGGCTCGACTGGGCGCCCGAGGCGGCGCGTGCCCTGTTCGAACGCGCGGTGACGGATGGCTGGGACCGGGAAAAGGGCGGGCTCTACTACACGCTGGGCTGGGATGACCGCCCCGCCATTGCCGAGCGCTACTGGTGGCCGGTCTGCGAGGGCATCGGCGCGGCCCATGCGCTCTCCGAACTCGACGGCGATCCCGTCTACGAGGAGTGGTACCGGCGTTTCTGGGACTTCGCCGCGTTGCACCTGATCGACCGCGAACATGGCGGCTGGCACCCGCAGATCGACGCCGATGGTCGCCCGTCCTCGGACCCGTTCTTCGGCAAGCCGGATCTCTACCACGCGCTGCAGGCCTGCATCATCCCGCTGCATCCGCTGACCGGCAGCCCATTCGCGCAGCCGCCCAAACCGGCCGGATAGCGTCAGGCAGGCGGCGCCGTTTCACCGTACCGGCCCCCCGCTTCGATGCGCGGGGCCGTGCGATGCCGAAGCCTCAGGCCCGCATGTATGCCCAGCCTTCGTGCTGCCGCGTCGCGATGTGAAGTACGGCGGCGGGAACGATGCGCGCCGATTGCGGAGCGGTGAGATCCTGCGCGGCCAGCGTGTTGCCGCAAAGCAGGAGCGGCGGCTCCAGCTCGCCGGATTCGAGCGCGGCGGGCACGGCACCGGCATTGGCCACGATCTCGACCTCGGCGGTGGGATCGGCGCGCAGCAGGTTGCGGGCGTTGGATCGAGCCCGCGCGAGCGCGGCCGGGGTGGGGGCGTGGATCAGCAGTCGCAGGACCATGTCACAGGGCCTCCTGGATGTCGGTGACGAGCGGCACGAAGCCCGGATCTTCGCGGCGATCCTGCAGCGGCAGCGCGACGCGACGGTCGAGAGCGATGCGGGCAGGCTGGCCGGAAAGGACGATGACGCGCTCGCTGAGCAGCGCCGCCTCGGCGATGTCATGCGTCACGAACAGGATCGCAGCACCGGAGGCCGACCAGATACGCAGCAATTCGTCCTGCAGCGCGCCGCGCGTCAACGCGTCCACGGCCGAGAAGGGCTCGTCCATCAGCAACACGTCGGGGCGCACGACAAGGGCCCGCGCGATGCCGCCGCGCTGCACCTGCCCGCCGGAGAGTTGGTGCGGGTAGCGATCGGCCAGATGCTCCATCCGGGTCAGCTGCAGCACCTCGTCGACCCGCTCGCGGCGTTCCTTCGCGGTGAGCGAGAGCCCTTCGAGCCCGTATTCGACGTTGCGCCGGAGCGTGCGCCACGGCAGCAGCCGGCCATCCTGGAACACGATGGCGCGCCGGCGCTGGCCGGGCCGCTCGGGGCTGGTGAGATCGATGGTCCCGGCATCGGGGGGCAGCAGCCCGGCGATGGCGCGCAGCAGCGTCGACTTGCCGACGCCAGAGCCGCCGACCAGCGAGACGAACCCGCCCTTCTCGATGTCGAGATCGAAGCTTTCGAGCGTCGGCCTCTCGGCACCGGGGAAACGCAGGGTGAGCCCGCGCGCGGTCAGGACGGGCGCCATGCGAGCAGCCTCCCCTCGATCAGCGAAAACAGCGCGTCGGAGAGCGTGTAGACCACCGAAATCGCCAGCATGTAGACCACCACCGCCTCATAGGCGCCGACACCTGCGGCGGCGTTCATTTCCTGGCCCATGCCCGGCACGCCCAGAAGCTCGGCCGCGATCAGCGTCATCCAGGCCTGGCCGACGCCGGTGCGCAGCCCCGACAGGATGCCGGGCGAGGCGGCGGGCAGGGTCACCGAGCGGTGCCGCTTGAAATAGGCGCCCTGGCCGAAGGCGCGGGCCAGTTCGTGGTAGCGCGGATCGACGTTGCGCACTGCGGCATAGGTGGCGAAGTAGTTCACCCAGAACACGCCGATCGAAATCACGAAGGCCGCGCCCGCATGGCTCACCTTGAACCAGGCGATGGCAAAGACCACCCAGGCCAGCGGCGGGATCGGCCGCAGGATCCGCGCCAGCCAGGCATGCGCGGCGTCGAGCCTCGGCATGGTGGCGGTGGCGAGGCCGACAGCCACGCCCAGCACCGACCCGAGGGTCAGCCCCCAGACATAGTGGATCAGCGAGGAGCCGATCGCGGGCATCAGCCGCCCGGAGGCGATCTCGTCCCGGATCGCGGCCGGCACGAGGAACGGATCGGGCATGGTGCCGGGCGAGGTCCAGCCGAAGCTGCCCGCCGCCTTCCACAGCGCGATGAAGGCGACGAGACCGGCGGCGCCATACACGGCCCGCCGCATCCCGCGCGGCGCGGCGGTGCTCATCGTGCGGCTGCGCGCTCGAAGACGTCGAGGTCGAACAGCGCGTCGAGATCGACCGGCTGCGCCAGCGTGCCGAGCTCGATCTGGAAGTCGTGCATCGCGCGGGTGCCCTCGACGATGCGGTTCGGGTCGGCGACGAACTGGTCCGAGGAGCGGGTGATCGCGGCCTCGACCACGGCCGGATCGAGACGGCCGCCGCCGACATGCTTGGCCACCATCGGCGCGGTCGCCGCGGGATCGTTGGCGAGCTGCTCGGTCGCGGCGATATGGGCCGTGACGAGGGCCTCGACCGCTTCGGGCGACTGCTCGAGAAGCCCCTCGCGCACCGCAAGAACCGCGCCCGGCTGGTCGGGGAACATCTCCCCCCCGGCCGCGACCACCACCGCGCCCTCGACGCGGGCGAGCGTCGTCGAGACGATCGGCTCGAGGATCGCGGCGCCGTCCACGGCGCCGGTCAGCAGCGCCTGCTGCACCTGCGCCGTGCCCTGATGGATGATTTCGATCAGGTCGGGATCGATCCCCGCCTCTTCGCGCAGCCAGTATTGCAGCACGGTCTCGGGCACCGAGCCGGTCGGGAAGGTCGAGATCACCGGCTTGCGGCCTTCCCGCGCGGCAAAGGCTTCGAAGGCCGCCGCGGCGTCGTTGCCCTCGAAATCTGCCGCCAGCGGCGGCAGGGCGACGAGCGAGATCTGCTCGACGATGTTGGAGGCGACGACCTTGATGTCGGCACCGCGGCCGCGCGCCACCATGGCGGGACCGATGCCGAGATAGGCGACGTCGAGCTGCCCGGCGAGCAGCGCCTGCACCATGGCCGGGCCGTTCTGGAACTCGACCAGTTCGGTGGAGAGCCCGGCTTCGTCGAGAGCGCCATTCTCCAGCGCCACGAAGAGCTGCGACACCGGCAGGATCGGCATGTAGCCGATCTCGATCTCGGTGTCCTGCGCCAGCACGGGGGCTGCTGCCAGGCTGGCGGCGAAAAGGGTGGTGATTGCGGTCTTCATCTCGGGGCCTCGCGCTGGTGTGGCAGTGACTTAGCCCGGCCAAGCGACCGGCGGGAGGAGGGGCTCGAGAAAAGGGAAAGCCGTCTTCGCGCGCCTTGCCGGAGAGACCATGTGTTCCGCACCGCGCCCAGGAATGAGAAGGCAATTCCCGTCCGAGATGCGGAATTGCGCGCGGCACTGCCCTTCGCCCGCGGCCCGATTGGCCACGCATCGAATTTGCCGGAATCGCGCCCCGCCGAAGCGGTCGGGGAAAGGCTGCGCGTCCCGGCTGTTTCGATATCTGGCGGTGATGAAATGCCGGTCCCTCAGGGCGAGGGCCATGTCGGCGTGGCAGTCGAAGGACGCGGGATGCCTTTGCATCACCGCGCCCTCCGACCTCCGCCGGTTCTCGCTCAGTCGTCCTGAAGGAAGAACCGGATCATGGCCTTTGAGGCGTCCGGCCCCTGCGGGTCGGTATAGGTGCCGGCGGAGCTGCCGCCGGACCAGGCATGGCCCCCGCCTGACACGATCCAGCTCTCGGCGCGGACCCGGCCCTGCGTGTCCTTGTGGAGCCTGCGGCGATAGGGGCGCGCCGTCGCGCCCTCGACCGGGGCGGCGTCCTCGCCCTGCGATCCGAGGATCCGCTGCGCGTTGGAGATGTCGACCGTGCGGTCGGAGTCGCCGTGGATGACGATCAGTCGCGGCCCCGTGGCGGCGGCGGCGCGGCCCGCCGAGCCCTGCCCCCGCATCGCGGAAAATGCCGACACCATGTCCTGCGCGGCACCTGCGGGCAGTCCGGAATGCACCCCGATCGCCCCGAAGAGGTCGGGATGCGTCTCGGCCAGGATCGCCGCCATCGCGCCGCCCGCCGACAGCCCGGCCACGAAGCAGCGCTTCGGCCCGAGGCCGAATTCGGCGCGCAGCGCCTCCGTCAGCCCGGCCAGGATCGCGGGCTCCCCCTGCGCTGCCCGCTGGTGTCCGGCCTCGAACCAGTTCCAGCACGCCATCATGTTGTGCTCGCGGGTCTGCTCGGGCCAGGCGACCGCGAAGCCAGCCGCCTCGGCGGCGGCGTTCATGCCGGTGCCCCGCGCGAAATCCTCCGGCGTCTGGGTGCAGCCATGCAGCATCACCACGAGGCCCTGCACCTGCGCGGCGCCGCAGGAGGGAATGTAGAGCCGGTAGTTGCGTGTGCCCTGCGCGCAGCTATGGCTGCGCGACAGGAACTGCGCCCCTTCGGGCATCTCCGGCACCGCCGTGGAGCCGGGCGCGGCGCCTCCTCCGTTCGGCAATCCCTGCCCCGGCAATCCGGCGAAGGCACTCGTAGGCAAACCGGACCGCGCGCCGCCAAGCGGGCCGCAATCGGCACAGCCGGACATCTGGACTTTCAACCGCGCGAACAGCGAGTTGGCCGGGGAGGTTTCGGCCTTGCCGCCTTCGCTCGCGTCCTCGCCACCGACGATCTCCGCGTCCTCAACCTGCGGATCGCGCCGCCATTTCGCGGCAGGCTTCAGGCGGGGGGGCGTCGTCGCCGACTGTTCCGGTCGCTCGGACCCTGCGGTCCCGTTCAGCGCGGCCTGTATCTCGCGGGTGGCGCCCATCGGATCCTGCGCGCGCACGGCCGCCAACGCCCGCTTCATCGCGGCGCTCATATCGAAACTCATCTGCTCGTCCTTTCACGGCCCCCTGCGGGGCATCACGTCATCCTGTCCGCCAGGGCGGTCTTGAGAGCAGGGCTCGCCTGAAGCGCGCCCAGAACGGTCAGCGAGGCGATGGTCTGCCGCGCCAGATCGGGATCGATGTCGGGGGCAAAGCGGGCCAGCCCGACGACGCGGATATGGAGCATCTCGCCGCGATCACGCAGTGCTTCGAGATCGGCACGCAGGAAGTCGTAGAGACCCATCTCCAGCTGGTGCCGGGCCACGGAGCGGTCGATTTCGTTGGACTGCGCCGCCAACTGCGTGCGGATCGCGGTCCGGATGAAATCGGTCCGATTGGTGAAGAAGCCCTCCTGCACCAGAAGATCGATCCGACCCAGATCGACAGGGCCGAGGTTTATGGTGATCTTCTCGGTCTCAGCGGTCTTGTCCCTCTTGGCCATTCCAACTTCCCTGCGCCATCCATCTGGATGGTATATGGAGGATTGACTGCAATTGGCAACCACTGCGTGTCGGCTGTGACGTCACGACTATGCGAGCGGTGTATGCAGGAGAGGGGCCTCTATCCGGGCAAGATTGGCGGGCATGGTTTTAGAGTGGGAGCCGGGCTCCGAGGACTCAAGTCGCTCGAGATCGAACTCCGGAATTCGCCCGTTGAAATCGCGTGACCTGGCCGGGGAGTTCAAACGGCGCGCCAAACGGCCCGCCCCGCAGTCCTTGCGGGACGATGCCATTCGCCGAGAAGGGGGGTATATCGCGGGCGGTGTGGCCGCCATTCAGGCGGCGCTTGGCCCGCTTCGTCAGGTCGTGCGAACCGGAGCCGCCGCTTCCATCGCGCCACCGAGGAAGGCGGCGAGGTTGTCGGTGAGGTCGTCAGAGAGATAACCGCCCTCTTGGACCATCGCGAAAGGCAGGCCCGCTTCGGCGATCATCCGGCCCGCGACGCGGAAACCCTCGGTCGTCACCGCCAGCCCGCGCAGCGGGTCGTTCTCATGCGCGTCGAGGCCGAGCGAGAGCACCATCGCGCCGGGGGCGAATTCGGCGATCCGGTCGAGTCCCCGGCGGATGGCCTCGTGCCACGGCGCATCGCCGCTGTCGCGCGCAAGGACGAGGTTGAGGTTGAAGCCCTCGCCCTCCCCCTGCCCCGCCTCATGGGCATGGCCGTTGAAGAACGGGTAGTAATCCATCGGGTCGGCGTGGATCGAGACCGTCAGGACGTCGGCGCGGTCGTAGAAGATCGCCTGCGTGCCATTGCCGTGATGCACGTCGATGTCGAGGATGGCGACCCGGTCGTGCTTTTGGCGCAGATAGGCGGCGGCGATGGCCGCGTTGTTCAGGAGGCAATGCCCCGAGGCGCTGTCGGCATCCGAATGATGCCCCGGGGGACGGCACAACGCGTAGGCCATGGGTTCGCCGTCCAGCACCGCCTGCGCGGCGGCGACGGCGCAATCGGCCGCGCGACGCGTGGCGATCCAGCTGTGTTCGCCTATCGGCGCGGAGGGGTCGGCGAGGTGCCAGCCCGCGCGCCCCAGGATATGGCGCGGATAGCTGGCGCGGTGCTTTTGCGGATGGGTGTTGGGCACAACCTCGGGCCCGGCATTCGGCAGTTCCTGCCATTCCGTCCAAGCGGTCTCGAGAAAGGCCACGAACTCCGGCGTGTGCACCGCCGTCAGATCGCTCGCCGCGCAGGCAGGCGGCGCCTGCGTCGCAAGCCCCAGCCGGTCGAGACCGGCGAGCAGGAGCCGCCCGCGCTCCGCCCGTTCGGCATTGCGCGCGACACGCCCATGGGTGAGGCGGAACTCGGGGTCGTGATCCATGGTCTCGGGGGCGTGGAAGCATTTCATGCGGGCCGGTCCTCCTGTCGCGCGGCGGGCTCGGGCGCCGAATGACGCCGTGCCGCCACGCTTGCAGATCATTGGGCGAAAATCCAACCCGTCCGCTGCCAGCGTCGAGCCGGGTCGCCGGACCGGGCCAACCCGGTCATGGCTTCAGCCCATGCGCGGGATGGTCGAGCGCGGTCATGACGCCGCGCAGCTCGGCCAGCCCCTTCAGCCGTCCGATCGCCGGGTAGCCCGGCTGGGTGCGGCGCTTCAGGTCGTCGAGGATGTCCTGCCCGTGGTCGGGCCGGAACGGGATAGAGGCATCGGCGCGGCCCTCGGCCCGGCGCCGCGCTTCCTCGCGCAGCACCGCCGCGATGAACGCCACCATGTCGGTTTCGCCGCCCAGATGCTCGGCCTCGTGGAACGAGCAAGGGGTGCCGTCGCTTTCGCGGGTCACGTTGCGCATGTGCAGGAAATGCACCCGATCGCCGAGCCGCGCCATCATGCCGGGAATGTCGTTGTCGGCCCGCGCGCCGAGCGAGCCGGAGCACAGCGTGATGCCATTGGCGCGCA
>Ga0208794_1000727_pt1 | contig 18474 bp, 31 predicted proteins | sample 32_taG_FD_184106 | JGI IMG/M metagenome (GOLD analysis project Ga0208794, IMG submission 184106) | Marine viral communities from the Gulf of Mexico - 32_GoM_OMZ_CsCl metaG (SPAdes) (version 2) | ecosystem: Environmental > Aquatic > Marine > Oceanic | place: Atlantic Ocean: Gulf of Mexico... | reverse complement strand
ACTACAGGAGATCCTCCAAGAGCTGCGAGTATTTGTCCGAGTACTAATAATGACCGGTGTTCGTAACCATGATTACTACCTTTATTACCCTCTGTATAATTACCATTTCCTAATGACATATCAAAAATTTTTTTATTTGGAATGAGATAATATCCGTTATTATAATATAGCCAAAACTATTTATATTAGCAAATCAAAAAAGGGCTATACTGAAAGCATAACCCTTTTACCAATTTGTGGGGCGGAGCATGCATTCTCTCTTTATAGTTTAATCAACACCCTGCGTATATAAAAAAAACCTCTAGGTCTTACACTAGAGGTTTTTTCATTGTTTACCCAAAATTAAACAATATATGGTGTTCATAATCAATCAAAAAATCTCTAGATATCTATCAGTCCTCTAAAGCTAATACGTATATAACAATATCTTGTTTCCATACTTTAAGACAAATATATTCAAAAAAGTTTAAACATATAAGATGTAACATCAAATAAATTTACTAGTCATTTGATTTTCAAAAAATTTTTTTCAAAATTTTTTTTCTCAATGATACTGATACCTTGATTATCATTCTTAATAACGACATCCCCCTCCTTAACAACGAGACTACTACTTTTAGTCTGTATGATAAGAACGCTTCCATAAACTTTAACATCAGCCCGGATATCTTTCCCAGCTGCTCTAATTTCGTGATACTTATCATCACTACCGTCCCATACGATAGCATTAACCAAGTCCTCCTTATTCACATATTCTCCCATAATCAATTATTCCTTATCTGATCATAATCAGTAACATTTCCATCCTTATCTATTTCCGAAATGAGCCTACCCACCACAATCGGGTCTCTTAGCTCCTTATCATAAGCCATCTGCAAAGCATCATCAATAGAGATAGCCTCAACTATAGAACAAACTATAACATAATCCATAAGCTCAGAATCATATACCTTATGATCTATTCCCCATTTCATTAAACTCATAAAAACGAATGTAAGCATTTTCTTAGTTGTAAGGGAGCTGAACACTAAAGAATCTACAATCGACACCCCCAGGAGATCCCCGGGCATTCCAATTATTCTGTAATAGCAAGGATGTGGACCCCCTATAATGTCAGCCCCGCCCGATTCTAAAGTTTTGGGTGCACCCCCTTAGTCTGATTAGGCTAAAGCTAATCATCCCAGTGGCCTTACAAAAAGCATGCTTTTCTTGGGAAAACTTTCCCCATGCAGGGTCGCTCAGGATGAACCGAAACATCCTTCACTCCATGCAAACATCAACTAGATGATTTGCATCATGGGTTCTTGTCAAATGTAGTTACTACATATATGACGTCGGTTGTCTATATAGCGCTTTAGGAATCGGGCTGGTGACAGTCAACCCCTTATGAACATTGCTATGATGGGAACACTAATAACCAGCAAAGTCATCAACGGGACGTTGAGACTTGTGCAGATTATCACGTACTCCAATGGCAAAACCGTTAAGCGTCTACTCGACTCTAACGGTGTGCCATGTGAGATCCTTGACTAAAGTCAAGTCCTCACTCCACCACACAGCAGCCTTAACAGGCTGCTTTTTTTTTGCAAGCAAAAAGTTCAACCCCTGCGGGTGCTTAAATATTAACTAAAACTCAATGTTATGGGATGTACCATCACACAAATAGAGCAAGCTCTAATCTCTGAAAAGCAAGAGCAAATAGATAACCTTAAGTACGAATTAGAATCTCCAATGCCTCACTGGGTTCGTCTGGAGTTCGAAATGGAACTTAAGCATCTTGAGCAAGAACTTGCAGAGCTTGAAGAGCTTGCTCAATCCGAGTAGCAGAATGGGGGGAGCGGTGCTCCCCCTCTTCTACACTTATCACAAATTCAGTATTAATTTTAAAATCAAAGATTATGAAAATCATTATGAACCCTGCAGAATTCGTCTACTTCTTTTCAGCTAACCGATTAACTGGTTGCACTGTTGAGTTGTGGAATGGCTTGACAGTACAGCCAAAACATCTTGAAACAATTAACGGTGAAGACATCGTTAACTTTACTTACTGGGATGGCAACAGACTTGTAGATATGCCGACACCTCGGTCTACTTGGGTCTGCGACTTGCCAAAGGATAGAAGAATAGACTTTGACTTCCCAAGAGATGTCAAGTCTATCACCCTATCACCAGAAAGACTCAAAGAGTTTGTACTAACAACTACTTTGAGTAACATCAGAAATGATGTTGCCGGTATCGTGGACAGGTTTTAGTCCACTATATAGCGTGAGCCCTGATCGGGCTCGCGCTATTGTTTAGGCAATACTCTTTACTATCATCCTCACAATTGTTCAACCCCAAAATGTCAAAAAATTATAATTATGACAGAATCATACACAAATTATAGAGTATACTTCCCTCTATGCAGTCCGGAAGGTACTCTATACCCAACTGACAGTCACAAATACAAGTTTGACAACCGGAAGATTATGGCTCGTACCAAATACGAAGCCATATCCCGAGTCTACGGACAGCTTATGTCCCTTGGTGACAAGCGTTATCCTAAAGACTATAGCCTGTATTTCGCCTATACTCCATTTGAGTGGGCGGCTAATTATGGCCATCCAGTCTTAAGAGACTTGATTAGCAACAATCCAGACCTAAAGGACTTGCTTGATAAACAATAATTAACCTGGGGAAGTAGGAAATGCTTCCCCGCAAAACCAAATCAAATGAAATATTCAAATTACATACTAATGCTGTTTTGCGGTACTATTGTAAGTTTAGTACTTGCAGTCATCAGCATCTATTACCATTCTGCAAATTTTGCTGCCGTAACTATAGCAGCAACTGTTATATTCGCAACCGCAATGCTCAATGCTCCGGAAGAAGAAACATTTCGCGACTATAATGAATGGGAAAAGAGAAATAGTAATAAGGGGGACCAATAGTCCCCTATTACTATTCATCAACCCCTTACACTAATCAAATAATTTAAAATTTCACAACTATGAAAAGTTATAAAATTTACATTATCACCGCAGCTTTCGGAATCCTCAACCTGCTTGCGTCAGGCATCCACGCATCCGCAGGGCAAAGAGCCCTGTTACTCGGATTCGGGATTGCCTTCACCGTTGTATCCATTATAGGTCTTGTGGTTTCCATCTGGGAAGCAACCCACGACCCAATGGATAAACTCTCGGATGAAGCTATTAATGAAAGATGGGGCAAATAGCCCCACTTTCCTTAACACCACATCCAGTCAACCCCTTCGGGTAACTTAAGTAAAAACTTAAGTTATGGCCAAATCTTCAAAGCCGCAAGGCGACTTCAAAGATGCCCTCAATGCCGTGGGCAATATCCTTTCAGGCAAAGCCTTCAAAGGATATCACACCGACAAGCAGGAATCGCTTAAGAAAGCCCGTGAAAAACGGGCTTCTTAAGCTCTTCAGCTTTCGGCATTATCAACCCTTTACAGGGGTAAAGTTTTAATAATTACTCATTTAAAAATTCATAATTATGAAAAATTCACTTACCGCACCTTGTCCACGCCTTAGACTCCCTGAAGCCCCTGAAGGTTTCAGAGTCGTTGGCGTCGTGAACAAAATCAGCGAGAATGCCTGCGCCTTTGGCAGCGTCAGTTTTGAATTACAAACTGCCTCTCCCAAAGACGAGCCGCCCAAAGTCCTAAGACTTCGGACTTATCCCGGCAATGCTGATGCTTTCATTCGCGAAGTTCAAGTCAATGACTTGCTCCTCGTGAATTTCAACATCACCACCTGGCAGGCTGATGATAAGTGCAGAACCCGCACTTATCTCAATGCCTATCGCTGGCAAAAGGCTGAATGGAAATAAGGGGTAACACCCTTATTTCCTTTTTCCTTTTTCCTTTTACTATCATCCGCACAGCTAAACACTCACTCTTGGGAGCCCTGGGGGGTTCCCTCTTGAGCGCAGCCTAACCGCTCTCAAATATCAACCCCTGCTTGTGCCTAAATCTATACACTATGCATACAGCTTTAGACAATGAACCACCCGAAGATCCCGTGGAGATCTGGTTTGGACAAGTCTACGACGTGTACAAACAAATCTACTCGTTCTGCGGAGCCTTTGACGCATTGACCTTCTTGGAAGTTCAACGCGATGCGGCTATACGCGCGGAAGAATACCAAGCGGCTGCATGGGTCAGAGACCTCATTTACCGCTTTTGGTTCCCCGAGCCCACCAACGAAAGTTGGTAGTCTCGGGTCACTATCAACCCCCGCATTATCTTGGCGATATTGCCACAAAACCCCTAAAATTTTCACGTTATGAAAATTTCATTGCTTCGCTCTTACCGCAGCAAAAATGGTAATCCCACTTTTGTCTACGGTGTCGCGGGTAGCAACTCTGATCTTGAGGCGTTCAAGAACGCTCAAGGCGAGTACTACCGCGAAGACGACGCAGGTAAGCCCCTGTGGTTCACAACACGTTGTGTTGGAAACACAGGTAAGCTCATCATCACGACCAACGGTAACGTTGTTCCTGATATGAGCGCTTATGACCAAGCTGCCTCAATTGCTGCGCAATATGGCGGCAACTTCGGTCAGGCTTTGGCATCCCAAGCTGCCTCTGGCATCTTAGGGACACCTGCAGCCCAAGCGTCGTCCGCACCAGCCGAAGCTTCTCCTGTGGAGAAGACAACGGCTGACGAAGACCTTGACTCTAAGGAGTAAAGCTCTTCGTACCAAAAAAGGCACCCTTAACAGGGTGTCTTTTTTTTTCACACGCCACCGCACGCCCGCGCACGATCCGCCTTCGGCAGAAAGGTGTTCACTGCGTTCACATCCTGTTTTGCTCACCGTGTTCGCGCAAGGAAAGCCTTGCTGTTAAAAGTTACTATCATCTCTCTTTCTCACAGCCTACCCACTCGCTCCTGAAAAAAATATTTCATATCTTTATCACATGGCAAAGAAAGTTCCACAAAGAAGAAATAAAAACGCTGGTAAGTCTACTGGTAAGTCTAAGTCTGCTAAGTACTTTGCTAAGAACAAGAAGGCTAGAGATAAGAAAAAGAGGTATGATACAGATTACCACAGCTCTGATGAACGTAAGAAGTACAGAGCCCGGCTCAACAAGGAAACACGTAAGAAGAAAACCCCTGGTAAAGACGTGAGTCACACCAAATCCGGCAAACTTGTACGGGAAAACCGCTCTAAGAACAGAGCCAGGAATGGTAAAGGCGGTAAGTCAAGTAAGAAATAGGATTCCAAGCCTTTTGTGAGGTATAACCCCGCAATCTCTTTATAGTAGCAATCCAATAACAGCTCCTATCAACCCCCTCTTGTCAGGAATGATATGGGAGATTGGAAGATAGTTGTCTAAGTGCTAACTGTTAGGAAGCTACCGTCTGTTTAGCTCAGTAGTTGCCTACTCGCTCTGTAGTTGCGGCTTCTATCAACCCCTTCTTGTCAGGAAAGTGTGTGTGAATAGTTTAGTAATGTAAGCTTTAGCACAAACTAATGTTTAACCCAAAATATCAATTAAATGAATATCAAATTGATCAGATCTTATAGATCTAAAAATGGGAACCCAACGTTTGTATATGGCGTAAGTGGTTCAAGTTCAGACCTTGAGAGCTTCAAAGAAGCACAAGGTGAGTATTACAGAGAAGATGACAAAGGGACGGCTCTTTGGTTCACTACTCGATGTGTTGGCCAATCTGGTAAACTGATTATCACGACTAACGGGAATGTAGTTCCTGATATGTCTGCGTATGATCAGGCTGCGAGTATTGCGGCACAGTACGGTGGTAACTTCGGGGAAGCGTTGGCGCAACAAGCTGCTAACTCTATCTTGGGAACCAGCAGCACTGTTCCTAGTGGGACACCTGAGACAGCGAAAGCTGAATCTGGGGAAGATAAAGACCTTGGTGAGATATAATCACTAAAGGTTAAAAGGCTTGTGAAGCCCGGCGTTTGCTGGGCTTTATAGGTTTTTTTCTTGAAAAGCTTTACATAACTACTGCTCTACTCACTCAAAAAGGAGTTAGGAGAAGAGAAATGTGCTTGAAAGAGCATAAAAGTATGTGAAGTAGACAACCCTTCCCCCTACAACCATCACCTCACAAAATTCTCTGAAACCCAGCAAAAAATAAGTGTCTCAATACTTATTATTGCTACAACATTGACTCAAGATGAACAAAGAAGACATTACACAGGATACTAATCCTAGTCTATCTGAAGAGCAAGAAGCTTTATATGCTGATTGGATAAAGAATAGAGATAGACAACTCCGGGAAGATACTTCATCTCTTCCTTTATGGCTTAGAGAGTTATATGACTCTTTTAGGTTATACCATCCGTCTGGAGATAGAAGAAAGTCTCCCCCGGATCTGGAAGATGAAGATGATTTACCCTTTTAAAAGAATTATCATAACGTGAACAATGCTAAGCAGTCTCACCAGACTGTGCAGATTGCTTAGCTTTTTTTATTTACCAAATCAAATACCAAATCAAATGGCAAAACAACCTACACATTTTGAATGTATAGCATCACAAGATGCGGATACAGTAACAGTGAATTTATCTTTCTTGCAAAGACTCACTGATAATCTGAACAATACTAGTTTGTCCAAAATCATTGATCAGTTCAAAAAAGAACTAGACAGGTGTGAAAATTCACAAGAGTTTCTAACTTTATTAGAAGATGAATTAATCTTTCATAAAACAATTGAAGGAGTTGAATCTTTTGATCGAGATCTAGTTGAAGAAGAAAAATTTGACTGTGAATTAGCTCACTAGAGCAATAGAGATTGTACAGGTCTAAACCGCCATTACATTGTAGGTAGGTGGGAATGAGCAACGGCAATAGGTGGGCTACAGGTTCCTATGACTGCTATTTATTGTGACTCATTGTAATAATGCTAGGTAAGTACAATCTTTTTTTTTTGTAAAATTGAAAAACAATGGCAGCTAAAAAAGTATATTGGATTAATCAGGCTGGTGACAAAGTAGACATAGACACCATGTCTACCCAGTACCTCAGAAATGTACTCAAAATGATTGTGAGAACCAATCAAGTTGAGTCTAAACCACTTGGTAATATTGAACAAAACTTCTTAGAAGAACAGTACAAAGAGTGGGAGGATGAACAAATTGAACAATTTGAACATTCTAAAAGATTAAATGATTTTTAACATATGACAACTTCTCTAAGATCACAAGCCTACGAAGGTTCTTGGTTTCATAGTATCTTGAGTTTTGGTTTTTAAGTGGTTCATAACTAAGCAATAAAAAGTTGTGTTCTTAGAAAGTTGTCACGATAATGACGAGCTCTGATAGTCAGAGTTTAAGGGCAGTTTGTTTAAACTGTACGCGTTAGGGTGCTCATTACACCCTTTCGCTTTTTTATTAATATCTAAGGGTGTAATGAGCACCCGGTTTCTCTATATTATGTTAGACCTATAATTCACAAAGTATTATCTTTGTTTAACAAAGTCTTGAGTTTTTCCCTTTATCAAGCAGCTTGTCGGAAGACATTCAAAAGGGACGTAACTAGATTTCTGAACCATCAAGGATCCGTTAATTCCTTGAACTCGTAGCACCTCATACGAGAGCACCTTCGCAAGGGTGTGCTGGCTGAATGAAACCTAAGATTGCTAGTTGTTAAATTAAAGTGGTCTGAGCCACTATAAATAGTTGCTTAAGCTCAGAGCGTGGAGGGGAAACCCTCCGGTGCAATCATCAGGAGTTGGCAGCGTAGACACTAAAGCAGTGAACGCTGTAGGTTTATTTGAGCCTGGATAACACCGAATAAAAGTAGGTGGCCTTCCAAATCAATAAATATTAATGGATTTTTCATTAAGGATTACATCAGCAAATACTGATACTTAAGACAAAAAAAAAGGGCTCCTACCTTATAGGAGTGTAATCTGTAGAAAAATCCATTATATGGCTACATCCTAGGTGTGGCCATTCGACCATTAAGAAAAGATACGTCAGCAGCTTTCTCTCTAAACTAAGACAGAAAACAAGAAGGCCGACTAACCAATAGGGTTAGCGGGACTGTATCTTGAGGTCATCCTGCAAACTCTATGTTTGTCGGCCTTCTTTTTTATTCAACTCAAAAAAACCAAAACAATGGCACAATCACCATCAACTCTTGTAAATGCAACAAGACAAAAAGACGCTTTAACAGCTAACGGAGCTGTTACTAATTCAACTTCTCTATCTCATTGTGTAGATATGTTCTTCTTAGCAGGAGCAACCAGAAGTTGGAGTGATAACCAGATAATAGAGCTGTTTACAAAAGCTCACGCTGAAGATCCTCGGCTTGCCTATCTAATCCTTTTTTGGGCTAGAGATTGTAGAGGCGGTGCTGGAGAGAAAAGATTCTTCAGAGTTATCTGTAAGCATATGCTTTCGCATCCACTGCTTGTAAGTGATTTCATTAACTTCTTAAAAATTATCCACGAAATCGGTTCTTGGAAAGACATTTTTGAGATAGCTGACCCTGACACAAATGAAGAACTCTTCAATTTTATGTTGGTCCAAATGAAAAAGAACTTATCTACAGCGTGGAGAAGTGCGGACAGTTGCCACAAATTGTTATGTAAATACTTTCCAAGAAAAGGTCCTTGGTTTGCAGCAATGCACAAGGCGCTTGGTAAAACACCATTTGTTCTTAGAAAGTATTTAGTAGCAAACTCAGATGTTGTAGAGCACAAGATTTGTAGTAAATCTTTTTCGTACATAGACTATTCCAAAGTCCCATCCCAAGCAATGAATAAATACCGTGATGTATTTGTTCGCTGGGATCGTCAAAGATACAATAAGTATCTGGAATCTATTGAGAAAGGTGAATCTAAGATCAATGCTGCAACACTCTTTCCGCATCAATTGATTCAAGCTCTGGAAAAAATTTGGCATACTACTCGTCGTGAAGATGATGCAGTAACCAAATTGAAATCAGTGTTTGCTCAATGGGATGCACTGCCTGATTATATGGGAGATAGTACCGAAAGGATACTACCTGTATGTGATGTCAGTGGTTCTATGCGTGGTTTACCTATGGATGTATCCGTAGCATTAGGTTTGTATATCTCTGAAAGAAACAAAGGCATCTTTAAGGATGCTGTGTTGACATTCAGTGCAAATCCTCAAATGCACTACGTTCAAGGTAACAACCTATTAGAACGGTTCAAGAGTCTGAGCGGTGCAAGCTGGGGGATGAATACCGATCTGCAAGCAACATTTGACCTTATTCTTACCAGAGCTTTAGAAGAAAATCTTCCACAAGAAGAGATGCCTACTAAACTACTTATCATTAGTGATATGGAGTTTGATGTAGCTACTAAAGGCGGTACTAATCTTGATTTAATCAAGACAAAGTACAAGGAATCGGGTTACGATATGCCAGAAATTATTTTCTGGAATGTTAACGGCAGGTTGGGGAATATTCCAGCTGAATGCGATGACGCTAACACGGGATTAGTCAGTGGCTTTAGCCCTGCTATTCTTACTGCTATACTGAAAGGTGAAGTGGTAAGTCCCGAACAGCTTATGCTTACTGCAGTCACTGCGGATAGGTATGTTGATCTGTTGACACACTGCACTCGTGATTAATCAGGAGTGCTTTACGCATTAAAAAGGTGGAGCAAATGAAAATTTGCTTCGCCTTTTTTTTATATTGTTAGACTGACTGTTTAGTCTTTATGTGTGTGCCTTCGGCACTTAATCTTTAACCGTAACTTTATGAAAAGAATATTACACAAACTATTCCCAAAATACTTCAATGTCAAATACACTAAAGAAATTGACTTTGAAAAATACCTTGACACTCTTGACGATGATTCTCTAGAAGCTCTTGAAATAGCTCTTATCAATGAAGATTCGCTAAAGATTAATGAAGCATTAGGTATATCAGATGAAAGATCTGAAGAGCTGAGCCGAAAGGTTAGGTCAGCTTATATTGAATTTGATTCCTATACCCAAGCTATTAAGTTTATGGGTAGGAATGATTGCTGTCACATCAATGAACTGGTTTGGTGCATTGTAGTTATAGCAGATCAAAGAGCCGGTAACAATCTTCAGGCGGTACAGTCTTTCTTACAAGGACCACCTCCAGGATTTTAATATTAACTAAACTATACTTTGTGGAACACGTTTATTATAAGAGCTATGAACAAATAGCCATGGAAGAATATGATGCTATGGTAAAAGCTTATATGCCTTTAGTAAAACAAAAAAACTACGAAGCTTATAGACAACACCAATTAATGATGACCATAGTAGAGTTAACCAATGGAAAACACGTAGCTAATTTTAGCTCACCTCATCCATTTACATTTGAGGATGGTACTGTGCTTCCTGCTAAAAGCAATGAAGAAGCGCAGAGATTAAAGGTTGATTTTATTGAACACAAGGATCCAGATGCAATAGAAGGATACAGTGTCGATATGCAATTAACCTTTGAGTTAAGTGATGCTGTGATGAAAGAGATAGAACAGTGGGAAAAAATAGCAGGAGATGGACACGTAGATGTAGTGTTCTGTCCACTGCCAATGATTAAAGCATTACGTGCAATTGGATATGATGTGAAAGCATCACCATTCAGATGCATAAGAATGATGGATAGAGTTAAGAAGACTTTGTCCATAGTCTATCAGACATATTAAAAATAAAACTCTCATTAGATTGCAAAGTTGTCTCAAGAACTATGTAATGAGCTTGATTAACTCAAAGTATGCAGACTGCTTAAGCATTGGCAAATGTCTGCCCCTAAAACAACCTATCATTGATAGAGTAGGGAATGTGAAAGATGATTATTGCAATCTTTTGAGAGTTTTTTATATTAGAATATTCCCTCTGAATAGGTAGACATACCTATTAGTTTGCTGATGAGCAGGTTCGTAGCCAAAGGAGGGTGTCATTGCAATGTAGGTAGCGTGGACAGGAATAGAGCTTGCAGATTACTGTCACCCTTATAGTAGAGATACTGTAACGGTTGGAGGGCAAGTGCATTGCAACTTAATTATTAAACTAAAGCAAAGAGAATCGCGCATGTTTGGAGAATTTATGATATTTTTTATGCTAGTTATATTCTTTGCTGCATTATCTATGCTAGATGATTTGAACAAAAAAGATAAGGAGGACTAATTATGACAACAGATGAAAGAAATATATTGATGGCTGAGTTTAAAGGCTGGAGCTACAATAAAGAAACCGGGAAGTTTACAAAAGGACCATTGACTTTCCGTTTAGGATCATTCCAACACGATAAAAGCTGGGATATGCTAATAGAAATCATAAACCTTATAAGCAAAAGGTTTACACATATGATGAATGAGACAGGTACAGGTATGTACGTTTACTTTGATCTTGAAGAAATGGCTCTTTTAGAAATCAAATACGCTCATTTAAAAGAAGACCTATCTCTTGCAGTTATGTCAAATGATATTCACTTTGCTCACAAAGTTGTAGCTGAGTACATTGAGAAGTTTAACAAAGCCTATAAAAATGCTGAGCAGCAGTATGAAGCTGAGAAGTATGAACCCGGCGACCTTGAAAATTTATAGCTATGGGAAAGATGAAAGATTTATACGCAGAGATTACCAGTAGTAAAAGATATCAGGATGCGTCTGAAGCTCAGAGAAGAAAGATCTTGGAAGAGTGGCAACAGACGGATGAATATCTAAAAAGAATAGAAAAGAATAAAAAGAAGTAATTCTTTACTACCTTTATGTTATGCAACCTAGCATAATTTAACCTAGCATAGCAAGGCGGAGTTTACCCAGGGTTCACGGTTTGTGCTCCGCCTTGTTTGTTATACAGTAAGACTGCACGACTTTTCTTACTATCATCTCACATTCTCTTCCCTAACCAATCGTAATCTATCAATCATGAAAAAAGAATACATAAGCACCAGCGTAGACCTCAGTGACGAATCTTTAGAAACAATCATAAAGAGATTCATCAAAGACGGTGAAAACAAAGAAAATTTAACCAAGGCTCTCTTAGGAGCTTTAAGAGAAGCAGGATCTGTCTCTAGATCTTTAGTAGTACAAGCTTATCTTGATGTCGGACCGTGGGTTCAAGAAAATGGCATTATTGACTATAAAATTGGCGATTACGTTTATATGAACGCCAATGTTGTCTCAGATTGGCATTGGGACAAACCTTTTATGAAATCTGTGGGTATACTAATAGAAACAGACCATAAAGAGTGGTTACAAGCTCGTATCACAGATATTAATCATTTTGCTGAAAAAGCATTTACTGTTGAATACAAGTATCTAAAAGAGAATTTAGATAAAAGCATTCATGATGAAATCATAGAAGAAGCTTTTGTATCTCTCTACAATATTAGCCCTTTGGAAGAATATCCAGAGAATATAACAACCCAAGTTTAAAAACTATAATTGCATTTATATCATAAATCTCTTACATTTGGTTTATGGGAATCTGTAATTATGTTGTATCAACTTCCAAATGGAAAAGCTATTTACCTCACTCTTGAGGAGTATCTAGACCTAGAACCAGAAGACATACAGTACTTGGTAAGTTTAAATCTAGGAGAACAACCTAGTGACTTCTTATTTGGCTCAGTTATCAAAAAGAAATCTAGCTCAAAAAAAGATATACCATCAGATTTTATTGAAGATGGTATAGACTTTACCCCTGATGAAGAAGACATAGATACATCCGGCCCAGTTGATATAAACAACTTGCCGGATGACTCTTCTTTATTGAATTAATCACAAAAAACATAATAGATTATGCATTTTACTTATTTAGTTATAGGGGATGAACCTGAAAAATTACTGGCTCCCTATTACTCTCAACCAGATAATCACGATCCTAATTGTCCTTTAGTTTGGAAATTTGAAAACGCGACACATGATCTTACAGCTGATTCTGAAGAAGAGCTCCATTTATTAATTGAAGAAAACGGCTATAATCTTGAGTCGCTTAACCAGGATGAAATTTACTGGTTTAACCCCCAAAGTGTTTGGGATTGGTATGTAATAGGCGGTAGATGGGAAGGATTTTTTAATACTCTAGACGGTGGTACATCAGACCAGCTTTTAAAAAACGAAATCAATTTTGATTTAGAAAATAGAGAAGCACTTTTAGAAAAACATTGGGATGAAGCTCAAATGTTATTTGGTGAAGAAGAAGTTCACTTACCCAAATTTTATTATAGTTATCAAAACTTTGATGACTATCAGAATCAAAATAGAGTAAAACTTTTTAGACAAGCCCGCTTAGAACGTGGAATTGGTTTTGGAGATTCACCTACTGACTCTTTTCTATCAATGCCAATTGATGATTATTGTTATGAAACAAAAGAAGCATTTATAAAGGCTAATTTGTATAATCATGTTATGACAGCTGGTCTTATAAAACAAATGCCTGACAATAAAACTTTATGGTTAGATAGATATATGGATTCTCATTCTATTGATGATCAAAGTTTGTATAAAGAAAAGTGGCTAGAAGCTGTGAATGAAGCTGATGATGACGCTTTATTCACGTTAATTGATTGCCACAATTAATTTGTTATCTCTTAGCAGTTGCAATCAACCCCTTCTTGCAAGGAATGCTTTGTCTGAATGTTGAGCCACATTGATAAGATGTGGTTCTATTCAACCGTCGCAAAATATTAAACTCATTGAGCATGAGGCGATTTCGTCAGTAAGTCCCGAGAAGACACTCAGAGGGTTCCCCCCGACAACGTAGGCAAAAAAGAAACAGAAAGGTAAGTAGAGATTATCCTCTTGAAATTAGTGCGGTTTCCCGTGACGTGGGGTCCCGGCCTATTACCCTTGCTCAATCTTATTAAGCTCTAGTGAACGAGTCACACTAGGGCTTTCTTATGTAAATGACTCTTATTGTTTAATCCAAAAAAATCAAATCAAAAATGGATTCAAAAGTTATAGTTACTGCTGATAAAGCAGGAAACGTAATCGTAAAGAGTTCCAATAATGCTGACTTTGGTCACATTAGAGTGGAACAAACTCGTATGGTTGTTGAAGAAAATGGTTTTGCAAGAAAGAAAAAGCTTTCTGCATTAATACCAGGAGCTATCAGCGATCTTAAGTGTTTTGGCTGGGTAGCCGGTCAGGAAGTAGAAGGTAAGATTATTGTAAAAGAATCTCTCAAGCCTTTTAACAAGAAAGATCCTGAGCGTGACTTTAAAATAGCCGGTAAAAGTGGCGTCATCTGTACACAAGATGATCAGCCAATTTTTAGAAAACACTTCTACACGTTGAGTAGTACAGCTGCAGATCAGCTTGAGGCTCACGATAATGAAGATGAAATCAAAGCTGCTTACGCAGAATTAGCCGAATCTACAGACGCAAGTGCTGGGATGGAGGTAAATAAAGATTTCGAGCTGTAATCAAAAAGAATCAAGGGTTCAGGTGTAAGCTATATAGGTTTACACCTACCCTTTTTTTTACAAACTAAGACTCGTATGTATCACTTATAACTTAAAAGAAAATCAAAAATGTCATCATCACAAATAGCTGAGCAATTACAAAAACATTATCATAAACTAGAGTTTACAAATAAACCTAGAAATTATACATATAAGGAAAACGCCAAGTCGTATAGCATGGAATTTGAAAGAGATCCTTATAGCCAAGAGCAAAACTTTCTTTATAAACGTGCAATGTTTGGTTTAAGCGTGTACAATAAAAAGGAAGTAAAACAAATGCATTGGCAGAAAAAGAAACGCATAAAAAAAGTGCAAAAAAGAACTCAAAAAGAGTTAAATTTATGGAAACAAGAAGTAGTTAACAAGTTGACAAATAAACTATTATCCAGCATGTTTCCAAAAAGTCCGTTAGTCAAATCCTTAATTGAAAATTCATTCACAGATACTGAATTTAATAACATCTTGTCATTTGCTGATCTAGGGATAGATAAGCCAGATATAATCAAGAAGTTAATAGATGAAGGACTTTTACCAAAAAATTTTAATAGTTTAAACATAAAAGATGTATCAAATAAGCATAGTTTATGAAGACTAAAAAGAAAATTTGTGATGAGTGTGGAGAACTCAAATACATTTGGAAAAATGTGTCAGAAAATGGTGAACGGAAAAGACTTTGCAAGTATTGCTGGAGTGCTCAGCACAAAGGTTTTAAACCAACTGCTTCAAAATCTATCCGTTCACGTTCTCCACGCAAAACAGCAGGTGATATCTTATATTCTAAGAAAGCAAAAGCTTTTAAAGAGTTGTATCCTATGTGTCAAGCCGGTATACCAGGGCTCTGCTCAAAGCAAACCCATGATGTACACCACAAGGCAGGACGTATAGGAGATATGCTCTTAGATGAGAGATATTGGCTTGCTGTATGCAGATCTTGTCACGATTGGATTGAAACACATCCTATAGAAGCACGAGAATTAGGTTTTTCAATCTCTAAAACGAAATAAAATGGCCAAAAATTACATATCCAAGGAAGAATTTGATGAAATAACTATTGGAGATGCTTTAGAAATAAGATATATGGGAGCTGCTAAAGTAGTCAGTAAACCATACTCTAATAATATTATAGTTGAAGGCAATCCTTTAATAACACAAGTTATCAAAGTAAAGTTTGAGGATGGTCCTTGGGCTAATGAAATTCTTACCGTAATAAGAAATCAAGTTAAAAAAGTTAAATGAAATGATAAATCTTGAAGAATTAGGTGTTATAAACGCTCAGGAACAAGCAAAATTATATCCGGATACATTTGAAGCAGTATCAAAAGCAGATTTAGATAGTATCAAGGAAAAAGATTTTGTTAAAGTTTGTGTAAGTGGTGAACGCTTTTGGGTAGAAGTTACTGGAATTAAGAAAGATGCAATTGAAGGAACTGTTAATAATTTATTAATACGTTCTGATGAACACAATCTGTATTTTGGCGATGAAGTAACTTTTAACAAAAAGCACATCTACCAATACCTAGAGTCTTAATAAATAAAAGACAAATGAAACCGATAATCATAAGTGATCCGGGTGATGAACAATCCGGTACACATATTTTAAAACCCCAAAATTAAAAATAATGAATGCAATTAATGTTATACACCCATACAAATACAATACACAGTGGGTGTTTGACGATGAGTCAAAAGAACTAGACAAAGAACCTTTTGTCGCAGGTGCTGATACTCTGTTAGATATAATAACAAATCAAGGAAACAAGTGCCAAATCACATTTTCTGAACATAAATTCCCAGGAGCTCAAACTGTTGTACGACACATAGGGCCTGAATTAGATGGTGATTTATATTATTCAGATGAATATTCTCATACGCTATGGCTATGCCCAGCTTTACTAAAGTACTTTAATGAGCCGCCAAAACGTATCTATTTTGAAGTGAAAAATAAATAATCATGAAAACTAAAGATCAAATTCAAGAAGAAGGTCTTAGTGCAATTGGTAATTCAAAATTAGCTGGTGTTGAAATCTCAATGGGTGTTGGAAAAACCTACTTGAGTATTAAGCACATGGCAAAAAACTATCACGATTCAGTAAAATACTTAGTAGTCGCTCCAAGAGTTAAGATATTTGACTCTTGGAAAGACAACTTTAAAGAGTTTAACTATGAAGGTTTACTGGATCATGTAGATTTTAGCACTTATAGATCATTAACAAAGCAGGGTGTTGGTCTTTATGATATAGTTTACTTAGATGAGTGCCATTCCTTAAAACATTCCCACGCTGATTGGTTGGATAATTTTATCAGCAAGGGTGGGAAAGTCTTAGGTTTGACAGGTACATACCCTGTCAGATCTGGTAGTGAGAAAGGCATAATGTGTAATAAATATTGTCCTAAAGTATATGAATACTGCACCGATGACGCAGTAGAAGATGATATACTAAATGATTACAGGATTTATGTACACAAGCTCTATTTAAACGGAACACCAACAATTCCTGTTACTACTAAAAATGGATCTGATTTTATGACATCTGAAGTTAAAAGTTATAACTATTGGACGTTAAGAGTAGATTCAGCTAATACAGCTAAATCAGAACAGATTGCAAGAATTCAGAGAATGAAAGCTATGCAGTCATTTCCCAGTAAAGAAAATTATGCTAGGAAATTATTAGATAGAGTCACAAAAAAGACTTTGATTTTTGCACCTACTCAAGCACAAGCTGATAGGTTATGTGAACACAGCGTTCATTCAAAAAACAAAGAATCAGATCGCAATTTAGAACAGTTCAAAGAAGGAAAAATACTAAAGCTTTCAGCTGTAGAACAGCTCAGCGAAGGTGTTAATATCCCTAACTTAGAAACTGGTATAATCATGCATGCATATGCAAACAATAGAAAGACTGCTCAAAAGTTGGGTAGATTTCTAAGACTAAATACTGAAAAGGTAGCTACAATACATATCTTATGTTACTACAATAGCATAGACAGAGACTGGGTAACATCCGGTTTAGACGCTTTTGAAGATGATAAGATCAAATGGATTGAAGCTGTTTGACATAGGCAGGGTCTCAAGTAGGCAAATTTTTAATCATAAAAAGTGGTTGGAATGCTTAACATCATGCCCGGAGGCCCTGCTTTTTTAAACCAAAACAAGATGAGTAAGAAGAAACTAAGAGAATGGGAAATACCTATGAATCTTTCTGATAAAGAAAAGAAAGAATATGGTATGACAACAACTCACAAAATAAACAATACCGCTAAACGAAAACAAGATGATAAAGCACCAGAAAACTAAAACTCTGGTCACTAAACCCAATAACAATAGTGCAAATTGTATAGCACCAAACTTAGTTTATGGTTGTTTTGGTAGCTGTATAGATACATACTGTTATATGTCTAGATATAATGGACATAGAGTATTTGTAAATGAAAACGTTGATGATATATTTAACTCTGTTGTAGAGTGGGAGAAAACATTTACTAAGGAACCTGATCAACAGGATCCTGTATACACAATGGTAGATATTGCCTGTAATACTGACTTAGTATTAATGCAGAAACATTTACCAGAACCTTTGATAGACTATCTTAAGAGATATGATGATCATCCACAGCTTAATACAACTATGGCTACTAAGTATCCAAACCTATTAAACCTGGATGTGAGAGATTTTAATAAGCCACCAAGGGTAAGAGTAAGTCTAATGCCTCAAAAGTTTGCTGATATACTTGAGCCTAAGATGCAAAAGGTTGAAAGCAGAATACATGAGATAAACAGATTAAAAGATTTAGGATGGGAAGTTCATATAAACTATAGCCCATTAGTATTTACTCATGGCTGGAAAGATGAATATAGAGATCTATTTGAAGCTGTTAAAGAGATAGCAGGAGTTAATAAATGTGAGGTAATTGCATTAACTAATCATCACTATCAAATGGAAAAAGCTTCACCAGAAGCACAGGAATTAATGAAATATTCTTGTGAAGTGAAGAATAGCTCAGGAGTAATGCGTTATCCACTCAAATGGAAAACAGGTTGGCTCAATGAGTTTAAAAAAGAATATGAGAAGTTCT
>Ga0208794_1000726_pt1 | contig 18474 bp, 20 predicted proteins | sample 32_taG_FD_184106 | JGI IMG/M metagenome (GOLD analysis project Ga0208794, IMG submission 184106) | Marine viral communities from the Gulf of Mexico - 32_GoM_OMZ_CsCl metaG (SPAdes) (version 2) | ecosystem: Environmental > Aquatic > Marine > Oceanic | place: Atlantic Ocean: Gulf of Mexico... | reverse complement strand
TGTTCCTTGTTCCCTCCGAGACGGTGGTCGCCGCCGCGGAGCCCGAAATCCTCAGCGACGCGCTGCCCGGGGTGACGGACGAATCCTCGGCAATTCCGCCGGCACCCCAAGACCCTCAGGCCGATGCGCATGCCGCGGCCGAGGCGGCGGACGCCGAAGAGCCTGCCTCAACCGCGCCGCTTTTGGAGATCGGCCGGCTGACCGTGCCGGTGCTCAAGCCGCGCAGCATCACCTATGTGGTGGCCGACATCGCGCTGGCGATGCCCGAGGAGAGCCTCGTCGACGAGGTCGAGGGCAGCCCCGAGACGATGATGCGCATGCGCGACGCCGTGCTGGCCTCGCTCACCGAGGCGGCGAGCACGCCCGCCATGGCCGGGCCGGCGATCGATACCGCCGCGCTCTCGGAGCGGGTTCTGGCCGATCTCGTGGCGATCGGCATGCCGGTCAGCGAGGTGCTGTTTCCCAACCTGTTCAAACAGGACGTGGCACGCCAGGACGTGCCGCAGCGGCGGGCCGATGCCGGCACCGCCACCGACGCGCCGGTCACGCACTAGGCGCACCGCCGCCCCGGATCACTCGATGCTGATCACGCTGTCGGGGGACACCTCGGCGCCGGTGTCGAGCGCGAGCATCGGCCAGCCGTCGCGGAAGGCCAGGCGTTCGACCTGACCGGAGGCAAAAGTGACGTGCGACACCGCCTCGTCATCGGCATCGGTCGCCGCGATCTCGACCCGGAAGCTGCCATCCGGCACCGGAAGCCCGTCGGGATCGCGGCCGTCCCAGACCACCTGATGGCGGGCGTCGGAGGTGACCGGCAGATCGTCGATCTTTCGCACCAGCGTGCCGTCGCTGGTCAGGATCCGCGCCGAGACGCGGCTCGCACCCTCTGACAGGCTGTAGGAGAAGGCGGCCTTGCCGTCGCGCAGCGACAGCTGGTCGCTGGGGACGAGAACCTCGCGCCCCAGCAGCATCACGTCGGAACGGCTGCCGGCCTCGCTGAGGCGGGTCTCGATCTTGGACAGCGTCTCGTTGGTGGTGATCGACTGCTCCACCTGGGTAAGCTGCGCGAGCTGCGACACGAAAGCGGTCGAATCCATCGGCTCCAGAGGGTCCTGGTTCGAGACCTGGGCGATCAGCAGCTTGAGGAAGCTCTGGTAATCCGCGTCGAGCTTGTTGCGCGAGGTCTCGGCGGCGCTCGTCTGCGCGGTTTGCGCCGAGGCGGCGCTGGTCGGGGACAGCGTGGTCATGACGGGCTCCGGTCGGGTCAGGTGATGATGTCGAGGCGGTCGGGAGAGAGGGACGGCATGACGGCGTCCGGCAGAGCGGCTTCGGCCGTCTCCGTGCCGTCCACGTCTCGGATCGGCGTCCGGCGGCCCTTGCCGCCGTCACCGTCGCGGTCGTCGCCCCGGGCGAAAGATTCGAAGCTCAGCTGACCGTCGTCCAGCCCGCCCGCCTCGCCCAGCAGTGCCGCGATCCCGTCGCGGTCACCGCGCAACGCCTGCAGCACGGCCTGGTTCTCGGCGCGGATCACGACGCGCATCTGGCCGTTTTCCTGTGCCAGGTCGATCTCGATCTCGCCCAGCCCGCCGGGGGTGAGCGAGATCCTCGTATGCCCCTCGACGACGCCGGCCTCGCGGATCTGCGCGGTCAGCGCCCGTGAGAAGCCGCTGGGCGGCGGTGGCGGCGCGGCCGGGGTTGGCGCGCGCAACGGCGCCGCGGCCTCGGCCTGGCGCGCCTGCTGCGGGAGTTCGAGTGCACCGGCCCGCGCGTTCTCTGGTAGATCGCCGCCGGGCTGCGGCGCGTCGATCCGGCCGGCATCCAGCGCCTCGGCCAGCATCGCGGCAAACCCCTGCGGCCGGGCCGCCTGAGCGTTCTGCGCGAGGGGTTCCGTGGCAGCGACCTCGACTGCAGGCGCTGCCTGTCCGGCGGATGCCGCACCGAGCAGCAAACCGGGTTCGGGCTTCGCGGCGTTCGCGGTGCCACTAGCATCGCTGCAGTTCACCGGCATGTCTCGTCCGGCGCTCAGCTGGGACACGGTGGCGTTTCTGGCCTGTGGCCGGAGCGGCAGCCCCTGCAGGGCAGAATCCGGGGCGAGGCCCGCATCTAGATCGGTGCCCGCCGTACCGGTGAGCAAGGTCGCGAACTGTGGCATCTGCGGCATCACCCCGGCCAGCGCCGCGAGCAACTCCTCCCCCGACCGACCGGTCGTGGCAGCGAGCCCCTCGATCATGGCCCCGATCATCTCGCCGGGCGTCGCCGCCACCCCATCGGGACCGACAAGGGCATCGAGGCGGGCAACCAGATCGCCGCCCTGTGCCGCGTCGAACCCGGCTGCCAGATCACGCAACGCCGCGCCGAGCCCCGCTTGCGCGGAGACGGCGCCCTGCCCGGTCAGATTGACGGCTGCCACGTCGAACCCGGCAGCGAAATCACGCGACGCCCCGCCGAGCCCCGCTCGCGCGGGGAGGGCACCCTGTCCCGTCAGATTGACGGTTGCCGCGTCGAACCCGGCAGCGAAACCGTTGAGAGCCGCACCAGGCTGCATTTGCTGCAGGACACCACCCTCTCCGGTCAGGCCAGTGGCTGCCGCCTCCGACACGGCGGCGGCGATGCCTTCCATCAGATCGGTGGCCGCATCCTTGGCCGGCGCGGCTTTCGGCGCCGCCGGGGGCGCACTTTCGCCGCGCTTCGCTGCCAGCAGCGCACCGAACCCGCTTGCGTCGCCATCCCCGCCGGTCCCACGACGCGCCGCGCCCCCGGCGCTGGTGGCACCGGGGGCGATCTGGCTGGTCGTCATGGTGATCGGCATGGTCATGCTCGAAGCCTCAGTGTCGGGCCGCCGCGTCGACCGATTCCGGCCGCAACCGTTGCGCCACGCGCGCGCCGATCGCGCGCAGCCAGTCGTCATGTCCCCGCACCCGGCCCTCGAAGTCGATCAGCGCGGGGTCCGCCAGCGTGACCGAAGGTGCGGTGAAGCTCGCATCCATGGCGGCCAGGTAATCGCGCAGCCTAGGGTTGCCGAGGAAGATCGAGCCGCCCAGCAGCCGAGCGGCGTCGGAGCCGGGTACCGAGGCCCCGATCCAGTAATCCGCCAGAACCTCGGCTAGTCCGGCCCGGAAGGGCGCCGCGATCAGGCCCATGCGGTGCATCGTCTCGCTATGCGCGAGCGCATCGTAGCTCAGCGCCAGAAGGTAGAGCGCATCGGTTTCGTGCTCGACCGGGAAGGCACCGCGTTGCACGGCATCGATCAGCAGCTCGCCTGCGAGCCGGCCGGCGAGCCGAGACCGCGCCGCTTCGCCCGCGCCGGGGCGCAGTGCGGCGCGATCGAGGATCACCACCAGCGCGCCATAGGGTGCCACGCGCTCGAGCTCTTCCTCGATCACGTCCCCCAGCGCCAGCGCGGGCATCAGCTCGGTCTGTTCGGGCAGGACCTGTCCGCCCGTCCGGTCACCGCGCTGAAGTTCGACGCGCAGCATCGGCATGATCCGGTCGAGAATACGGCCGAAGCCGGTCGCCGCGTCGGTGTCGCCCGCGCAGGCGACATCGCCGCGCCAGATGGCTTCGAGAAGGTCACTGCTCTGCATCGATCCGCCCTGTTTTACCGGGTCTGTTCGTCTTAGTGCCGGACGCCGCTTTGCGGTTCATCCTGCCCTGTCTGCCCCGCCGCGGGCCTGTCCGCGGCATCAGTTCGGGGCATGTTCAGGCTATGCACGAATTGGGGCTGAAATGGGGCAGCCTCGGCCCGATTGCGGCAAGCTTGGCGCAGCCGTGGCCGGATTGCATCACGCTGCAATGCGGCGACGGCAGCATTCAGCGGGGCGCCTGACCGGCCTCCAATGCGGGCTCGGGATATTCGAGCAGCAGCCCGATCCGCCTGTTTTGCGGCGCTTCGGGGCGGTCGGGATAGAGCGGCATGGTGTCGGCCATGCCACTGACGCGGCTGATCCGCTCGGCGGGAAGACCGGCGTCGATCAGTGCCCGGCGCGTTGCATTCGCGCGGTCCGAGGACAGCTCCCAGTTGCCATACCCGGCCTGTTGCGCAAAGGGCAGCGAATCCGTGTGCCCGGAGATCGCCACAACCTGCGGCATGTCTCGGATCGTCTCGCCGACGATCTCGATCAGCGCCTGGGTCTGCGGCACGATCCGGGCAGAGCCGGTCGCGAACATCGGGCGCTCCTCCTCGTCGAGGATCTGCATCAGCAGGCCTTCGGGCGTGCGGTCGAGCCGCAAGTTGTCGCCGAGATCGGCCAGATTGGGATTCGCCGCGATCCGGGCCGCGATCTCCTCCTCGATGGCGTCGAGCTGCGCGGCGCGCGCATCGGCGCGCTCCTGCAGCCGCGCCGCAGCTTCGGCCATGCGCCGGGTCTCGATCTCCTCGGCGCTGGGCGGCGCCGCGTCGGCTGGGAGGTATTCGACCACCACCTCGGGCTCGGCATCTCGCAGCCGGCTGTCGAACACCTCGAGCGGGCTGTTCGCGCCGAAATCCGGCAGGTCGGGCGCGGGCTCCTGCGCGCCGTCGGAGGCGATCTGCTCGCCGGCCAGCTCGACCACCTGCCCGCTCAGCATCCCCTCGGCGCCGCCGCCGCGCATCGCCGACATGGTCGGCGTGAAATATTCGGCCAGTCCCTCGAGGGTCTCCTCCTCGCTCGCGGCGAGGATCCACAGCAGCAGGAAGAACGCCATCATCGCGGTCATGAAGTCGGCATAGGCCACCTTCCAGCCGCCGCCGTGATGGTCGTGGTGACCATCGTCCTCGATCTTCTTGATGATGATGGTCTGACCGGCGGGCATAGGCGCGTCTCTCCTGTCACCGGCCCGCCCGGGCCGGTCCATGTCGAGCGGCGCCGGTCTGGCGCCGCGTCATCGTCGGGGGTGGTCGTCGATCAGTCGACCGTCTCGTCGCCCTGCCGCGCGGTCTCGCGGCTGTAGCGTCCGAAGCCGACCTTGCGGGCGTAATTCGCCTTGCGCTCGGAATAGCTCGGCGCAACCAGCGGCATGTCTTCGGGCAGGCCGAAGGCTGCGCGGTACTCGGCTTCGGTCATGCCATGCTCGGCGCCCAGGTGCCGCTTGAGCATCTTGAAGCCCTTGCCGCAGCAAAGGCAGAAAACCTTGTCCTGTGTCACCGCGCGCGACAGCGGCAGCGCCGGGGTCAGCCCGCCCGGCACGGCGACGTGGGCCTCGGTTACCGCATCGCCCTCAACGGCGATGCCGAGCTCGCGGCTCAACTTGGCGACCAGCGCCACGATGTCGTCGGAGGTGACGTCGGGCCGCGACGCGTATGAAGCGACGATCGTGCTCAGAAGCTCGGTCTTGGAATTCGATTTGGTCATGTCTGCCCTCTCATCCAGGGAGTGCGCGCCACCCGGCGTCGCCTGCCGTCCCCGAAGGGCCGGGCCGCCGGCTGGCGGCAAGTCGAATTCTTCGACGTTCGAGATTTATCCTTGCACAAGCTTCATGCATAATCAACGACTGATTGCGGTTACTGTGCATAGCTGCTGCGCTTTCGTATATAGTTCGGCGCAGCCATCGGGTATTCCGGCGGCAGGCACCAGCGGGCCCTGTATTCTTCCGGGGTCAGGTGCAGCGTCTCGCGCAGGTGGCGACGCAGCAGCACCAGCTTGCGCCCGGTCTCCAGGCAGATGATGTAATCCGGCGTCACGCTCGTCTCGATCGGCACGGCCGGCGATCGCGGCGGGCCCTTCGAGCCGGGTGCGGGGCTCATCTCGCCACCTCCCCGGCATTGGTCAGAGCCGCCAGACCGGACCGCGCCGGTTGCAGCGGCGCCGCGCTGTGCTCGGTCGTGGCGCCCGGGTTCCAGCCCACCAGTAGCGAGCCGCCCACGGCCAGCATGCCCGCGACCAGCAGCGCGGCGCGCAGCGGGCGGCCCAGACGCCACCCCTCCTGCACCTCGACCATCGGTGCCTCAGCCGGGGCCTCGGGCGCCGGCAGTTGCGGCCGTACGAAAACGCCGCGCGCGGTGATCGAGACCTGCGCGTGATGGGTCTGGCGCCGGAACCGTGCCGCCCAGGCCTCGGGAAACTGGGCCTGCGGCATGTCGATCACCAGGGGCAACCCCGGCTCCCAACCCGCCAGCGCGCCGCGCGGCAGCACGAAGCAGCCGAAATCCTCGCTATGCCCGACATTCTCCACCGTGACCGGCAGCTCGGCCGCACCGGGCGCGAGCGCTTCGGGCTCCAGCGTCAGGCGGACCCGCGCCCCCTGCCCGTGCAGATGCGCAGTCACCAACGCGCATTCGCGGCGAGCCGGGTCGTCGGCGGCCTCGAAGCCTTCGGGAAAGAGCCGCGGCTCGGCCGGGGCGGCGTTGCGGCGGGCGACGCGCCGCTCGCTCACCTGCGGCAGGTCGCTTTCGATCTCGTCGGCGAAGCGGCGCGCGTCGCGGCCGATCACCGTTTCCGGGTCGAGCCCTTCCTCGCGCGCAAAGCGGTAGTTGATCGCGTAATCCTGCGCGCTCTCGCTCAATCCATCGGCCGAAGCGGCCAGCGCCAGCAGTTGCTGCTCCTCGGAGAAACGCACGCGCCGCGTCGCATAGCCCTCGACCTCCGGCACCACGGCCAGCGTGTCCACCGCCTCGCCCAAGCCTTCGCGCAGCGTCTCAAGCACGCGCGCCGCCTCGTCGCGATGATGGACCACCAGCTCGCAGCGCCCCGACCCGTCGAGCCGCACCATCAGCTGCATGCCGGCCGGCCAATCCCGCATCACGCCCCGCAGGGCGTCCTCTTCGAGGAAATAGGCGAGTGTCTCGACGCTGCTCATTTCAAACACCACTGACGCAATCTTGGGAACTATCCTTGTTTATGCTTGAAATGGTGTCAATTATCCTTATCCGGTTTAAGCGGAAACACGCGATGCTGTGTCGCGAAAGCAAGGTTTTCGGAGCGCTGCGATGACCCTAATCCTCGGACTTGCCATGGTTTTCGGACTTGTCTTCGGGGGATTCATGCTCTCCGGCGGCAACATGGACATCGTGCTGCACGCCCTTCCCTTCGAAGGCATGATGATCGGTGGCGCGGCGCTGGGCGCCTTCGTGATCGCCAATTCGATGACCGTCACCAAGAGCGCCCTCAAGGGCATCGGCAAGGTGATGAAGGGGCCGAAATGGAAGGCCTCCGACTACGAGGCGCTGCTGAACCTGATGTACGAGCTGGCACGGCTCTACAAACAGAAGGGCATCCTTGCGCTCGACGAGCATATCGAGACCCCCAAGGACAGCTCGATCTTCCAGCGCTACCCGACGATCCTCAAGGATCACTTCGCCACCGAACTCATCACCGACAGCTTCCGGATGCTGGCGATGCAGTTCGACGACAAGTACCAGACCGAGGACGTCATCAACCGCAAGATCAAGAAGCATCACCACGAGGCGCTCGGCGCCGCGGGTGCGATCCAGACCATGGCAGACGGCCTGCCGGCGATCGGCATCGTCGCGGCCGTGCTCGGCGTGATCAAGACGATGTCCTCGATCGACCAGCCGCCCGAGGTGCTGGGCAAGATGATCGGCGGCGCGCTGGTCGGCACCTTCCTCGGCGTGTTCCTCGCCTACTGCATGGTCCAGCCGATCTCGGGCCGGCTGAAGCAGATCGAGGACGAGGACGGCGCCTTCTACATGATCATCCGCGACATCTTCGTCGCCATGGTCGCCAACCATCCGCCGAACATCTGCGTCGAGATCGGCCGCGGCAACATCCCCACCTCCAAGCAGCCCGACTTCTACCGCGTCGAGGCCGCGCAGAAGGAGCTTCCGGCGGCATGATCCGGCTGGTCCTGCTCGCGTTCTCGATGGCTCACCCCGCGATCGCCGTCGCCGCGGAAGAGCCCGCGAAGGAGGAAAAGGCCGAGCCGGCGGCGGAGATCGTCGGACCCTATCAGCTCCTGCCGCCAGAGCAGATCAACGCCTTTCCACCGGAAATCCTGGCCCGTATGCGCGAGGCGCTGGTGGCGCTCGAAGGGGCACGCGATGGCGGCTAGGCGCGACCGGGCCCTCCGGCTGATCGAGCGGCTGCACCGGGTCGGGATCGAGGCCCGCGCGGTCGAGCTCGCCGGGATAAACGCGCGGATGGAGGAGCTTCGCCGCCAAAGCGAAGAGACCGCCGCCGCACTTGCGCGCGACGGCCGCATCACCAGCATCGAGACCGCGCCCTATGTCGGGGCCTATATCCGCGATGCGCGGGCGCAGATCGGCGCGCTCGACCGCGCGGCGGAGGCGCTGCGGCCCCAGGCCGAGGCGCTGGAAGAGGCGATGCGCGAGGGTTTCCGCGAGATGAAGACCGTCGCCACCGTGGCCGCCCGCGCCAAGCTGCGTGCCGCGCAGGACCGGGCCGCGCGCGAAGCCGCGGAGCGCGACGAGATGGTGCTCCTGCGCTGGGGGCGCGACGACTGAACCCTACGGCTCCTGTTGAGCCTGCCGCGGCGCATGTCTATATGCCCCTCGCGCCACCCGCACGTGGCCCGACACGCGAGGGAGCCCCGAGATGTTGCGTACCCCCTATTACCTGATCGACAAGCAGGCGCTGCTGCCCAACCTCGAGAAGATCGCCCGCCTGCGCGAGTTGTCGGGGGCCAAGTCGCTGCTGGCGCTGAAATGTTTCGCCTCGTGGTCGGTCTTCGACCTGATGAGCGAATACATGGACGGCACCACCTCCTCGTCGCCCTTCGAGGTGAAGCTCGGACGCACGCATTTCCCGGGCGAGACCCATGCCTATTCCGTGGCCTGGGACGAGGCCGACATCCCGGACGTGCTCGCCAATTCCGACAAAATCATCTTCAACACGATCGGGCAGCTGGAGCGGTTCGGCGCGGCGGCCCGTGACCACGTGCGCGGCCTGCGGGTGAATCCCGGCATCAGCTCGTCCTCCTTCGACATCGCAGATCCTGCCCGCCCTTTCTCGCGGCTGGGCGAGCACGATCCCGCCCGGATCGAGACGGTCTGCGACCAGGTCTCGGGCTTCATGTTCCACAACAACTGCGAGAACGCCGATTTCGACCGTTTCGACGGGATGCTCGGCCATATCGAGGAGCGCTTCGGCCACCTCATCGGCCGCATGGAGTGGATCAGCCTCGGCGGCGGCATTCATTTCACCGGCGCGGGCTACCCGCTGGAAAAGCTGGCCGAGCGGCTCAAGCGCTTCTCCGAAACCCATGGCGTGCAGGTCTATCTGGAGCCCGGCGAGGCGGCGATCACCAACTCCACCACGCTGGAGCTGACCGTCCTCGACACGCTCGACAACGGAAAGAACCTCGCCATCGTCGACAGCTCGATCGAGGCGCATATGCTCGATCTGCTGATCTATCGCGAGAGCGCGAAGGTCGCGCCGAACACCGGCGCGCATGAGTGGATGGTCTGCGGCAACTCCTGCCTGGCGGGCGATATCTTCGGTGAATTCCGCTTCGAGGAGCCACTGAAGCCCGGCGACCGCGTGTCGATCCGCGACGCCGCCGGCTACACGATGGTCAAGAAGAACTGGTTCAATGGCGTGCGCATGCCCGCCATCGCGGTGCGCGAACTCGACGGCACGGTTAGGACTGTGCGCGAATTCGGCTATGGTGACTTCGAAGCCGCCCTGTCCTGAGGCGGCGCAACACGAAAGGAGGCTCGAGGGTCTTGAAGAAGAACGTCCTCATCATCGGCGCCGGTGGCGTCGCCCAGGTCGTGGCGCATAAATGCGCGCAGAACGCCGACCTGCTCGGAGACATCCACATCGCCTCGCGCACGCAGGTGAAATGCGAGGCGATCCTCGCCAGCGTCCGTGAGAAGGGGAGCCACAAGACCGACGGCGCCCTCGCGGCCCATGCCGTGGACGCGACCGACAGCAAGGCGGTCGCCGCGCTGATCGAGCAGACCGGCGCCCAGATCGTCATCAACGTCGCCTCGGCGTTCGTGAACATGCATGTGCTGGAGGCCTGCATCGAGACCGGCGTCGCCTATATCGACACCGCGATCCACGAAGAGCCCGAGAAGATCTGCGAGACGCCGCCCTGGTACGCCAACTACGAGTGGAAGCGTAAGGAACGCTGCGCCGAGAAGGGCGTGACCGCGATCCTCGGCGCCGGCTTCGATCCGGGCGTGGTCAACGCCTATGCGCGGCTGGCGATCGACGAGTACATGGACGAGGTGAAGTCCATCGACATCGTCGACATCAACGCGGGCAGCCACGGCAAGTACTTCGCCACGAACTTCGACCCGGAGATCAACTTCCGGGAATTCACCGGCACGGTCTATTCCTGGCAGGAAGGCGAGTGGAAATCGAACGAGATGTTCGAGGTCGGCCGCGATTGGGATCTGCCCGTCGTTGGCACGCAGCGCGCCTACATGTCGGGCCATGACGAGGTGCACTCGCTGGCGACCAACTATCCGCATGCCGACGTGCGGTTCTGGATGGGCTTCGGCGAGCACTACATCAATGTCTTCACCGTGTTGAAGAACATCGGGCTGCTGTCCGAGCAGCCGGTGAAGCTGGCCGAGGGCCAGGAGGTCGTGCCACTCAAGGTTGTGAAGGCCTGCCTGCCCGATCCGTCGAGCCTCGCGCCCGACTACACCGGCAAAACCTGCATCGGCGATCTGGTGAAGGGCACCAAGGGCGGCGAGGAGGTCGAGGTCTTCGTCTACAACGTGGCCGACCACAAGGAAGCCTACGAGGAAGTGGGCAGCCAGGGCATCTCCTACACCGCGGGCGTGCCGCCCGTCGCCGCGGCGATGCTGATCGCCACAGGCGAATGGGACGCGCGCGAGATGCGCAACGTCGAGGAGATGGACCCCAAGCCGTTCCTCAAGGTGCTGGGCGAGATCGGCCTCGGCACTTGGGTGCGCAAGGACGGCACCGACGCGAAGCTCTACTGAGAGGGTGCGGGCGGCCTAGCGCCGCCCGCCCGCCAACTGCGCCGCCTCCGGCAGGCGGCGCAGCACCAGCATCGCGCCCGTGCCCAGCACCGGCCCGGGCACGAGCACGAGGAAGGCCCAGCGCCAGCCGCCCATCGCCTCCGCGACCCATGGCATGATCTGGATCGCCAGCACCGTAAGCGCGAAGCCGATGCCGAGCTGCAGCGTGACCGAGGTGCCCACCAGATGCGGCTTGGCCAGCTCCGTGACGGCGGCCGAGAACTGCGCGCTGTCGGCGACTACGGTAATCCCCCAGACCAGCGCGACCAATGCCAGGAACCAACCCGGCCCGTCGAAGGCGAAGCCGATGGCAAGCGCCGAGGCGCTCGACAGTCCCATCATCCATGCCGTCGTGGCGCAGCGCCCGATCCGGTCCGACAGGGCCCCGGCGAGCACGCATCCCAGCGCTCCGGACGCCACCACGAAGAAGGTGAGCATCGACGCGGAACCCATTGGGAATGGTATGATTTCCGCCTCTGCCGCCGTGGCGAAGGCTAGAAACCACGCCCACATGGCGTAGAGCTCCCACATATGGCCGAAATAGCCCAAGTTGGCGAGCATCACGCCCCGCTCTCGCAGCACGGCGAGGCTCTGTCTTGGGTCGAAGGTAGCCCGGCCGAAGCCGTGCGGCCCCTCGGCGAGGCCCAGCCCGAAGATGGCAGCGGCAAGCCCGGTGGCCAGTGTCGTGCCGAGCACCACCGCGCGCCAGTCGAGCCCCTCGGTCAGCGCGCGCAACAGATGCGGCATGGACGAGCCGAGCGTCAGCGCCCCGATCAGAAAGCCGAGCGCCAGCCCGCGCCCGCGCGTGAACCACGTCGCCATCAGCTTGATCGCGGGCGGATAGACCCCGGCCAGCGCGGCACCGGTGAGCGCGCGTGCCGCGATCGCCGCCCCCGCCCCCGGCTCGAGCAGCAGCACCGCGTTGGCGAGCGCCGCGATCAGGGCCGATACCATCATCAGCCGTGGCAGCGCCACGATGTCGGGCAGGTTGACGAAGCTCGCGGCGACCGCGCCGGCCACGAAACCGAGCTGGACGGCGTTGGTCAGCCAGGCCTGCGCCGCGGGACCGAGATCCCAGTTGTGCACCAGATCGGGCAGGATCGCCGTAGCCGAGAACCAGCTCGTCATCGCGCAGACCACTCCGGCGCAGATCAGCGACAGGGCCTGCCAGCGCCCGGGCGCACCGATGTCGCTCATGCGACGGCTGCCGGAAACAGCGGGATCGCGGCCGAACGGAAAGAAATGACCACTATCGTTCGTTTACCTCTAGCTGCGCCGCGTAACATCAACCGTCCCTCGTGACCGTTCGGGCGACCTTCGCCCGGCCCCCGCCCGCTGTCGAGAGCGGCTGGACCCCGCAGCGGGTTTTGGGCATTCCGCCTTCAACCCATGCGAAGACAGGAGGGCCTCATGGCCAAGATGATCCATTCGATGATCCGCGTGCGCGACGAAGCCCGCTCGCTCGCCTTCTACGAGCTGTTCGGGCTGGAGGTCGCCGAGCGCCTCGATTTCGAGAGCTTTTCGCTGATCTATCTGAGCAATCCCGAAAGCGGCTTCGAACTGGAGCTGACGGTGAACAAGGGCGACAAGACCTACGATCTGGGCAATGGCTACGGCCATCTGGCCTTTCTCGAGGATGATCTCGAAACGCTGCATGGCCGCCTCGCTGAGGCCGGTCACCAGCCGCGCGAGATCAAGGATTTCGCCCCTGACGGCGACGTGGTGGCGCGGTTCTTCTTCGTCGCCGACCCTGATGGCTACGAGATCGAGGTGCTCGCGCGCAAGGGCCGCTTCGCCAACCAGTGATCCCTGTCGGGGCGGCCAAGTGCCGCCCCCTCGCCCCTGATTACCCAAGGTCAGAAAGAAAAGCCCCGCCGCACCACTAGACGACCGGTCTAGTGGTGCCTAGCTGGGGATCATGACCGACACGCGACAGCACATCCTTGCCACCGGACGCGCCCTCGTGGCGCGGCGCGGCTATACCGGCGTCGGACTTTCCGAGCTACTGACACAAGCCGGCGTACCCAAGGGCAGCTTCTATCATTTCTTCAGATCCAAGGAGGCCTTCGGCTGCGCCCTGCTCGACAGCTTCGTCGAGGGCTATGCAGACGACCTGGCCCGAACGCTCGGCGCGCCCAACCTCCCCGCTCGCGACCGGCTGCTGGCCTATTTCCAGGGCTGGCGTACCCGGCAGTCGGGCGAGGATTACGAGGCGCGCTGCCTCGTGGTGAAGCTCTCGGCCGAGGTGGCCGAGCTGTCGCCGGGCATGCGCGAGGTGCTCGATCGCGGCGTCTCGGCGATCGTTGCCCGGTTGGCGGCGGTCATCCGGGAGGGGGCCGAAGACGGTTCCCTGCCCGCCCATTCCGATCCGCAGGCGCTCGCGACCACGCTCTACCAGATCTGGCTCGGTGCGAGCCTGATGGGTGGGCTGTCGCGCGACACCGCCCCCTATGACAGCGCCCTGGCCGCGACGGCCGCGCTCATCGATCAACAAGGACCGACTTCATGACCCAATCCCCCGACACCAATCGCCGCTGGGTTCTCGCCGAGCGCCCCAAGGGCGAGCCCGACGAGAACACGCTGCGGCTCGAGACCGTGCCGGTGCCCGAGCCCAAGGAGGGCGAGGTGCTGCTGGCGACCGAGTTCCTGTCGCTGGACCCCTATATGCGCGGGCGGATGAGCGACGCGCCCTCCTATGCCGCCCCCGTTGAGATCGGCCAGCCGATGGTCGGCGGCACGGTGGCCCGAGTGGTGAAGTCCAACAACCCGAACTTCGCCGAAGGCGACCGGGTCGTGAGCTTCTCCGGCTGGCAGGACTACGCCGTCTCGGATGGCGCCGGGCTCAACAAGCTGCCCGCGAACATGCCCAACCCGTCCTGGGCGCTGGGCGTGCTGGGCATGCCGGGCTTCACCGCATGGGCGGGCCTGCGCGAGATCGCCAAGCCGAAGGCGGGCGAGACGCTGGTGGTCGGCGGCGCGACCGGCCCGGTGGGCGCGACCGTGGGCCAGATCGCCAAGTTGCAGGGCCTGCGCACCGTCGGCGTTGCGGGCGGCCCCGACAAATGCCGCCACGCGGTAGAGACCTTGGGCTTCGACGCATGCGTCGATTACAAGGCCGAGAGCTTTGCCGAGGACCTCGCGCGCGAGACGCGGAACGGCATCGACATCTACTGGGAAAATGTCGGCGGCGCCGTGCTCGACGCGGTCCTGCCGCAGCTCAATGCCAATGCCCGCGTGCCGGTCTGTGGCCTGATCTCGCAGTACAACGCCACTTCGCTGCCCGACGGGCCGGACCGGATGAACTGGCTCATGGGTCAGATCCTGCGCAAGCGGATCACCCTGCGCGGCTTTATCATCTTCGACGATTTCGGCCATCTCTACCCCGAATTCGCCAAGGAGATGGGCCAGTGGGTCGCGGAGGGAAAGATCGCCTACCGCGAAGAGATGATCGACGGGCTGGAACAGGCGCCTTCGGCCTTCGTTGGCCTGCTGCGCGGCGAGGCCTTCGGCAAACGCGTGATCCGCGTCGCCTGAACGGCTCCGCACCTGGTATTCAAGGAAAGACCATATGACCAAGATTCTGATGATCCTCACCTCGCATGACCGCCTCGGCGACACCGGCGAGAAGACCGGCTTCTGGCTCGAGGAATTCGCCGCCCCCTATTACGTCTTCAAGGATGCGGGCGCCGAGGTCACGCTGGCCTCTCCGCAGGGCGGCAAGCCGCCGCTCGATCCCAAGAGCGACGAAGAGGATTTCCAGACCGACGCCACACGCCGCTTCAAGGAAGACAAGGAAGCCCAGGAGCTCCTGGCCAACACCGAGCGCCTCGACGAGATCTATCCGACCCAGTACGACGCAGTGTTCTACCCGGGCGGCCATGGCCCGATGTGGGATCTTGCCGAGAATGCCGACAGCCGTCGCATCATCGAGGCCTTCGTCAATGGCGGCCGCCCGCTCGGCGCCGTCTGTCACGCGCCGGCGGTGTTCCGTCACACCCAGACCGAAGATGGCAAGCCGCTGGTCGAGGGACGCAAGGTGACCGGCTTCACCAATGGCGAGGAAGAGGGCGTCGGGCTCACCGACGTGGTTCCCTTCCTGCTCGAGGACATGCTCAAGGAGAAGGGCGCCGAATACTCCAAGGGCGAGGACTGGGCCCCCTACGTACTGGTCGACGGCAAGCTCGTCACCGGCCAGAACCCCGCCTCGTCCGAGGAAGCCGCCAAGAAGCTCCTCGAGCTGATCGAGGACTGATCCTAGCCTTCGCAGGCTGCATGGGCCCGTCCGCCGCGCGCGGGCGGGTCCATTTTACGTTACGTGGTGCGCCTTGCCATGCGCGCGCCATGGCGTAGAAGGGCGCCGACCCCCAACGGAGCCCGACCGATGCCCCAGCACCCCACCCGCCGTGCCGTAGCCCTTGCCGCTGTGCTGCTTGCTGCCATGCCGGCGATGGCGCAGGACAGGCCGACGCTCTATTTCTCGGCCATCCCCGATGATGACGAGACCAAGCTCGAGGCCCGCTTCGGCAAGGTCGCCGACTACCTCGAGGAGCGGCTCGGCGTACCGGTGCAATACGTCCCGGTAAAGGACTACGCGGCCTCGGTCACCGCATTCCGCAACGACCAGATCCAGCTGGCCTGGTTCGGTGGCCTGTCGGGCGTGCAGGCGCGTCGCCTCGTGCCCGGCAGCCAGGCGATCGCCCAGGGCGTCGAGGATCAGAGCTTCGTCACCTATTTCATCGCCCATGAGTCGACCGGCATCACCGAGCCCGAAGGCGACGCCTTCCCGGAGGGCATCGAGGGTCTGAGCTTCACCTTCGGCTCGCAGGGGTCGACCTCCGGGCGGCTGATGCCCGAATACCACCTGCGCCGGCTGTTCGAAGAGGCGCCGGAAGAGATCTTCTCGGATGTCGGCTTCTCGGGCGATCACGGCCAGACCCTGCGGCTCGTGGCTTCGGGCGCCTATGATCTCGGCGCACTGAACTACAGCGTCTTCGACGCGGCCGTGGCCGAAGGCGCGCCCGAGGTCGAGACCGCCCGGGTGATCTGGCGCACGCCGCCTTACCCCGATTACAATTGGACTATCCGTGGCGACGTGGACGAGCGCTGGGGCGAGGGCTTTACCAAGCGCGTGCAGCGGGCGCTGATAGAGCTCGAGGATCCGCAGATCCTCGAAAGCTTCCCGCGCACCGCCTTCATCGAGGCCGAGAACGACCTCTATCTGCCGATCGAACGCACCGCCAAACAGCTCGACCTGATCGACTGATGGGAACGGCGCCGCTCCTGCGCTTCGACCAAGAGACGCTCTCCTGGGACGGCACCGCCGTGCTCGAAGGGTTGTCCTTCTCGGTCGCGCGCGGCGAGCGGCTGGTGCTTCTGGGGCGCAGCGGCTCGGGCAAGAGCACGCTGCTCAACGCGATCCGCCTCAAGCTCGAGGCGGCCCGCCCGGCACCGCGCCTCGCGCTGGTGCCGCAGGACCCCGGGCTGGTGCCGCAGCTTTCGGTGTTCCACAACGCCTGGATGGGGCTGCTCGACGATCACTCATCGGCCTACGGCCTGCGGGTGCTGCTGCGTCCGCCTTCGCGTGAGAGGGCGCGTGTCGCGCCGATGCTGGAGCGGGTCGGCCTCGCCGGGCTGGACCGGCGCCGCGTCGCCTCGCTCTCGGGCGGACAGAAGCAGCGCACGGCGCTGGCCCGCGCGCTGCTCAGGGGCGGCGATGCGCTGATCGCGGACGAGCCGGTCTCGGCGGTCGATCCGCGCCAGTCGGGCGATCTGCTCGACGCGCTCGCCGCGCGGTTTCCGACCATGGTGCTGGCGCTGCACGACCCGGCACGGGCGCTGGCGGTGGGCACCCGGATCGTCGGGCTGCGGGCGGGCCGGATCGTGCTCGACCGGCCGACCGCCGGGCTCGACGCGGCCGAGCTGAACCGCCTCTACGAGATCTGAAATGGCACGCCCCCGCCGCCTGTCCGCCGCGCGGGTCCTCGCCGGCTTCGGTCTCGCGACCCTGGCGGCGCTGGCATTTGCCGATCTCGACCTCGCCCGCCCCGATCCATGGCTGACGCTGCAACGGATCGGCGCCGGGCTGCTCGCGCCCGAATTCGGCGATCCGGCGGCGCTGGGCTACGCGGCTGCGCTGACCGTGGCCTTCGCGGTCTGCGGCGTCTTTGCCGGGGCGACAGCCGGTTTCGCGCTGAGCCTAGCCTACGGCTTCGCGCCGGTGCGCTGGCTGTGCATCCTGATCCGCTCCATCCATGAGCTGTTCTGGGCGCTCCTTCTGCTGGGCATCACGGGCCTGGGGCCGCTCACCGGGGTGCTGGCGATCGCCCTGCCCTATGCCGGGATCTTCGCCAAGGTCTTTGCCGAATACCTCGCCGAGGCCGATCCGGCGGCCACGCGCGCGCTGCCGCGCCGCACGCCGCCACTGTCGCGGCTGCTGTGGAGCCGTCTGCCGCTGGCGCTGCCCGAGTTGGGCGCCTACACGCTCTACCGGTTGGAATGCGGGCTCAGATCCTCGGCGGTGCTGGGCTTCGTCGGGCTGCCGACGCTGGGCTACCTGCTCGAGACCGATTTCCGGCAGGCGCAATACGGCGCGGCCGCGGCCGCGATCCTCGTCTATCTCGCGCTGATCCTGCCGATCCGCTACTGGATGCGGCTGCGGCTCGCCCCCCTGTGGCTCATGGCCTCCCTATGGCTGCTGGCGCGCCACCCGGCGCCGCCGATGGGCGACGGCGCGCTGCTGCGCTTTCTGCACGACGCGGTACCCGCGCCGATCCGCGCCGGCGACTGGGCCGGGCTCGGCCCCTGGCTCTCCCGGCTCATCGGCGATCAGGCGCTGCCCGGCATCCTGTCGACGTTGGTGCTGTCGCAGCTTGCGCTGGCGCTGGCCGCGCTGATCGCGGTGACAGGCTTCCCGTTGATCGTGCGGCGCGTCACGGGGCGGGCCGGCGCGCTGCTGGGGCATCTGGCGCTGGTGCTGGCCCGCTCGATCCCCGACTACATGCTGGCCTTCGTGATCCTGCAGATCACCGGCCCCTCGATGATACCGGCGATCCTTGCGCTGGGGCTCCATAACGGCGCGATCATCGCCCATCTGATGGGGCGGCAGGGCGACGCACTGACGCCGCGGCTGAGGTCGGACGCCCCGCGCGGGGTGCGGCTGGCGGCGTGGGAATTGCTGCCGCGCCTGTCGGGCAACTTCTTCGCGCTGTGCCTCTATCGCTGGGAGATCATCGTGCGCGACAGCGCGATTCTCGGCCTGCTGGGCGTCGCCACGCTGGGCTTTCACATCGACGCGGCGATGCAGGAGCTGCGCACGGATCGCGCCGTACTGCTGCTCGGCGTCGTGGCGCTGCTGACGCTGGGGATCGACGCGCTGTCGGGCTGGATCAGGGGGCGGATGCGGCTGTCGGCGCCAGGAATGCGCAAGGCCGAACCGGAGACCGCAGAAGCGGCCTGAAAACGGCCCGGCGCGCTGCGCCGGGCCGTCCTGTCGTTCAGAGCTTTTCGGTGAGCTCGGGCAGCGCGGTGAACAGGTCGGCGACGAGGCCGTAATCGGCGACCTGGAAGATCGGCGCCTCCTC
>Ga0208794_1000723_pt1 | contig 18600 bp, 3 predicted proteins | sample 32_taG_FD_184106 | JGI IMG/M metagenome (GOLD analysis project Ga0208794, IMG submission 184106) | Marine viral communities from the Gulf of Mexico - 32_GoM_OMZ_CsCl metaG (SPAdes) (version 2) | ecosystem: Environmental > Aquatic > Marine > Oceanic | place: Atlantic Ocean: Gulf of Mexico... | reverse complement strand
ACTTTAGTAGTTCCTTCAAAAAATGATCCTAGATATCAAGCTTATTTTGACAGTAATTTGTTATCTAATGAAAGTTTGAAACAAGCTAATTCTATTGAGAATGCATTAAGAAAAGGATATTTAAATTATAATGAATGGCGTAAATTTATGGATGTTTCTAATGAATTTGCAAAAGCATATGATAGATTAGAAGCTTTAAATAAAGAAGAGCCAGCTGAAGGACCTGGAGCAAACAGAAGAGATTTTAAACAAGAAATAATTCCAGGAGGTAGAAAAATTGATACTTATTATACTACATATGATAGACCAAGAAGACAAGTAATTGTTGATTCTAATAGTAAATCTACTTCAGAAAAATCTGCTTCATCATTAGCAAGACAAACTGAAAGAGATACTCTTACTCAAGAAATGAAAGATGCTGGGTTTACAGGATACTCTGCAAGAGAAGTATTAAAACCTGGTAGTGAAGCAGCAAAAGCTTGGGAAGCATTTCAAAATAAAAATTTATCAGATGAAGTTGCATCAGAAAAGAAACCTATAATTGAAGAAGATTTTGCTCCTACATATCCTGAATCAGCTCCTGAAGGTTATACTTTAATAAAGGGATACAAAGCAGGTGATGGTAAATGGTATGGTAATAAATATGTTAACGCAGAAGGTGATGAAATACTTGCAGGACCAACTAAAGAAGAAGGAGCTTTGATGGAGGTTCCTGGATTGAGTAAATTTTTACCTAAAGAAACAGCAACTATGGAAAATAAACAATATGGTGGTAGAGTTAAAGATGTATGGGAAAGAGTTACAGGAACCCCATGGTCTGAAGCTAAAAAGAGAGGTCTTACTACAGGAACCTATGATGATAATATTGCTTTATTAAAAAGATTGAAATCAGGTGAGTTTGATCAAGAACCTACTGAATTAGATGAAGTAACTATTGAAGCTGCAGCTCCAGAAATGCCTGATCTTTCTGTAAGACCAGCTCCTATACCTGTAGAATTAGATAGAAGCATAAGAGATGCAGGGCCTAGACCTGGGTATAAAGAACCTTTATCTCCTCTCACTAGGATGCCAATAGGAACACCATCAGGTTTTCCTCAGATTGAAGGAGCTCCTTTAACAAGCCCTGCTCCATCAGCTATGCCATCTCAAGATACTGTTTATGGCTCTCCTGGAGTTAAAGTATCTAAGCCTGGGATTTCTATAGATCCTAATCTGCAAGCTGCAGAAGATGTTTATTATAACGAGCTTCAAAGAGTTCAAGGATTAACTGATCCTTCTAGAATACTTAGAATTGCTGATGATGTTGTACAAATGGAACCAGCAGATATTATTGGTCAAAGACAATATGATAGATACTGTGAAAGTGGAGATCCTTCTTGCATAGGTTTTACAACAGGAGCTGCTGGAAGACATTTTGGTTACACAGATCCTGAAGGAAATCCTATAAAACTCCAAAGAAGTACTGGCAGATTTTCAAGACCAGAATATTATACTCAACAAGGTTTTGAAAAAGTACCTGATTCTGAAGCAAGACCTGGAGATATTTGGTTAAAAAGACCTGGGGTAACAGGTCAATATGGTCATGCTCAATTTATGATAGATCCTGAAACTGGGACAGTTATTGATAACTCAGGTTATGCACCAGAAGGCATGAATTATGATGATGCTATGAGTGGAAGAGTTGCTGATGCTTATAGATATGTTGGTAACACTCCAGCTTTAAGACAAGAGTATAGAGATGCATTAGCTACTTACGGTCTTCCAAAAATGCCTATGGCACAGTTTGCTCCTCTAAATACCTTACCTAATGTAGATGATCGTTTTGCAGCTGTAAACTATCCTTTAATAAATACGCTGGCTTCTAGAAAACAAGGAGGTGTTTCTAATTTGCATAACTCCTATAAAAACAGTAAATTATATAGTATGGGAGGTAATATACAGAATAAGGATACTACTAATTATTTGAATGAAATGAATAGCAGCTTCATTAGTTCAATAAATGATAGATCTAATCAGTATATTGAGAAAGAAAAACAAAAAGAACTTGAGGCTATGATGCAGCAGCAAATGATGCAACAGCCTTATATGCAGGGTGGCGGTTCTATGAAGGATTGGATTGATGCCTATAAAAATCAACAAAGCAACGCTCTTTCTGGAACTCAAAACTTTCTATCTCAGATACCTGACTATTTAGATAGAGTAAAAGATGATGCTCAATTTAATAAAGAAAGATTTAGATTTAAAGCTAACAAAGCTTATGGACTTTTTAGTCCTGAAAGAAGACAGTCTAGAAAAGATGCTAGATCTTTAACAAAAGCTTTCAGAGCAAAAGAAAGACAAGATCCTGAAGGGTTTAATGCTCTAAAAGAAATTGAAGGATTTATGAATCCTAATGTTGCTGCTCAAAGATTTGATTCAGAAGAACGTTTAGGTATTAACTGGACAGATTATAACTTTCCAACTAGTTACTCAACTTTATCTGGAAATATTGAACAATACATAGATCAATTTAACTTAGATAATCCTTATGAAGAAGATGATATAGTAATTGATTGGGGAAATCCTTATGATCTTTCCCTAAGAAGAGGAGGAGAACAGTTATATTTATTTCAAGGAGGAGGAACAAATGGTCTAGCTCCTAAATTTAATTATAAAGGTACTGACAGATTTAATACAGGAAATTTTCTTAGAGGATTCCTTGGACCTGCAGGTACAGAAGTTTTAAGCGCAGGTGTAAATGCTTTAGCAGGTATTGCTGAACAAGATATTACAGATGCTGATATAATAGATAAAACCTTGGAGCAAGCTTCAAGCCCAATACAAGATAGAGGTATGTTTAATTTTATAAGTGGGTACGCTAACCCAACAACAAATCCCTACAATGTAGGTGATGTTTCAATGATGTCTAGATATGGTGGGGGATTACCTATGCACCAAACACCTCCTGGTCAAGTAGATCCTTATAATATTTATGGTTCTATTAATAGCTCTTCAGGATTACCAGCAGGTGCTAGCGTAGAACAAACAAAATCACATCTTAAAAATCTTTCTAAGTATGATGCAGAAATGGCTTTAGCAAAAAAAGCTGATGAAGAATGGAAAAGAGGAGCTGATGAATATGGTTGGTCTTTAGCTGATGATTTTGATGTATGGAGTAATAGGAGAGCTCAAGATGCAGCAGATTGGATTGATGATAAAATGGGTTGGGAAAGAGGTAACTCTTTTGATACATATGCTGATAATTTAGTAAGGACTTATAGAGATTTTCCTAATAATGTAGGTAGAGTTCATGATAGATTTATGGGTAATGCTAATGCTACAGTCCCATCTAATATCCCAGGACACCCAGGATATGGCTCTATTCCAACTCCTGATAGAAATCAAAATCAAGTATATGATTTTACAACTGGTGAAATGATTTCTGTAGAGGATTATGACGCACTAAATCAAGCTGCAGAGGAATCTGCAATAGATGAAAGTACTGATGGAAGTACTGATCAAAGTGCAGCTCAAGATGCTTTAAACAATCAAGGAAAGGGTAAAAGCAAAAAAGACAAGAGTAAAGATAAAGGTCAAGAACAGGCTGATGAAAATAAAATTATTAATACAGAAGATTCTGATAAAGACATAACTGGCATGACAAAAGAACAATTAGACGAGTACATGAAACAATACATGTCACAAGCACAAGGAATGTATCCTTTTAGTTTTAGCAAATTTAAAGTTAATCCTAGAACTGGAAGATTAGTAATTAAAGATGGTTATTTTGGACCACAATCAGGTTATGCTCCTGGCCCAGGTTATGGACCTCAATCTAACATGCCAGCTGGTACTTGGTATAACAGACAAACTGACCAATCAATGGCTCCTGGATATGTACCTGAAGGATATTATGATCCTAGACAAGATAGAGGTCCAAGAAGACCTAGGATTAGAAATCCTTTTAATAGAAGACGTTCTCTTGGTCCTGCTGATACTTATACTTATCCTGATGGAACTCCTTATGATCCAAATGCTCCACAAGAACCTGGGATGTATCAATCTCAAATCTATACTGGAGAAAGACCTCTTGGAAGAAGAGAAAGACTTAAAAAAGAATACTATGATGATCAAAAGCTAAAAGCTGAAAGAGCTGGTCAACCTGAAGAGTATGAAGGAGATTATAGAGATATTAAGGGGATAAGAGAAGATATAAGAAAAGAGAGAAGGCTTAAGAAGGGTGAAAGAATGTTTGAGAAAGATAAAGAGAGAGAAGATAAAAGAGCTGATAGAGAGTACAAAAGGAGACAAAGACTTTTAGAAAGGGAAAAGAGGATTAAGAATAAAGCTGAAGGTGGTGAGTATTATGATTTAGGAGGTCCTAGTAGAAGAGATGAATTAGCTGACATGTACTATAATTACATGAAACAGCAATCTAATCCTTCAGGTGTTGTAGATTATGGTAATACTACTTACTATGGTAATAATGACCAAATAAGAGATGATATATCATATTACAATGATTTAGCAAGAGGTCAAAATATTTATAATAGAAGACAAGCAAGAGAAACAAGACAAGCTGATAGAGAAGATGTAAGAAGAGAGAGATTAATGAACAAGCTTCAGCGTAAAAAAGATGCATTAAATCCTTATGCTGCTGGTGGACCATTTGGTCATATAAACACTGCTGCTTATGGAATGGGTGGTGATTATAATCTCCCTATGGGAAGATATGGTATGGAAGGAGATCCTCCTAAAAAATATAGCATTTATGATGATGCTGGAAAAAGCTTAGATTCTTTAATTACTGCAAGAAACTTACAGAATAAATTTCTTGCATCAGATGATCCTAGTTTATACGATCTATTTATGACTAGTGTTGGGCGTGAATATCCAAGGGGTGGAGATAGAGCATTGTTAGAAGATGTTCAAGATTATACTGAAAATATGTCTCCAGAGCTAAAGTCTTACTTTTATAATCAACCTATAGAGATGACAAATGCATTTGCTAATTTTTTAATACCTGGTACACCTGCTAGACAAATGACAGAATTTACAAAAATGCAAGAGCTAGCAAGAAACCAAAACAATGATCCAGTTGAACCTGGGAATGCAGCAATGCAAAAATATTTAAACCAAGCATATGGTGGAGAGCAGTATCAGCTAGGACAAGAAGTTTATCTTGAAGAAGATCAAATTCAAGAGTTAATGAGATGTGGTGGTAGAGTTAAATACATGTAGTATATGAAAAGGAAAGTTAAAATAATGACATTACCAAAGGCACAATCAGGAATGAATGTGTCTAACTCTGGTTATGATTCACCTGTTATTCCTTACAAGTATTCTGGTGAAGTTCCAGCTAACCCTAATCCAGAGGTAAAAGTGAACAGGACTCTTAAACCTGTTAAAAGAAAAGATGCTAATCTTGAAGCTGAGAAAGGAGAAACTGTAGTTACTTACCTTAATGGAGATGGTATAACTGAGTTTTATAACATTGGTGGTAAGAGACATTATGATGGAGGTACTCCTCTTAACTTACCTGAACAGTCTTTTATATTTTCTAGAGATAGATCTATGAAGATTAAGGATAAAGAAATCCTTAAAGAGTTTGGTAAAAACCCAGGCAAAAAAGGAAAGAAGTCATTTACTCCTGCAGAGCTATCTAAACAATACAATATTAACAAGTATAGACAGATACTTGCTGATCCTACATCTGATAAGATGATGGTTGATACAGCTGAGATGATGATTAAGAATTATAATCTAAAGCTTGGTAAATTGGCTTTGGTTCAAGAATCACAAAAAGGTTTTCCTGATGGTGTACCTTTTATTGCAATGCCTTATCTAGAAAGTATTGGTGTTCCACCAGATCAGATTGTTACACAAGAAAAAGAAGAAGAGTTACCTCAAGCTAGATATGGTGGTTCTCCTAACAGTAAAGCTATTCAAAGAATGGAGCCAAGTAATGTCAGCTATTATAAGTCTGGTGGTGCTTCATTCAAACCTCATATGATGTATAATCCTAAAACTAAAGAAGGTTTTATGGCTAATGAGTATGGGGATCATCTTAGAATGGATAAAATGGGTTATGTACACGACCTAGAAAAAAAGAAAGGTGGTGGAGAAAAAGTTAGATTCAACCCTGCTAATGGCAAGTATGAAATAATATCTCTTGGAGGTCAGGTTATTGGTGAAATTGAAATGCCTAATCAAGGTGCAGAGATGCCTATGTATCAAGATGGTGGTGCAACAGAAGATGAAAAAAGGGCTGCTTATGCTGCTGAATTACAAAAACTTCAAGACTTATTTGATTCTAATCCAGATTTAGTTACTGCTATGTATGAGCAGTATAAAAAACAAATTGAAGCTTCTGATTTAGATTCTGATCTAAAAGAAAAATTATTAGAGTTAGATGCTGCGGATGTTGCAGCTAATTTTATGAATGCTGAAAAGCAAATTTATGATGCAGATAGAACTGGGATATTAGGTGGGTTTGAAAGTGATAAAGAAGCAGCTGAAAAATGGGATAAAGGATTTACTAGTGATGTCTATAAAGAAGAGATGGCTAAGCTTGGTTATTCTGAAGAAGACCTATTAGATAAATCTCAGATAGCAGCTTTCCAAGCAGCTTACAGAAGCCTTACTGATTTAGCACAGCAAGATGATTATAAAAAGACTCTTGGTAACTGGGACTTAGCACCACGAGGATTAAAAGATGAAGAGTATCTAGATAAAGCTATTTCTAAAGTAGATGGTATAATGGGTAACACTACCATTGGCCAAGCTATGAGAACTAAAAAAGATACACCACAAGCATCTGTTGAAGAAAAGAATGAAAAAGAAGTAGAGCATTTAAAAGATGTTGCTGAACCATATAGACCAAGTGGTTGGCTACGTCCAGATAAAACTGCTTTAGCAATGGCTACAGCATTTCCTTTTTTAAGGAAAAAGCCACCAGTACCTTATACTCCTATAGCAGGATACACTCCATATGATCCTAATTTCATTGAGGATTTAGGGGCTTTACAAAGCAACCTTGGTCAAACTGCTACTATGATGAGAGCTGCTAATGTTGCAGATCCTAGAATGAGAGGTGCTATGTTATCTAAGTTAAGTAGTACTCCTTTTGCTGGACAGATAATTGCAGATATAGCAGCAAAGAATGTTCAAATTGCTAATCAAGCTGAAGCTCAAAACTTCCAAGGTCTTAATCTGTATGACAGATATGTAGCAGAGAAGAAAGAGAGTGACTATGCTAATTGGGTTAAAAGAGATAGATTAATTAATGCTGAGAGATTAGGTGATTTAAGCAACTGGGGTAAAACAGCCCAAGCTGGTGATATACACGCATTTGAACTACCTGCTATAGAATCAAGGTATCCTAATATGACTATTGATAGAGATACAGGACAGCCTATATTTACAGGACCTACATCTCCACTTACTCCAAGTTCTAGCACAGCTTCTCAACAAAATGAAGCTAAGCTTAAAAAGATTGCAGAAATGAAAGGTATTTATCCTCAGCTAGATGATAAGACTATAGCTCAGACATTGTATCCAACGCAATCCAGATCTTCAGCTGGATATTCTAACAGAGGAAGGATGAGACCAAGTGTAGATGAGTTTTATACATATAATAGCAGAAAAAGAATGCCTATGAGTCCTTATATGAATAATCCTTATTCAGTGTAATGTGAGGTATATAATAAACATATGAGGTTTGCTAAACTTATATTATTTTTGTTTTAATAAGAAAGCTTTATGTCAACGTATTTACAGGGAATAACACCATATATACCTCAGATTCAAACTTATCAACCTAACTACAATATGTTTGAACGGGCTTTGCAAATGAAGCAAAGCAGGTATGATGCTAATAAACAGAAGCTTAGCAACTTATATGGTTCTTTACTTAACTCTCCTATGATGAGAGATAAAAACATTAAAGAAAGAGATCAGTTCTTTAAAATGATTGATCAAGATATAAAGAAGCTTTCTGGTATGGATTTATCTCTTGAGCAAAATGCTTATGCTGGAGCTCAGCTATTTGGTCAATTAACAGATAACAAGTTGATTGCCAAGGATATGGCTTGGACTAGAAACTGGCAAAACCAAATGTCAAGAGGTCAATCACTAAAAAATTGCATAAACCCTGAAGAGTGTGGTGGTATGTGGTGGGAAGGTGGAGACCAGATTATGCAGTATAAAGCTCAAGAGTTTAAAAATGCTACTGATCAAGATTCACTAAACTTTCGTAATGCAAGTTATGTAGCTGCTCAGGATATAACAAAAATGGGTCTTGATCTCTATAAAGACTCAGGTGGTTTCAACATGAAACTAGATACTGTAAAGAATGGTTACATCTACACTACTAAGAATGGAGAGAATGCTATTAAACCAATCTCTACTTTATTAATGGGCAGCATAGGAAACAATCCTAAAGTACAGGAGTACTTTGCTGCACAAGCTTATCTTAAAAGAAAAAACTTTGTATCTAATGGTGTAGCATCTGGTCAGTACTCTAATGAAATGGAGGCTGAGCTAGATTACTTTGATAAGATAGGTGTTGATACAGATAAGTATTTCTCTAAAGCTAAAAGTGATTTAGATAGAGTAGATTCTTCATTAAGAAATACTGAAGAGTATTATGCTAAACAAATAGAAAAAGGTGATTTATTTAAAGACAGCTTGATATTTAAAGGTTACAATGATGTACAACAAGCAAGGCAATCTGTATCTCAAGCTGCCCAAGCTGTAGATCAATCAAATGATTTAATAAAAGGCACAATGAGAACAGGGTTATCAAAAGCTACTCTTAATAGCTTAGATAAAGCTGTTGGTATGTCTTTACTAGGAAGTGACTTAACTCAACTAGCTACTACATTAGCATATAAAGATTATGAAGTCAGTATGAAAGCTGATGAATTTGCTTTAGCTAAATACAAACAGAAGTTAAAGGATGAATCTGATGCTGCTAAGTTAGCTGCTCAAGAACCTTATGTTGTACCAAGTACAGGAGGTGCAGTAGATGGAACTGAAAATGTTAGAGCTGCAGCTGACATGCTACAAGAAGATATATCAAAATCTCAAGATGGTGTATCTGTTAACACCAATTTAGTCATGAGACAGATGATGGAAATGGCTAAAAATGCTGATGATAACAATGATGAAGAAAACAAAAAGATAACCAAAGATGCTGTAGTTCAAACTATGGATGTCATGATGGATCTTTTAACTAATACTGAAAATATTAAAGACCCAAGTGTTGTAGGTGGATTAAGTGAAATGGTTCTTAGCAGTGAAGACCGAGATAGATTAAATACAGTTCAACAAAAAGCTGTAACTGTAGCTAAAGGATATGATAGATGGTCTGACGCTCAGAAGTATGAGTGGATGACTAAAAATGGTGGAAAGAACTTTAACAATATGAGTAAAGCTCTTAATTCCACTGGTTATGCAAAACTAGGAAATCAGCTTATGAGTGTTATTAAAGGTGATAATACCTCTAATGCTGTGTTCCAAATAATGTCTCAAAATACTTCTACTAGACAAGCATTAGCAGGTATTGAAATAGGTATGAAAGCTCAGCAATCTTATGCTAATGGAATGTCTAAAATGAGAGAGCAGGTTATACAAGGTATAAAAGAGACTACTGACCTTGATGATCCAATGACTGTTTCTCAATATTTTGAAGCAGCTATAGATGAAGATGGTACTGTTAAATCTTTTGAAGATTTTCAGGCTTCTTATAGTGAAATATTACAAGGTCAAAATATAACAGGAGATGACTATGCTGATAAAATGGTAAATGCTGCTAGAGCTTATTATGGTACAAAGGGTCGTAGTGAAGCTTTTTGGGATCAAATAGGATCTGCCTATAAATTTCTGTTTGATATAGGTAAGTCTGCTGTTGATGTTAACCTTACAATGTATACAGCTCCATTTGAAGGTCAAACTACTGGAGAGATGCTTGAAGAATTAAAGGGTGATGTGACTGCACCATTTACCAATTTGGATAAAGCAACCCTAGAAAACATGGCTGTTTTAATAGGTAATAAAGTTATAGAAGAAACTGGATTTGAAAATACGATTGCTGATAATTGGCAACAAGCTATAGGTGCTCATGCTAAAAATAATAGTGGTTTATTAGAAGGTTTAGGTAGTACTTATGCTGATGCTGTAAGATTTGAAGATGTTAACGGGGCAAATAAAGCCACTGCAGGATGGCAAGGTGTTCAAGCGTTTAACATGGATGTTCAAACTATAGGAGATGAGAATATAATTTATCAAGCTGGTGGATTTACAGTAAATCAAGATGGTTTAGATGATAAAGCTGTTTATGCTTTAGGCTTAGGAAGAACTGATAGTCCAGAATTAAAAGCTTTATATAATGAGATGATTACAGACTTAGCCATGTCTAATTCTGATAAAGATAAAAGTAGATTAATAGCTGACGTAACTTATCAGCAAACTGCTTTAAGTAGCACTGAATACATTGGTTTAAATATTAGACCTAATGAGCTTTGGGCTAAAAAACGAATAGGTACAGATAGTTATGCAGGTACAACTCAAGCTCAATGGAATGATATTTTGCTTAATGGTATGACTGTATATCTACCAAAGAAACAAGCTAATAATGCTTTAACTAGTGCTATGGAAACAGATCCATTAACTAAAGCTTTCAAAACTACAGGTAACATAAATATCTATAACAATGATGGAGCTAAAGCTAATCTAAGAAGAAACTCTGATGGTTCTTTAAGTGTTTATGGAAATGAGTGGGTTTATGATGCAAATTCAGAATCTAAAAGAAGTCTTGAAGATTTTGAGTATCAATATCCTGGAGTTCAAGACAATGTGTTTGAAGTTATGCAAAAGGTTAATGAATATTATACTCAATCAGCTACAGATTTAAAGAATAGAGTTAGAAGAAATGGATGATTTTAATGTTGACATAAATAATGATTTAAATAATCCTTTTGTATCTCCTGAAAAACTATCAGGAATAGATAATCCTTTTATTCAACCAGAAGAAAACCAAGAGGTTGCTCCTGCTTCTGATACCCCTAAGATTGAGGATAATCCATTTTATCATGACATGATGCGTAGAAACGCATTTGGTCAAGCTCTAAAAGATGCTGAAGATCCATTAGCAAGAGCTAGAACACATCAGTTTGGAGCTGATGAATACTCAATGTATAGGTATACAGCTTATGGTTCTGATACATATAACAAATTAGGTTTCTCTCCATATAGAGATAATGAAGCTTTATATAATGCTAATACAACTCTTCTTGATGATTTAGGCAGAAGTGTTGGTCCTACTTTTCAAAATGCATGGTTGGGTTTTCAAGACTCACTACCCTGGAATACATTTTCAGAAATAGATACTGAAGCAGCAAGAACCATGGAAAGAAACATGGCTATTGGTAACAGTACTAAAGGTGGTGTAGGAGGCTTTGTTAACAACCTTATGGTAAACTCTGGATACACTCTAGGTATAATGAGTGAGATGGCATTAGAAGAAGGTATCTATGCTGTTGGTGGATTTTTTACAGGTGGTACTACTTGGGGTGTTGGTGTTGCAAGAGGAGCTGTTGGGGCAGCTAAAATAGCTAGAGGAGTAAAGCTTGCTTTTCAATTAGGTAAGAGGCTTGATAAAATGGCTGATGTTAATAAAGCCAGAACAGCTTATAGAGCTATGAGAAATGGAGCTCTTGAGTTTATCAATCCTGTATCAGGAGTTACTGAGTTTGTTAAGAACAGAAAAAAGTTAGATGGTTTAAGCAAATTTGCTAAAGCTGCTACTGGATTTGGAGAATTTTATAGAGATACTAGAAACCTTAGACTTGCTTGGGCTGAATCAGGTCTAGAAGGTGGTATGGTTAAAAACCAGTACAAAGATGATATGGTTAGGGATTGGTACAAGAAAAATCCTGGAAAAACTATTTCTGATGAAAAGCTATTAGAGATTGAGGGCTTAGCTGACAAAGCTGGTAGAAGTACATCTAGATGGAACTTGCCTGTTATATTCTTTAGTAATAAGATTGTGTTTGACAATATGCTAAAGACGTTTAGCCCAGTAAGAAGAATGACAACATCAGTTGTTGAAAATAAATTTGGTAAGCTGTGGTTTGATCCTAAAAAAGCAGAGAATGCTTTTAAAGCAACATCTAAAGGATGGGAAACCTTCTATAAAACGCTAAGAACTCCAAAGTCTTATGCTCAAGGTACAATGAGTTACTTCAAAGCTAACTTTGCAGAAGGTCTTCAAGAATCATTTCAAGAAACTATTGCTGGAGCTAATTTAGATTATTACAAAGGTCTGTACAATGGAGATCCTGTTAGAGGAAGATTCTATGCTAACCTAGGTGATAATTTAGCTCATCAATTTAGTTCAGAAGGTTTTGAAGTATTTATGTCAGGTTTCTTAATGGGAGGTATGGTTCAGCCAGTAACCAGAGCTCCAAACCTTGTAAAGAGTACATACCAAAGAGTTGCTAAACCTAAAGAATATGCTCAGCTAAAAGCTGATCAAGAAAAATATTTAAATGATTTAGAGACAAGTCTTAATAAGATGTACTCTAAAGAAAACATTGAAAGTTATTTTGCTCCAGATTTAGAAAATCTTGCTACCCAAGTTAAGACAGCAAGAGGGATGAAGCAATCTCTTTTTGATGGGGATAAGAAAGCTTTTACAGATCTTAAAACTAAAGGTCAAGCTAGTCATATAATTACAGCCTTAAGAACTGGTAACATTGGTATCTTTAAACAAAGATTAAAAGAACAAAAATCTTTAACAGAAGAAGAAATCAAGGAAAGTCATCCTGAGTTAAGCAAGGCTGATTATGATGCTGCTATTGATGTTGCTGTAGACAGAATAGATAGGATTGAGAAAAATTACAATTACCTAAATAAGAAGTATCCTAATCCTTATAACCCAGAGCAGTATGAATATGATTCTCCTCAGCGTAAAGCTGCTATGGCAAAAAAGATAGCTCATGAACAAGCTATAAGTAAAATGACTTTTGAATCTGAAGCTGCTAAAAGAACAACAGAAAGGATTCAATCAATATTTAATAATGCTAGTTCAGACCCTACTCTTAAGAATATGGAGATCACTGACTTGGATTCTTTATTCTCAATGGAGAATACTGAGGAGTCTATCTTGAGATTAGCTTTAGAATTAAAAGCTACAGAGGGTGTTACTGAACCAGAGCTAGTTGAGCAAAGAGAAAAGAATGTTAAAAAGCTTGAGCTATTAAAGAAATGGTCTAAAGCTCAACAAGCATTAAAAGAAAGTACTGTATTAGATAGTGCTGAAGAAGCAGCACAGGCTGCTGAAGCTGCTGAAGCTCAAGAGCCAGGTTTAGTAGTAAGTGAAGAACAAATTTTAAAAGATGCTTTTGATGCATTTACTGACTACCTTGATTTTGTGAATGATGGAAAAGAATCTGCATCTGAAGAAGATGTTGAGTCTACTTTTAGAAGTATTATAGACTACATGAGATTGGGTCAGGATGCTGAACTCTTTTCTCAGACTATGAGAATAATGACTAATCCAGATTATTTTGACAAAATATTCATGGATCAGTTAAAGGTAAATGATGACATAATTAAGAATAAGAAATATGAGATAAGAACATCTCTAGAAGCTTGGCTTAATAATGAAAAAATACCTAATGATTTACTACAAGCTTTGGATGATGAGGGTATATTCTTTCATCCTGATGACTTTGCTGCATTAAGAGATGAAGGTAAGCTGCCTAGAAGATTGTATGACAAACATACAATGGATGAGCTAGATATCACAAGCCTTAAATTTCAAAAGTTTATTGACATCATCACTAAGTATGGTATTGAGATAATGGATATACCCATTGCTCAAGAAGAAGTTGATGCTTCCAAAGATGTCTATAACAACAAGGTTAGAGAGAAGCTTGCTGAAGATGAAAGAACTTACAATGATATTGCAGAACAATTTGGCTTTGATCCAATAGCTACATCTACTAAACTAAAGTTAAAAGATGTACTCAATACTATAATGGAAAGCAAGCATGCTACTGAAGCAGAAAAAGCCTTGGCTCAAGAATTGCTTAAGTATGCATCTGATTTAGAGACAGTTACATTCTCTAAAACAGCTCCTATAGCTGGGTGGTATTCTGAAGCTATGCAAACTGTAGTAGATGCTAGGTACTCTTCTAAAAACTATAAAGGAGGTGGCCTACCTATAGAATACGTAATTCTTCATCAAGAAGTTCATAGAAGAACAGATCAAGCTTATGAAGAAGACAAAGCTTTTGCTAAGAAGATTGATGAGCTCCATAAGATTGCTAAAGATAAAATGACTGATGCTCAGTACAAAGATATCTTTGGTGAGAAGCCTTTATATGGTGTAGATAATCCTCAAGACTTTATGGCTGAGGCTATGACTAACCCTAAGTTTCAAGAATACTTAGGCAACATTGAATATGATGTAACTTCTGAGTCTATATGGAAAAGGTTTGTTAAAGCTGTTCACGAAGCAGTAAAGAACTTCTTTGGTAAAGGAACTTCTAATACTGTGTTAAATGAAGTTCTGACTACAGTATCAACTAAGTTAGATGAAGGCTACGTTACATCTCCTGAAACAACAGATGTTATAGAAGCTGAAAGAAACCCAGGTGATTATGATAAGCTAAGAAGAATTGCTCCTTTACTAATATCTGGTCAACCAGTTTCTGATGAAGATAAAGCTTTGGCTGATTCATATCCTATCCTTATGGGAGAACTCATGAGAATAGAAAGAGAAAGAGCTGATGCTCTTAATGCTCTTGATGAGCCTGTAGGTACAGCTGCTGCTGAAGTTATAAACTTAGAAAAAGATCAGTTTGTAGAAGAGTTATTATTAGCTAAAGAAGCTGGTAAAAGCTCTGCAGAAAGACAAAAAGATTTAGAAAATGAATTAACTGATTTAAAAGATGAATTAGTTGATTTACAAGTAAGCTTAAAATCTGCTTCTAGCTCTTCTCCAAAAAGAGCTACAATTAAAGTGGACATAGGTGATATTAAATTAAAGATTGAATCTATAAAAGCAGAACTTGATTCTGCTCCTCCTGTAGAAATACCAGATTCTCTTAAAGGATTAGTAGTAACTACATCTATTCATGGAAAAGAGCAAACAGTATTTACTACAAAGAGTTTAGATAGAGATGTAGTATTTGTAGAAATAGATGGTAAAAGATATGGGTTTTATCAAAGTAGTAAAGGTACAGATGGTAAAACTCCAAATCATTGGTATCCCTTTTATGGTAAAACTTCAGGTTGGGTAGTAAAAGATGGTGATGATGTAAAAGGTAATTGGGTCTATAATCGTCAAGCTTCTCCTGAACTACAAGCTAAACTAAAAGAAGCTGCAAACAGATTAAATGCAGAATATGGTAATAATAAATTTGAAAATGCTCCTTATATACATGATACTTCTGAAGCAGAGGCTAATAAGTTAATAGGTTCACATATAAAAGATTCAAACAAACAATTATTATTTAGCAATACTGAAGAATATAATAGAGTTAGAAAGCAAACTGCTGAAGAAGGATTTAAAACTCCTCTTGCTGAAAATGAACTAAAACCTGAATACAAAGGCAAGTTAATTTACGCTACTCCAGGAACTGGTAAAACAACTCTTGCTAAGAAGAGTGAAGATATCATAGACTCTGATGATATAATGCTTGAAGAAATGGAGGCTACAGGTCTTAAAAAGCGTGAAGATGAAACTGTTCAAGAGTATATTTACAGATTTACTAAAGACCCAAGTCAAGTACCAGGTAATGTAACAAAACAAAATATTGATGAACGAGTTTTAGATAGAATACGAAAATTAGTTAGTGAAGGTAAAACTGTACTTACAGGTACTAGAGCTTTTATTAAAGAGGCAGATATCAATCTAATAGCTAATAGGGAGTCTAAAACAGTTAAAGAAAAGCTTAAAGATAATACACTGAAGGATGGTTTCTTTGCTAAAGAACAAGCTGAGATAGATGCTCTTGCAGCAAAAGCTCCAAGCCAAGAACAGCAAGATGCCTATGAGGAGGAGCTTATAAGAGTCAATAAAATCTATGATGATCTTATTGATGAAGTCTTTGGAAGGGATAAAGCTGAAGCTAAAGAGGTTGTTCCACCATCTGCACTTAGACCTGTTATAACTCCTCAAACCAATTTTAATACATTAGCTCAAAAACATGAAGAATTTTTCATAGGTGTGCTTTCAGCATGGAAGGATAACTATCCTCAGTTTAAAGAAAAGAACGCATCAGTTTTATTAAAAGATAGAGATTCTAGAGAAATGGCTAAAGAAGCTTGGGAAAGTGATGTAGAAAGAGGAAATTTATCAAATCAAATAATTGAAATGTTTAATAATGAAAACAATAGACTTCTTACAGAACAAGCTGAGGCTGCAAGACAATCTGCAATAAAAGAAGTTATAGATAAGCTGTTAGCCAAAATAGAAAAAGCTAGCTCTGAAGAATTGGATGCAATTGAAGATGAAATAACTAGTGATGAGCTATTGCCTGCTTTTCAAGCTATGGATGAGATGGGAGTCTTTGAAGCAATAGCTGAAAGAAGAGCTAAGCTTGAAAATATTATAACTGAAGAAGACGCAAGAAAGCTTAAAGCTGGTGATCAAGTAATGCTCCAAAGAGCTGGTAAGCAGGTTCAAGTAAGTTTAAAAGAAGACTTTACAGGAAAAACTGTGAAAGCTATTTCTGTTCTTGATAAAGAAAAAGAATATACAATCAGTATAGCTAAAGATGTCAACCAAGAAAAAGTTGAAAAGATAACAGGAGACCCTATTGATTTTACACCAATCACAAAAGAAGAGGAGGATGTAGCTAGGGAGACTACAGAAGCTGAAACAGATATGACAGCTGAAGAGATGCAGAGCAAGTATGATGATGTAAGTGAAGATGATTTAGTAGATGATATTGATTTAAGCTGTTTATAAAATATAGTCATGGCAATAAATTGTGGATTAAACGAAAAGACTATTGATGCTATACAAGGTATAGTATATAAAAGAGTTAAAGCTGGGCAACTAGATGTAAAGTCTTTAACTAATGATGTATATAACATTCTTAAAGAGAAAGCACCAGAAGGTCAAGAAAGCAAAGCTTTTGATGGAGCTAGGCTTGTACCTGGATTTATGAAAGAGGTCTTTAAGGTAAAAGAATTAGAAGATAATGCTATAGATGAAGGTTTTGATTTTAATGCTTTAAACAAATTAGCCAGGGATTTAGAAAAAAGTAAAACTCCTCTAAAGGATATACAGAAGTATTTAGGCTTAGATAAAAAATCTATAAAGAAAAAGATTGATGATTCTAAAAAGATAATCAGCTCTAGCACTCAGCTTAATATTGATTTTAGTAGAAATGAAAGTCTAAAAAAAGCTGATCAGCAACAAAGAGAGATAAGAGATACAAGAACAGCTTTAGGAACTCTTAATGCTGACGTTACTCCTTTCATTGATCCTAACACAGATAAAAAGACCTGGGATGCTTTAAGAAAGAATAGAGAGGCTAAGAAGACTCTTAGCTCTTTAGAAAATTATGATGACTATTACTTAAAAATAGTTAGAATAAATGAATTAGATCCTGAAGATATTCCAGCTAATTATGATCCTAAGAAGGATCCCTCTAAGCTGACAATATTTATGCTTCTAGTAGATAAAGCTGGAGAAAAGAAAATGGTTAATGGTTCTGCTCAGGTTTTCTACTTTCCTGAACCTTTAAATTCTAAATCATTAAAGGAGCTTGGTGTATCTGATGCAACTAATCTTTTAACTATGGATGACCAGCTAACTGAAGATGGTCAAAAGGTTATGAAGTCTCAGTTCTTTCAGAATCAGCTAAGTATTCTTAAAGCTAAACACAAGGACAACTATAACGAAGAATCATCTAAGATTCAGTTGGCAAAAGAGTTTGAAAAAATTGCAACTGTAAGACAGAGTTTATTAGAAGATGCTTCAAAGAAATATATAACTAAGCTGACTAATGCAGTAGTTGGTAAGCTTTCATTAGGTACTAAGCAACCTTTTGTACAACTATCTAAAATAAAAGACAAGAAGTCTGTTACAATTGCACCTAGACAAGCTACAGTAAATATTCACGGTAATGTTTTTGTAACGTTCCCAGCACCTGCTGGAAGTGTTACAACAAAGCTTGGTAAAAGTGTTCAGGATATAATTACTGATATTGTACTAAACCAAAATCTTAAGGTTACTCCTCAACAAAGAATTGAAGCATTAAGTAAGTTTATCTACCTAGATAGAACAAAAGGTTTTCTTGAAATTCAACCTGATGGAAAAGATTACAATGTAATCCTAAATGGTACTACATTCTCATCAAAAAATAATTTTGAGGATCGTTATGGTTCTGATGTTAATTTAGAACTCTCTAGATTATTTCAAGATGATGTAGTTGGAGTAGACATTCTTCCTAAAGGAGCTACTATTAGAAGGCAATCAGATTATGATGGCTCAGACTTTTTCTTTTTTGAAGAAGGTGCTTATTTAGAACCTGGCAAAAGACAAATTTATAAGTTCAAAACTCTTAGAATAAATAAGCCATATAACACTTCTGTTCA
>Ga0208794_1000722_pt1 | contig 18608 bp, 17 predicted proteins | sample 32_taG_FD_184106 | JGI IMG/M metagenome (GOLD analysis project Ga0208794, IMG submission 184106) | Marine viral communities from the Gulf of Mexico - 32_GoM_OMZ_CsCl metaG (SPAdes) (version 2) | ecosystem: Environmental > Aquatic > Marine > Oceanic | place: Atlantic Ocean: Gulf of Mexico... | reverse complement strand
ACACGACAGCACTAACAGGTGCAAAACTAATTGCTGCCTTGTTTGCTGCTGCTCAGAAGTTAGACGAGAATGACGTTTCCGAAGATGGACGTTTCTGTGTTCTCTCACCTGAGAATTACTACAAGCTCATCACTGGCGGTACTTCTGGTTTCCAAATCACCGTAGCTAACAGTGCTGTGAACAAAGACGTTGGTGGAGAAGGTTCTATCGCCAACGGTACTGTTCCACAGATTGCTGGCATAAGCATCCTGAAGAGCAACCACATCCCAACCACCGACTTGTCTTCGACTGCTACTGGTGACGGAGCGTCAAACAATGACGTATTCGGTGGCAACGGTGCTGGCTACAACGGTGACTTTAGCAAGACTGTAGGTTTTGTTGGTCATTCCTCCGCTGTTGGTACGGTCAAACTGCTCGACCTTGCTACTGAGTCAGAATACCAGATTGAGCGTCAAGGTACATTGTTCGTTGCTAAGTATGCAATGGGACACGGTGTACTTCGTCCTGAATGCTGCATTGAACTGGTCAAGTAAGAGCTTGATCTAATTTTGTCGTTACCCTCCATTGTGGGGTTAGGTAAGGTTTGTTTTATCATCGTTTTCCTTGTCCTTACCTAACTCCCTTTGGGGGGTAGTTGACACAACACACACAAAAATATGCCGACACTTACTTCCAAGCTAGAAGCAATCAACACCATGCTGGGTGTTATCGGGGAAACTCCCGTCAACACTATAGGCACGGGAAGCAGTCGTCCTGTTTCCGTTGTGCAAGCCGAGAGTTTGTTGGACGAAACAAGCCGTGAAGTGCAGAGTGACGGCTGGCATTACAACACCCAATACGACTATCCGCTACAAAAGGACATTAACAACAAAGTAGTCCTGCCTACCAACACGCTCCGTGTGGACACTGAAGTAGGCAAATACAGCGATATAGACATAGTACAGAGGGGTACTACCCTTTATGACCGCAAGAACCATACAGACGTGTTTACGGACGATCTAAAGGTAACCATCACATTCTTGCTAGACTTTACCGAACTACCAGAACAGTTCAGAAACTACATAACCATCAGAGCAGCGCGACGCTTTGGTGTACGTTTCCTTGGCAGTCGTGAGATAGAAGCATTCACGCTTCGTGACGAGATTGAAGCTAAAGCCAAGGCTATTGATTCAGACAGCGAAAACGCTGACCGCACCATCTTTGATAACTACGACGTGTATCGTACCCTTGACCGCTAATGCCACTACTAACGACTAGCGTACCGAATCTCTCACAGGGAGTATCGCAGCAACCTGACAACCTACGCTACCCAGGGCAGGGGGAGACACAAGTCAACGCTTACAGTAGTGTTGTGGACGGTCTGACCAAAAGACCCAACTCAGATTACCACTTTAGTTTAAGTACATTACCTTTGAGTGACGGGTCAACCCCACCTAACTGGACTATCGAAGACGCTTTCATTCATTTTATAAACAGAGACGCAAACAACAAACATGTGTTGGTTGTGCCGCCTAATTCACAGTCTGCTTATATTTATAACCTACAACCTACGGTCTTAAACCAAAACGAGCCTCCCTTATACGTAGGTGCTACGTCAACGAGCGACCGTCACACTGATCCAGTAGCTACCGAAGCTTACTTATCAGCATCTAATCCCCGTGAAAGTTTAAAGGCTTTAACGGTAGCCGACACGACCTACATTCTTAATAAAGAAAAGACAGTTCTTTTAACTAATGACACGTCTACTGTGTTAGCCAAGGAAGCTATAATCTTTGTTAAACAAGGTGATTACAAGAAGGAGTACACGGTCACTATCGACGGTGCTGACAAGACATACACAACAGGAGACGGGTCGTCTTCTAACAGTGATTCACTCCATGCTTCAGCAGGTGACGGAACTGACGCTTCATCTGAAACAATAGCAGCAGGGTTAGTCAGTGCTATTGGTACGATCAGCGGAATAACAGTTGTTCGTAACGGTTCAGTCATCAAACTGACCAGTACCAACTCTACGTTTACTGTTTCAGTCAGAGATGGTCTGTCAAACAGTGGGTTGGGTATGGCTTATCAGGAAGTTTCAGCTATTACCAACTTACCTAAAAGTTGCTTTGACGGTTTTCGTGTAAAGGTTAAGGGTGACGTTGAACTAACACAGGACGACTACTACGTTAAATTTAATAGCAAAGACAGTCAGACTTTTGGTGAAGGGTCGTGGGAAGAGGATATTGGCTACGGTGTAAAAACAAAGATAGACGCATCGTCCATGCCTTTAAAACTAACCCCAGTGTTACTTGGAGACGGAACGACTGGACAGTACGTACTTGAAAGAGAGACTTGGGGTGACCGTCTTGTAGGTGACGATGACACTAATCCTATACCTAGTTTCGTAAGTCCTAACACTGCGACAGACCCACGTAAGATTACCGACATATTTTTCTTTAAAAACAGGTTAGGCTTTCTTAGCGGACAGAACATAATATTTAGTGAAGCTGACACGTACACCAACTTCTTCAGGACGACGGTGTTGTCTTTGTTGGACGGCGACCCAATCGACGTAGGTGTTAGTCACACAAAGGTAAGCTTATTAAAAAACGCAATACCTTACCAAGAGAAGCTGCTACTGTTCAGTCCACAGACACAGTTCGTACTGCGTGGTACTGACCTGCTTACTCCGTCAACAGTAAACATCAGCCCTGTAACCGAATACGACGTAACCGAAAAGGTAAGACCGTTGGCGTTGGGTCGTTATGTTTATTTTCCTTTTGAACGTGGTGAGTTTCAGGGAGTCTACGAGTTTTTCGTGGACGAGAATACAGACACATTTGATGCTGCGGAAATAACGTCACACGTTCCCAAGTACATTCCAACAGCCGTTCGACACTTAGTTGGTTCAGCCACCGAAGACGTTATCGTGGCAACCACAACCAACAAGAAACACCTGTACGTCTACAAGTACTTCTGGCAGGGCAGGGAGAAGGTACAGAGTAGTTGGTCACGTTTTGAATTTAATAACAAAATACTGGGTGCAGAGTTTATCGACAGTGAACTGCACTTGTTAACCTACGACGGTAGTGCTGTGTATTCTGAAAAGATACAAATGGAAGCTGGTGTTGTTGACACAGGTAAATCCTACAAAATCTTGTTAGACCAACGTATACCTAGTTCACGTTTAGCTCCATCGTATGATAGCGACACAAAGCTAACAACAATTAATAACATACCCTACGATCCTGAAGGTGCTGTAGTGTACACTGACAACGGACTACGTGTACCCATAACAAGGACAGGCTTAACAACAGCGACTATCAAAGGTAACTTCGCTGATACGTCTATCACTACTGGAGTTGGTAAGTTCAGAGGCAACTTCTTCTTTGGTTTTGAATACAGTATGGAATACGAGTTTAGTTCACAGACGTTGAAACAACCGACAGAACGTGGTGGTAAGTCCACCAGTAACTTTACCCATCAAACACTCCGCAACGGAGCGATTGAATACGCAGACACAGGTCACTTCACAGTTGAAGTAACGCCCCTGTACCGTGATACGTACAGCTACGTCTACAACCCTACTAACCTTGGTGCTGACAGTGTGCTTAATGCATTGGTGTTGGACAGCGGTTCGTTCCGCTTTCCCATCCACAGCAAGCACGATGAAGCGACGATCAAGATAAAATCGTCGTCAGCACTACCTGCTCACATTCTTGCAGCAGAGTTTGAAAGCTTCGTTACTTCACGTTCACGAAGGTACGGTGGATAGGGCTAAGTACAGCGACTGTCGGATACGACCAGCAATACCCATGTTGGACAGTTGGTGGCTATACGAAGACATGCGTGTTGAAGACATGCTCGAATGTATTGGTCTGGGTACACACCCACGACAAGCTTGTGAGCAATCGTTTGAACACAGCACCAAGGCATTCACCATCATGCAAACACCCGTCAACAAGTTAGCGGGTAGCTTCGGTGTGTGTGATACAGCGGTGGACGGTGTGGGTTGTGTCTGGATGCTAGGCACACACAGAATTTACAACATACGAAATACCTTTATTCGACACAGCCGTGAGTGGAAGGACGAACTGCTAGGTGACTACCGCATGGTGACCAACCTTGTAGCTAAGTCCAACCTGTTAAGTATGCGTTGGCTCAAGTGGTTGGGTGCAGAGTTTATCCGTGAACCAACGGAAGGGTATTTAGAATTTATAATCATTAACACCAAGGACTAAGACTATGTGCGAATTAGCAACCGCTATGGCAGTTATAGGAGCTGCTAGCAGTGTGGCCCAATACCAAGGCCAACGCCAGATGGCGAACCAGCAAGCACGTTATCAGGCCCAAGCTTCAGCAGCCGAACGTGCAAGGTTCCTTCAGGAGCAAACAAGTTTACGGATGAGGCAATCCCAGCAGCAAGAGGCAACCAACAAGGAGTTGGGTGACATTGCGCTGAAGAGCCGTCAGGCTATCTCTCGTGCCAGAACGTCCGCAGGTGAGGCTGGGGTAGCAGGAGCAAGCGTTGACGCTCTCATGGACGATTATATGCGTCAGGAAGCGAACTACCGCACAGCACTGCTTCGACAACAAGAGTTTCAAAACATCAACACGGGACTGGCACTTAGTGATGCTGGCTTTCGTTCACAAAACAACCTGATTGGTATTAACCGTCCGATCAACCGACCATCGTTCCTGACAGCAGGATTAAGTGCAGCCAGTGGTGCTGCTAGTGGTTACAGGACAGGGTTGGATATAAAAGCAGCACGAGCAACAACAGGATAATGGCTACAAGAGTACAGACCCAACTTCTTCCAGAAGCACCCAATCTTCAACCAACCATTTCTGCTGGTGGACGATACACCGTGCAGGTGCAACAAGCGGGTAAGAATAAGTGGAACGATCTGGCTGATGCGTTATCACAGGTAAACCCAGCACTACGTGAATTTACAGCAGCACAGAAGTTAGAAGCTGAAATATTCGCAAACGAACAACTACAACGAAAGCCTGAAGAAGTTCTAGCTGACCTGAAGAAACAAGCAGAACCTTTCAACAAGATGACCCGTAAGGGTGGATTACCACTGATTGGTAACCCTTTCGCTGTAATGCAGAACAAACGGACAATGGGACAAATAGCTGCCCGTGCTTTCCGTATTGATCTGGAAAACGAACTGGACGTTGCTCCTGCTGACGAAACACCTGAACAAACGTACCAACGTGTACGACAACAGTTTGAACAAGAACACCCACGTCTAGTAGACGAAAACGGTCGTCCTGCGTTGGGAACAGGGGACGGCTTTCAAGCAGAGTTGAACGAGTACCTACCTGCTGTGTTACGTAGCAGTGAGAAAGTACGCAACGAAAAGGCTAAAGCTGAATCACGGGTTGTGGCTGCTGAAGGTTTAGCCAGCACCTTCAAACAGGAAGGAATGTCTGTGAAGACAATGACTGCGTGGGCATCGGACACAGCACACATGACTCCCGCTGAACAACGTACAGTAATCAGCAGTGTTGCTAAAAGCTTTGCTCAAGGCGGTGATAACCCTGAGTTAGCCTACAACGAAGCTATGGCTTTTTTAAATGAAGCTAAGAAACTACCCATAGGCAACGCAAAGCTAGGCAGTAAGCTAAAAGGAAAAGACGAAGGTGAACGTGTCTTTTCAGAGTTTAGCACCTACATCAGCGACGTTGAAGCAGGGCTGGAAGATATTATGGAACGTCGTAAGCGTGGACAGGACGACGAAGACGATAAAATCGCAGAAAGCGTTGCTGGACCAATTTACGACTATATCCAAACATGGAAAAAAACTATTGAAGGCGCACCAACCGCCGCAGAAAAACAGGCATTGGTAGAAAAACTATTTACTGAGTTTGCGGAAACATCAGAAACACATAAAAGGATTGTACCTACAATTATACGTCAGAGCGTTCAGACACTAGTAGACATGCCTAAAGATGAGTTTTTCCCTAATTGGTATAAGTTTAACAACATTAACAACCCAATCGCTCAACTAGCAAGAACACACAAAGAACTAGCAGACACAAACAAGCCTGAATTTGGAACAGGTGTTGATTTGAGTGAATTAGAAAGTAAGCAACTACAAAAGTTAACTAGTGATAGGGCTGAAATTTCTGACTTAATGAGTAACCCTGATGGTTACACTTTACCAATGCCAGAAGGTTACGACGATATTGTACGAGAAGGAAAACAAACAGACGCGCAAAAGACGCAGGACATACTTGCTTGGGATAATGCTAGACTTGATTCAGATAGGAAAGAATTACAACAAGCTTATACTGATCGCATAAAAACTCAAGACGCTCTACAAAAGCGAACAACACCTACTGATACTGACGATTTTAAATCAGTCATTAACGGTCAGCCTGTCGGTAAACAAACTAAGATGTTTGCCACAACAGCCTTTGATGTTGAGAACCAACTAAACAAAAAGAACTTAGTAAAAGCTAAAAAGGAAGCTGACCGTCTTACAAAGGTAGTAGGCGACGTAAGTCCTAATAGTTTTGATAGAATCGTAGCAGCCGCTTACGGGAACGAACCACCTGAAACTGTTATTCCCAATATATATGGTGGACCGACCGCACGGTTTGTTCAGCCGTTAAAACAAACAGCAGAAGAAGCACGTCGTAAAATACTCATGGTGCTTTTAGCACAGGGTAAGTTAAACGAAACAGCTATACTTGAAGGTTCAGCAAAGCTTACATGGGGACGTGAGGGTGAGAACGAAGAAACATTCAAAATCGAAGACACGGAAGCGGTTGGTGCTTTAGCTAAAAGTTATCCAGTAATGTCTATAGACGCTGTTCAAACATTTAAACAAGCTTATACGAAGTGGGGAGAAGGGCTGAAAGAAGGACAAGACGATCCTTTACCTAACACATTTCCATTCACCACGTACAAAGAAGTTTTTAAGAAAATGTACAACGTGAGTACAGTCACCGACGAAGACTTGCTGATTTTCATGGAAAGCCAGTACAAACTTCACCAATCATTTAAAACCATACAATAATGAAGTACGAGCCATTCAAGACCGATTTTGATCCGCAGCCACAACAAGAACAAGAAGACCCAAACTTACTGTTTGATTTGTTTGCAGCACCGTTCCGTGGTTTAGAAGGATTAGGTCGTGGTGTGTACAGTCTGGCTGACTTTGTTTCCTTTGACGTATTACCTGACCTTGACGAAGAACGTCTACTAGGTTCTTCCAAGACGATTGCTGGTGGTCTTGTTGAAGGTGTTACTCAGTTTATCGTTCCGTTTGGTGGGATTGCTAAAGGATTAAGCCTAGCTGGTAAAGCAGGTAAAGCTTCCAAACTGCTAGCTAAAGGTAAAACAGGTGGCAACATAACCGACCTTAACTGGAAAGGCTACCTAGCAGCCAGTACGGTCACGGACGCTGTTGCCTTTGACGGACAGGAAGCACGGCTGTCCAACCTTATCCAACAGTTTCCTCAACTACAAAACCCTGTCACTGAGTTTCTAGCTGCTGACCCAGACGACAACCAGGCAATAGGACGAGCAAAGAATGTTCTTGAAGGATTGTTACTTGAAGCAGGTAACGCTGGTTTGGTTGTTCCCTTTGTAAAAGCTTTAGGTGCTGTTAAGGCACGTAAGCTGGCTAAGTCAAAAGGTGCTACGTTAGTCGAAGAAGAAGAAGTTGTAGCTAAAGCATTAGGTGACGGCAGCGAATTACAAATAGTAAAAGAAACAGACACAGAAGACGTTGTTGCTAAACCTGATGTAGACGGTGCTATTGACACACGTCCTGATCCTGTCCCTGAAGTACCTCAGTCTGCCTTGGACGACATTGCTGTAGTTAAGACTGCCAGTGGCGGTCAGGCTATCCGTCAAGCGTCTGCTGGTAAGATGACCGTTAAGGACGCACAAGGTAACGAAATACAACAAAACACTATAGACGGTGGTTTATCCACTGACGAGTTATCACAAGTCCTTGAAGCAGGTACAAAGAAATTAACAGCCCAGTCACAACAAGTCGGTTCAGAAGCGCAAGAGCGTATTATGTACGAAGAAGTAGCCGACGCTACTGGTTTATCTACTAAAGGTATTGAAGGCATTGTTGCACAAGCTGGTAAGGATAAAACAACTCTAGCACGTATTAACGGTCGTATGAGAGCGTTAAGAAGCTACATGGTTGGTAACGGTCTGGACATTGTTGAACTGGCTAAAGCGTACAAAGGTTTAAAAGAAGCTGGCATAGACGACGACGTTATTGCTGCTAAGATCAAAAGTAAGTTTGAATTACAACTACACCTACAAGCTAACGTAGCTAACCTAGCCAGTGGTTTTGGTAGGGGGCTGCAAAGTCTCCAGCAAAAGGTAGGCAAGATCGGAATATCTGCTCAAGAAATAGCCAACAAGAAACTACGTCAGGATTACCTGCGTAAGCGTGGTGGTGTTGATGTTGATAAAATCGTTAACGACATACTACTTGCTACCGACGGACAGCCGTCCGACATAGGCACACTTATCGGATTGAACAAGATAGTACGTGGTTCTGAAGGCGGTAAGTGGACGAACATGGTCCGTGAGTATTACATCAACTCACTACTGTCTGGACCACGCACTTGGTCAGTCAACCTTCTAGGTAACTTTCTTACCGCTACGTTGCTTCAGTTTGAGCGTTACGTCGGTGGTTGGATGAGTGCCGACCAAAACACCCGTAAGGCTGTTGCGTGGACATTCTCACAACTCTTTGGTGTTAGGGAAGCATGGGAAATAGCTGGCAAGGTAGCCAAGCTTCAGGAAAACCTTCTGGACATTGGACATGGTTCTTTCAAAGAACAACAAGACATTACTGGCTCAATCACAGGTAAGAACCTACTTGGTGAACAACTATCCAAAGAAAAGGACGGACTTGCCCAAGCTATTGACAAGGTTGGTGACGTTGTTCGCATCCCTTCTCGCATTCTCATGTCAACTGACGAACTGTTTAAACAGGTGTTGTACCGGCAACGGGCTGCTGCTCAGTTATTCCTACAAGCTGCTGACAGGGGAATTACTGATCCAAAACAGATAAGCGAGTATATACACGACTCAATCCAGTCAATGGTCACAGCATCAGGTCGTCACTTCTCTGAAGGTTCTTTAATCAAAGACGCACAGGAATTAGCCAAAGGCCAAGACTTTGAGGATCATGTTGCCCGTGAAAATTTCATAGCCGATGAAGTAAGTAAAGCTAGGGCAAGGCACATGGAACTTGCCAGAGAAAAAGGACTGGTTGACGCAGAAGACGACTACGGTGCGCTACAACAGTTTTCCGAGCAGTGGATAGAACCAAACCTAGACTTTGCACGGACAGGCACATTTACCAACGACTTAGGTCCAGTCTCTTCAAAGTTTAATCAATTCATACAAGCCGTACCTTTAGGGTGGTTGGTTGTACCTTTTGTGCGTACACCTACCAACATTCTGAAGTTTGCGTTTGACCGTGTGATGGCTGCTCCCAGAGCCGTTACTGAAGTGGGTATAAACAAATTCAGCAGCCTTGAAGGTTTACGTACTGACTTTCTTGACCAGTTAAAGTCAGCAGACCCGTTAGTACGTGCTGAAGCTAGGGGTAAGTTAGCTACCAGTGCTATGCTCAACGGTGTTCTCATGACTACCATGTTCATGAACAAAGACTGGATCACAGGTGGAGGACCGCTGAACACCCGTGAGAAACGTCTGTGGGAAGCTGCTGGTAATCGTCCGTACAGCATCAAAGACCCAATTACAGGTAACTGGGTTAGCTACCAACGTCTAGACCCGTTTGCCACCATTCTAGGTGTGTACGCAGACTTGGCACACGTACAGAACGACTCAGTACACGGTTACGATAAAACAGAAATGGAACGTGTTGTGGCTGCTATGGCAGTGACTCTTGCACGTAACGTGACCAACAAGTCGTACCTTGCAGGTATTCATAAAGTTGTTGAAGCGTTGTCTGACCCTGAGACAAAAGCAACAGACATGCTGAACAGTTTAGCAGCAGGTGCAGTTCCTAACATTCTCTACCACGGACAATCAATTAGCGGTGACCAAGAATTAAAGGAAACACGTAACCTTGCTGATTCTCTTCTAAGGAAACTACCAGGTGGCTCTGAAAGGGTTGACCCACGTAGGAACATATTAGGTGAAGCTTACGTAGCAGAGCAGATTGAAACAATGCCGTTTAATCTTCTTAACCCGTTTAATCCTATTTCATGGTCTAGTAAGAACGGTGACCCAATCCTTACGGAACTGGCAAACCTTCACCACGGATTTAGCCCACCAAGTCACAAGCTAAACAGTCTGGTTGACCTGACAGAACACACAGCCAGCAACGGACACTCTGCTTACGATAGGTGGTTAGAACTTCAGTCAGAAGTAACCGTCAACGGACGCACACTTAGGGACACGTTAGAAAAACTTATTAACTCCAAGAGCTACCGTTCACTCGACCCACGTTCAGAAATAGGTTTGAAAAGTCCACGGGTGACATTGATTAACCGTGTGTTGGGTACTTATAGACGGAAAGCCTTGATGGAAATGTTAAAGGAATTTCCACAAGTTGACCATTTATACAAACAATCCCAACGGGCCAAAGCTCAATACCGAAGCGGAACAACCGATCAGGAAACAGTTCTTCAACTGCTTCAGTAACCACCAACCATCACTCTATTGAAAAGAAACTATCATGGCTAACACATATGTAGACTACACAGGTAACGGTAGCACCCAAACCTTTGCTTTCACTTTTGACTACCTAGAATCAACCCACATTAAAGTTGAAGTAGACAGTGTTGAAACAACTGCGTTTACCGTAAACGCTTCAGCAAAAACGGTCACATTGACTACTGCTCCTGCTGCTGGATCAGTCCTACGTATTCGACGTGATAGCAATTCTTCCGTTGCTCTCATGGACTTTTCAGACGGCTCTGTGTTGGTCGAAAATGATCTGGATAGAGCGTACCTACACAACTTGTACCTTAACGAAGAACTGGACGAGTTGAATAACCTGTCACTTCAGAAGGTAGTAGGTGGTGACGACTGGGACGCTAAAGGTCACAAAATAACTAACCTTGGTACAATAGACGACACTGACGCTGCAAACGTCGCAACACCTAAAGGCTACGTAGACGATAGTATTTCAAGAGCAGTCACAGGTGTTAAAAGTGGACCGTTAAAGTACGTTGTGTCAGGAGCAAGCGGTGCTAACGGCACAGACACTACCTTCTCATTTGGTAGTGATATTAGTGTTGGAATGGACACGGTCTACGACGTTAACATTGACGGAGTGTTCCAAGAACCTAAAGCAGGTACGTCCGAAGGTTCGTTCTCAGTTAACGCTAACAACAACACCATTACATTTGATAGTCCACCACCTAGCGGTTCACGGGTCGTTGTCGTTGTGCGTGGTTACGCTCAAGAAGTAACTACTGGTAGTGTTACCACAAACACAATTGCTGATGACGCAGTCAATAACTCAAAGATTGCGGACGACGCAATAGAAACTGCTAACATAAAAGACTTAAACGTTACTAACGATAAGATAGCAGACGCTACAATTACCACAGGTAAGCTTGCTGCTATTGACGAGGGTAAGCTTATTGTTGGTCAGTCAAGTGGATCACCTTCTGCCCAAGCTGTAAGCGGGGACGCTACCTTAACAGCCACAGGACAATTAACAATCGGACCCAACGCTGTGACCACAGCTAAAATGGCTAACATGGCACAAGGTGTGTTGGGCAACACGACTGCTAACACATCAAGTGTAGCTGTAGTTCCGTTTGGAGCAGTAGCTGATAGTTCAACCAACATATGTACAGCCCAACAAATCAAGACTTACGTTGACGATCAGGTGGCAACTAAAGACACACTTGATGAAATTGGGGAACAAACTTCTAGTCCTAACGAACTAGATACTGATAAAAAACATTTTACAAAAGGAGAAAAAGATAAGCTTGCAGATATTGAACTAAACGCAGACGTAACAGACACAGCTAATGTTGTAGCGGCTCTACAAAGCGGTGGAAACATTCAAATAGACGAAAACACCGACCAAGTAGGAATAAACGGTGCGCCAAGCGATATAGCTACTGATTACTACGATCTGACAGTACACGGGGAAACACTTATTAAACAGCCTTCGGGCGATAGCAACGCTCAACTTACTGTTGAAAACACCCGAACGTCAGGGAATAATTTAACCGCAATATTAGTTGTTCAAGCTAAAGAAAGTGCTGTTATTCGTCTACATGATAACGATGCGTCCAGCGGTGTTGATACTTACGACATTGCCTCTGAAAACGGTGAATTAAAATTTGCAACGTTAGATGATAGTACCAATCCTGCTACAGGTTTTGAATTATTTAGAGTCACTAAACAAAATCTAGGCGGCACGAATAAAACGATAATGAACATGTCAGGTTTACCTGATGCTACTCAGTTAAGTAGTTTGCAAACTGGTGACCTATATCAAGACAATGGTACTGTTAAAATTAAGACCTAGTAGGACAACCCCAACCCAATGACTAATGGCTATTACCCAAACTCACTCTCGAATGATCAGCGACTTGGACGCTGGCACTACCTACCTAACTTCATCCAGTATCGGAACGGCTGCTCCTTTGGACGTAGGCACGTCGGCTAACAACGTCGTTCAACTGGACAGCAACAATCCACCACGTTTACCAGCAGTAGACGGTAGCCAACTGACGGGTATTAGCACTTCTGTGCCAGTAATTGTGTTGCGTGACGAGCAAAGTAGCGGAACAGACGGAGGAACAGCAACGTCAGGTTCTTGGGGTACTAGGGTATTAAACACCGAAGCAACAGACACGGACAACCACTGTGCGTTATCATCTAACCAGTTTACGTTGTCAGCGGGTAACTACGAGATTAATGCGTCTAGTACGTTTTACCGTACCCAACAAAGTCAAATAAAACTTTATAACACTACAAGCACAGCAGACTTACTACTAGGTAATGTTGTTTACTTCGACAACACAAACTTAGTAGGTGGAGTGTGTACGTTATCTGGTTATTTTACAGTAGCAGCTTCTCAAGCTTTAGAGATTCAATACCGAGTTTTAAACACACACGCATCAACGGGGTTAGGTTCAGCGGGTAACTGGGGAACGGAAGTGTACACCCAAGTAATGCTTCGAAAGGTAGGCGCATAAACAACATGGAACCAATGGCTGAACAAATCTCTCACTTTCTCGACAGCATCCTAGCGGTTGTTCTTGGTGTATTCGGTTGGATTGGTAAGAAGTTCAGTGACCGATTAGACAGCGATGAGAAGCGTTTAACAAAGATAGAAGTGGAACTGGCTGCTCAACACGAACGTGACATATCCGTTGAGAAACGGATGCAAGGTCTGGAACAAAAACTAGAAGCAATGAACGATAAGCTTGATCGTCTGCTTGAACTAATAATGAAGAACCAACACAGCCGATGAAAAAGAAAAAAGGTCTTTACGCCAACATAAACCGACGCAAGGCATTAGGTATTAGCCGTCCCAAGAGCAAGTCTACCATCTCATCAAAAGCCTATTCAAACATGAAGAAAGGTTTTCCTAAGCGATGAAACGTAAAGGTGTATCACTCCGCAAGGAACACAAGAGCGATAAAGGTGGACTGACCAAGAAGGGTAGGGACTACTACAACCGTAAGACAGGCAGTAACCTTAAAGCACCACAGCCAGGCGGTGGGTCACGTAAACGCTCGTTCTGTGCAAGAATGAGCGGTGTTAAAGGACCAATGAAAGACAGTAAAGGAAGACCAACAAGAAAGGCACTGGCATTACGTCGGTGGAAATGCTGATGAGCGACAACACCCGACAACAACTCCACGACCTACAAGCATACGTAGCTAAGACGTACACCATAGCTATCGACCAGATGCATGAAACAGGGGAGTTTAACGCAGCAGTACTTAACGGTGCACGACAACTTTTAAAAGACAACGATGTGGTGACTGTTAGCGACACAGGCACACCATTAGGTAACCTTGCCAACGTCCTGCCGTTTGACGACGACGACAAGACCAAGGAAGCGATTAGGCAGGGGTAGACCTACCCACAAGGCTGCAAAGGCCTTCTTGCACCCTTAGAACGTCTTCTAGGGGTACTCTACACAATGGACACTAGTAACAACGACCAAACACTCGACCAACTACGGGACTTTCGTAACTTCCTGTTTGTTGTGTGGAAACACCTGAACCTACCCAACCCAACAGACCTTCAGTACGATATTGCTGAGTTTATGCAACACGGTCCTAAACGATCTGTTGTCATGGCTTTTCGGGGTGTTGGTAAGAGTTGGATATGTTCGGCGTATGTGGTGCATCAACTCCTGCTTGATCCATCCAAGAACTTTCTGGTTGTGTCTGCTTCCAAAAGCAGGTCCGACGACTTTAGTACTTTTACTCTTCGTATTATTAACGAAATACCGTGCCTACAGCATCTTAAACCAAGAGACGGTCAACGGTTCAGTAAGGTTGCCTTTGATGTTGCGCCGGCCCCGCCGGCTCATGCACCGTCCGTTAAGAGCCTTGGTATTACCTCACAGCTAACAGGTAGCCGTGCTGATGTGATTGTGGCTGACGACGTGGAAGTTCCCAACAACTCCCAAACACAGGGCATGAGGGACAAGCTTGATGAACAGGTCAAAGAGTTTGAAGCTATCATCAAACCACTGGACACCAGTCGTATTATCTTTCTGGGTACACCACAGTGTGAAGATTCTATCTACTCCAAACTACAGGAACGTGGATACAACACACGGGTGTGGCCTAGTGAGTACACAACACCTGACAAAGCCCAACACCTTTATGGTGATAACCTTGCTCCCTTTATTCAAAAGGACTGCCATGATGAGAACATAGGTAAGTCAACAGAACCTCTACGATTCAGTGAACTTGACCTAGAGGAAAGACGACTGTCGTATGGACGGTCTGGCTATGCCCTACAGTTTATGCTCAACCCAAGACTGTCGGATGTTGACCGTTATCCCCTTAAGATCAACGACCTTGTTGTCATGGATATTGACAATGAAGTAGGTCCAGAGAAGATCGTCTGGGCTGCTAATCCTGACAACGCTTACGATAACAGTCTGCCTAATGTCGGCTTTAACGGTGACCGTTTCTTCCGTCCGTTTCAAACAGTCGGTGACCACATCCCTTTTACTGGTTCTGTCATGTCCATTGACCCTTCTGGTCGTGGACGAGATGAAACAGCTTATGCCGTTGTTAAGATGCTTAACGGTCAACTCTTTGTGCCAGAAGCAGGGGGTATGCGTGGTGGATACAGTGAGAACACCCTGAAGGAACTGGCTAAGTTAGCTAAGGCTCATAACGTCAACACCATCGTTATTGAATCTAACATGGGTGACGGTATGTTTACCGAACTGTTAAAACCCATACTAAGGACTATACACCCTTGTAGCCTTGAAGAAGTTCGTCACAGCCAACAAAAGGAAAGACGAATCATAGACACTTTAGAACCTGTACTGAACCAACACAGACTCATCATTGACCCAAAGGTCATTAAGGATGACTACCAGTCAGCACAGTCCTACCCACTGGAACAACAATCCAGATACATGTTGTTGTACCAACTGTCCCGTATTACCAACGACAGAGGTTCCCTTCTTCAGGACGACAGACTAGACGCTCTGGCTATCGCCATCGCTTATTGGACAACACAGATGGCACAGGATGCTGACCAACAGATAACAGACCGTAAGGAGGAACTACTCCAACAAGAATTGGAGAAGTTCATGGATACAGCACTAGGTACTAAAACACGCTCCAATACTTGGATGACGGTTTAGTCGTAAATTTTAGTGTTGACATGGTTTTTTTATTCCCCCTTAATAATCCCCCATCAGGGGTTTTTAAATACGTGTTGAAGTGCGTTGTGGAACAGACGTTCAACGACGTTGGTTAAGGAAGATTGATGCTGGTTCCTATCCCCCTGTTGTCGGAACCAGAACATTTAACACAGCCTGTTGAATGTCTTCCCTGTTTAAAAAGGTACGTTAAGAACATAGATTCTGTCGTCTGTGTTGTGGAACAGGGTTGACGACGGTGACGATTAACATACGTTTTAAATATGACTTACAACGAACAGACCGACGCACTGAACTTTGAAATGTTGGCTCTGATTACTCGCTACCTTAACGAGTTTGACCTGAATGAAGCCACCATTGTAGGTGTGTTGGAAAACGTTAAGAGAGACGTTGTAGAAGCATGGGTGGACTTTACACCAGACTTTGACCTAGATGACGACCAAGACCCTACAGACGGCTTTGATGACCTGTTTGATAAGTAATAGGTATATAGGTATTACCACTCCCCCTCCATATGACGGACCTTTTTGTTAAAGGTGTTGGGAAAGTTTTGGTAGAAATTTGTGAGGGGGTGTATACGTATAGGCCGTGGCCGAAAACCCCCGTCTACCCCTCTGTTTTTTAATGTATTGGCACGCCCACGGCACAACACAACAAACAACCCTGCAAAAAGCCTAGCACGGCAAGGGATATTTCATCCAATTCTCAGCGTTTCCAGTCAGATCGACCTTCACAACTTGCGGTAAGCAAAAACAATCGCTCATCTATTTGCTTACCGCCGTTTTGCGGTCCTTCTTCCAACCAGCCTTTCATCCTGCCTTTCCCACGTATGAAACAGACAGGCGCACACGACAAACACGCGCGTAGCTAGGCATTCTAATACAACCAATAAGATTCGCTAATACGTTTCAACTGGTGTGAAAATAGGTTTGAAGGCTTGCTGATTGTTTCTTTTTAATGGGGCTTTCAACTAACCCAAACAAGGAAAAACACACAATGAAAAATAGACTACTAAACACCCTCAAAAACTGGTTACAAGCTGATTGCGATTACGACAGCTATTATAAGACGAATAGACATTACGCAAACGATTGCTTGAGCGACTTAGAAATGTTTAAAGAAGCTACTGGCAAGGATATTTGGGCCTTAGTCGATTGCGCGCCCGATGAATTTTGCAATAAAAAAGACGATTACGGTCAGAGTCTAGACTTGCTCTGGGCAGAGGAGCAAGTTGCCGACATTTTCGAACGGGCTTAATCCACAAACAAAACCAACCAATAAGGCCCGCCGATGTGCGGGCTTTTTTGTCTCTACTCTACAAGCCTTTTTAAATGCCCTTAAAAAAGCCCTTGCAGCTTTTGCCAGTACATTAACCCTCCTTTGAACCTTGCAAGGCTTATTTGACGCATTGTCGATCCTTGGCAAGCGGGCACAAAAAAACCCACGCAGCTTTAACGTGGGTCTTTTGTTTGTTTGTTGTTATTGATTATTTGCCACTGACAAACAGGGCAACGGCTAGCACCCAAAATGCCAGCAATAGAAACGGGACAATCCACGTGCAACTATTCATTGTCGATAAAGTACAGGGTTAACATCCAAAGCGCACAGACTACGTTAGCCAGTGCTATTGAGAGAGTGATTACGTACAACATGTTAAACAGTTCCCTTCTTTAACAACTCCAACTCTTCACTTGCCAACGTGTGTAAAATCCAAAAAGCCATGTGGCTCATTATCTGATTAAGACTTTCAAACTCTACCGTTCTGCTACTTAGAAAATCATCTTCTGCTTGGTATAGCAGCTCCGAGTTTGCATTCCGTGTTGTTTCTACCACTTCCCACGACCAATGGTAATAAATCACATACGGACTGCTTTCGACTTGTTGGTCAATCATGCTTTCATGATCCACATTATCGTATTGTGCGTGTACTTCTTCAGCTATGTCCTTAGCGCAGTGTTTTAAGTCTGAATATGTCATTGTTTTCCTTGTTTTGAATTACTTCCCGTTCTTGGGAATTGCCGCCACATTAGGAAAGCCATCAACCTTGCCAATGAGAAAACGACAGCTTGCGAACCTTTAAACCTTTGCTAATGGTTCAAATTAGTTGGGCTAACAGTGTGCAGCTTGTTGGTTTTTAGTGTTGTGGGGGAGTGTTTTTTCTGAATGGTCGGAACCGTGATCGGCAATTCAGCCGCACCAATACAAGGAAAACAAACAATGGTAACAACGCAATGGATCAATAGCCGTTACGAAACAATAACACAGACATTCTCCTCGTTGGAGGATGCTATTCTGACGTTTCGTAAATTACGTAAAGCACGACGACCTGATCGTAAGGTCATCAGTAATCTCCGTTACAAGGTTGACGGGGGTGAATGGATAACCTGCTAACCCAACAGACAATGCAATACAAACCAACTAGCACACCTTACTACCAGCATAAAACAAACCCAAAGAAGCAGGTTAGCTTTTTTGGCGCATCACCTATCCCTTTCGACGATTACGTGGTCGCGCACCGTCACAGTGTGGAGATAACATCACCTAACGGTAACGTTACCTACAGTAATTATTTCTACGGTAAGGTGATCCAAACTGCTGCTGAATGTTTGGCTGTCTGTGAAAAACTAAACAGGAAGGCGGTAACGCCGACCAGCGAGTAAAACGAGCGAATGAAAAACGTAACCATAACCATAAAATTGTCAGCCGACTACGTGCTGGACGACGACGAATACGTGGACGTATCCAGCGCAATAGCCGACGACCTACTGAAAC
>Ga0208794_1000717_pt1 | contig 18659 bp, 22 predicted proteins | sample 32_taG_FD_184106 | JGI IMG/M metagenome (GOLD analysis project Ga0208794, IMG submission 184106) | Marine viral communities from the Gulf of Mexico - 32_GoM_OMZ_CsCl metaG (SPAdes) (version 2) | ecosystem: Environmental > Aquatic > Marine > Oceanic | place: Atlantic Ocean: Gulf of Mexico... | reverse complement strand
CCTTTATTCCAGTCAGCTTGGTTCCTAAATTCGGTAGTTTCGTATTTGCTTTCTTCTGTAAATCGGATCTTCCCATAAATCACATTCACCCCGAACTGCGGTAACAATAAATGTCGTGGAGTGAATAAGTGTTTGGTTGCGGTGTATCTTTTCATTGATTGCTTAAATAATCAACAACCGCACTAAATGCAGCACCGATAAACGCTGCAAGTCCTGTCATCCATTGTTTGAATATACCGACCTTTGTCTTCAACTCAACAACATCATCACGAACGCAATCGAGCTTCTCCTCGAATTTGTCCATGCGCTGAATTATTATTTGTGTGATTTTATCGTTTTCCATAACGCTCATCAGCCGGGTTAAGCCAGTTAATAATTATCGGAATCATAGACACCACGCCAACGGTTAACAGGCTTTCAACCATGTCAAAAGTCCAGTTAAATAATTGTCTACCGTTTTGCAATTCGATAAGGTAAGCACCAAGCACCGCACTTGCGAATACTTTTAGCCATGAAGCGTAAATTGAGTTAAGTTCTTTCATAGTTATTTTATTTCGTAGGTAAATATAATGAAACACCTTCTTTGGTCTGTTCTGCTCACCCTTATTATAACATCTGCCTTGTCATTTGTAGCATCACCAGTAATTACACCATGCGCAGGAGGAGTACCAGTACCTAAAGCATAAGTCATTGTACCAGTTAAATCTGCACTCGATGTTAAATCAGAAGCTACTGGTAGCGTCATTTTGAATGTTTGGGTGACATTTGCTGTTGTAGCTTCAAATAAAAAATCACAATATACAGTAACAATATTCCCTATTCTATTGTACCTTGTATTTTGATTTGTTATAGATGTAATTTCTACAAAATCAGAAAATGTAGGCGTGTAAGTTCCTGTTTCAATTATCGGGTCAACCTTTTTGTAAACGGTATCGTTTGAAATTACTAAGGAAGTGTCTGAACTGCCTGTGTACAAATTAGGCAGAACGATTGTACTGTCAATAGTAACTGACCCATCGTAAATCTTCATTGCATGGATGCCATTTGCAAGAGAACCTGTTGCAGTCTTTGTTCCGAAATGCAACTCACCCTTGCCATTATTACCTGTCTTTAAGTAATTAATAAACGCACCTACGTTTTTATCCTGTGTCGCATTTTCACTCGTAAAAGCCAAGCCTACATAACCACCGATACTGTCCTTGCTTGACTGTAACATCATTTGATAGTTATCAGCATCCCAAAGCCCATAACCCGGTTCACGCTCATCGCTTACCGTAAATTTAGCACCATCGACATTACCTCCATAGTCTTGTGTTTGTCCTGCCCTGCCTATTGATACATGGCTGTTATTTATATAACTGTGGTCGTTTAATGCACCTCTTAACTTAATCACCGTTTGACCTCCAGCACTATCTATGCTCAATCCACCATTGCCATTAGCATCGATAAATAAAGTAGATATACCAACAGTATTCAACTCGTTTCTTATCTGCAAAACTTTAGCATCTCTTTTGTCTGTTTTTAACAACAAGTAATTGTTGTAGTACTTTAAGTAGTTATCAGTTGTGCTATCGCCTGCTTGATAGCCCGACAAAAATTCCCAAAATACATCCGTTGGATAGACAAGTTGAGCCGAAGCATTAACAGCCAAAAAAGTCAATAAAGTAAATAGCAGTTTTTTCATATCAATTTGTACCGATTATTGTTATTTGATATCCTGAACTTAATGCACTCTTGAAAGTCATTACACCTGTCGTATTATCCCACGCTATTATCATTTTACGTGCAGCAGTTAATCCAGACAAATGACCCATGTTACCTGCACCCTGCAAATTGATATACATATTATCCAAGTCATACCCGATAAACTCGGTAAATGTCTGTGTTGCGCTTGCCGTTGTTATGTAGCTTTCTATTAACACGTTGCCTCCTATGTTTGTACAGTATTCATCAATAATTAATTGTCGGATGTCCAAAGGTTCATCATCACAACCATAACTCAAAAAGCAAGCCTCATCACCACTTACCCGAATTTCGTAATCTATACTCACTACTCCCAACTCACTCGGCATAGTGTATTCAATACCATCGAACTCCTCCTCAAATATACTTCTTTTGTCTAAGTTTATTCCGTTAATAACTACTTCCACAAAGTCAACTTGTAAAGCCGTTGCCAACGATTTTATATTACTTGCGCTGATCGTGTTAGCTATGTTGTTGCCTATCTTATAAGTGATATTTGCATCGTCTGTGTTGTAAATATTCTTATCAAAAAAACACACCAATTTCATGGATGCCGTTTCCGTAATATTCAACCCACACCCTACATCGCTTTCCGCTTCTTCGCGGCTCACCCCTGTGACCCTGTGGTAGATACTTGTTTCTTCAAACCGAACTTCATCAAAGTTGCCATTGGAAACATACGCCAAAGGTGCTACCAATTCGTTACCATCCCTGTCTTTTACCGCTTCCAGTTCAGTAATACCGTATAAATTAGGTGTAATCTTTATCGCCTTAAGAAGTCCGTTTAGATATGCTACCGTTTGGTGTATCATTTAGTGAATATTTTTAGCGTTAAATCGGAAAGGCATTTAGTCAAATTCCGTAACTCAATCTTTGAAATCTCCCAAACATCCTTCCCATACCTATCAGTCAACCAATCTATTTTATCCGCTTCAAACTTTGTAGTAGCACCGTTGACCATTATCTTATCGGTAACCCTTCTTAAAGAGTTTGCAATGTTAGTAAACAGCCTACCTTCAAAAACTAAGTTAACCGTTGCAACCTGCCGACCTCGCTTAACCCTGCGCTTCTTATACGCCTCTGATTTGTACTGCCCTATCTGAGTTAAATTAGACCGCCTACCGTTTACGAAAATCCTTTGTACATAATCTGCATGAGTATCATTAACGCACTCTCTTAGCGTCTGATTAGTGAATGAAATTTCACTTAACCGTTTATCTAACTTCTTTTGATACTCCTTGACTGTCATGGCAAATTAACTTGCAACCTTACCTTTTTGTTACATTCAAAGCAAGTGTTATTAGGCACTTTGATGTTCTGTAAAATGGTGTTCATGCTTTCCATAAACCTTGCTTCGTACCTTTCCCTTAGTTCGTTGGCATCGTTCCGGTGAAGATTAATGATAGAATTAAACCGCTTGCTAAACTCCATTTCTTCCGCTACCAACGCACCTGCTTTGTACCATAAAGGTTCAGCCAAAAGGTGTTTAATAGAACACACAAAAGGTTCAAACGCACAATTAACACTAAACGTAACGCTCAACCCATCGTTGTTACTATTCGCTTCAATGTTTTCTTCTACCTTATTGGATGCAGATAGTATCTTCCCTGAATTAACACTAATAAAAGGTGAAGTCCATCCATAAGGGTTTCTACAATTATGACAACCGCTTGTTAAGTTTGTCTTATAGCTTCCGAAAGTCGCTGCATAACCAATAAATAAATTCAATTCCTGACCGTTGGATTTATACGTTTTATTGACCTCTGCGTAACTTACTTCTCCTGCAACAGTAGTTACCACTATTGTGTCCAAAAGTTTGTTAGAAGTCAAATCATACACCAATACGTTAACATTTCCGGTGTTATCTACCTGTAAACCAACTCTACTAATATGTAAGTCGTAATAACCTTCCTGAACTTCAAATTCTTTACCCACTAAGTATGTAGCCTGTGCGCCTGTAAGCTGTAAGTTCTCTTGAAATATTCCCACCGTTTTACTATCTATTACGCTTGTAGTTTTGAAGCGTGGGTTCATGTAGCTTCTGATGTTGTTCATTATCAAGTCACCTGCTAAGTCAATCTTACCCTGCAAAAAATCATACGCACTTGCAACCTCTGCCGACATAGTTTTATCAGCTTCCAATATCCCTATACCCGATAAATCGTTAATGTAGTAAACACTATCAGCAGCCGTGTCCGAACAGCTACCCCGAACACCTACTAAATTTGAAAAACAACTTACTGCCATTGCCTTTTATTTTAACACAAATATACAAAAAAACAAGGGAGGCACTAAACCTCCCTTGCAACTAAACAAAACAAACCAATGAACATCAAGGGTTAGATACATCGAAAGTAAGAATACCAGTAACACCGTCAAGAATGTCGCTGTTTTCGTACATATCGGTAGGCTTGAAGAACAGATCCCATGCAAGGCTCAGCTTAACATGAACTGTGTTACAATCCCGGATAACTGACAGGTCGAAAGGAATGCCTCTACGTGAAACAACAGTACCAAACTGCATAGTTTCAGAACTAAGGGCTGCACCTAATTGACCGCTGTATTGGTTGAACCAAACAGGTAACGCTGCACCTGCTTCCATAACCAAGAATTTAGAAGTGTCATTGCTGAACGCTGTTCCAATTCTGTACGAAGGAAGAATAGTAGGAATACCCTGTGCAACAGAAGCAAAGTCTAAACCTGTCTGTGCGCAGCATCCTACACCGATAGCATCGTAGTAATTAACGATGTCGTAGTCACCGGCGATGATAGGAGCAGTACAGAACTGGTTGAAACGTGCTGACTGCATAATCATTTGGTGCGCATCGTAGTCGATAGTACCATCTGACAATTTAGTACCAACGCTTTTTACATTACCTGCAACACCATCAGTATCAATGGTAGCAAATCCACCAACACCTGCAACTAAGTACTGAGCAGCTTGTGTTTCCATTTTGCGTTCTGCACCATCAATCAAATCAGATATTAAACGTGCAAAGTACAATTCATTGCTTTCGCAACGTCTCCACAAATCAGCGAAGTCGAACTTACGTGCAATTTCCAAACCTTTGGTTTCATCAAAGGTATAAGTAGTGGAAGTTTCACCACGCTTTGCAGGAGCAGTACAAGTGTCATAGTTTATGTAGTTGTCTACTTCACTTTCCAACACCCTACGAGAGTAAGTAAGCTGTAATGTTTTAATGTTAGTACCCTGAATCATTTGTTGCTCAAGGTTAATAACGTTGTTCTCGTTAGAGAATAAAAAGCCAATCAGGGGCAATGGTTCTGCTCCACCTGACTGACAAAAGACTGCGTCTAACCTGTCTTGCAGGGTAGGGCAATTCACGAATGTAGTTAATGAACTCATTTTAATGATAAATTAAATGTTAGTCTATCCGTTTTTCGGTACGGTAGAATGACCTCAATTTACCATTTCAAGGGATGGTTCCCTCAATGAGTGCTTTAGATGCCTAACTGCTTCCTGCGTAATTCGTAAGCTGTACTTACTTTTTTAGAATCCTTCGCAGTTTCAGTTTGACGCTCAAAAGTAACAGGTTTTTTTACATTTTCCAAATTGTTCTTTTTCAAAAGTCCATTCGCATCCGCAACCGTTGTAAAGATAGTTGTCGGGTCTGCAAATACACCTGCTTTATCTTTGACAGGAACTAAGTTACCGTCTTTATCAGTAACGATAACATTGTCCTTTTCGTCTAAATCGAACTTGTAAGAACTGTTTATGATAGTTTCAAACCCGGCACGCTGAACATCGGTTATACCATCCACAAAAGGGATAGAAGCACGAATGTCTTTCAGCTTAGTCTGAACCTTGTAGTTCTTCAATTCACTTTGGAAATTGCTTTCCTTTTCAGCTAACAAACCCTGTGTTTGTTCTAACGCTTCTTTGTAGCTTGTCAATGATTTAACCTTGTCTTCCAGTTCTTTTTGCAGATCATTCAGCTTCTTATCGTTGCCTTCTTTAGCTTTGCTTTGTAATTGTTCAAGTTGGGTAGTTACTACGCCTCCGAACTCGGTAATTACATCTTCAACTTTCTTATCCCGAAGTTTATCAAAGGATACATCCTGACCTAACGCTTTCCCAAACTCCACCAACTTAGAAGTAATTTCGCCCATCCGCTTACCTACCACACGGTTCTTAATATCTTCATCCGTGTGCGCTGTTTCCTTACTTACGAATTTGCTGTTAAAAGTCTGTTTGAAGTTATCAAAATCTTCTTCGCTTTCGATTTTGTCTACGTTAAGGAACGACAATACCTTGCCGACCAGTTCTTCATTTAATGCCATAATTATTGATTTGTTGTTTTACGTGTGTACTTTCTTTTTGGTTTTTCAACCTGTGGTGTTTCTTCTGTCGGTTCTTCAACATTGATAATCTCGACCCCTTCGTCTATGTCAGGTTCAATGTATCTTACCCAGCCCCTTTCGGTGAGTATCTTTTCTGGAATGTCAAATTCGTGAACAACTTTCTCTTCACCAATTAGTTTGAAGTATTTAGCCATAATGTAAAGTTAACTAATTTTTTAGTTATAATGTATCTTGATTATCCCAAGTTTCATCTAAAACCTCAACCCATTGCATAGTATCATCGTAGCTTGTGTGCTTTATAATTGCATACAAATCTAATTGCGTTGGATGCTGTCTTGGTTCTGCCCAACGAGTAGTAGTACCATTGTAGCCTTCGCCTTGCGTTACTATATTATCATAGTTTTCCGCTTCTTCTTTTGTGCCTATGTAGTATCCGTTTGTCATATATATTTATTTTTAATAGCCATCAGGTACTGTAACTGTCCAACCTCTGCCTCTTAAATTATCAACTGCCGTTTGCGCAGTTGCCGTTGTCGCATTACCTCCGCCTGTTATGTCTAATGTTCCATTGCTTTGCCCTGCTGTGTCTATACTTACAACTATATTTTCAATGGATTGACTGCTCAGGTTGGTGCTTGTGAATGCAAGTATAAAACCCGTAGCCGTTACGCTATCAAACATATTTGCAGGGAAGTCTTGAAGTGATGTGCAAACACGCCATGCAGAATTAAAATTAGTACCACTACTTAAATCTAATGCAGGAAATGATGTTAGTGATGAGCAACTTTCCCATGTACCAGTAAAATTAGTACCGCTGCTTACGTCTAATAAAGGAAAGCTGGTTAGTGATGAACAATACGCCCATGCATAAGAAAAATTAGTACCGCTGCTTACATTTAATAGCGGAAATGATGTTAGTGAGGAGCAATTTGTCCATGCAAAACTAAAATCAGTATTATTACTTACGTCTAATAGTGGAAAGGATGTTAGTGATGTGCAATTACGCCATGCTTGAACAAAACTAATACCATTACTTACATCCAATAAAGGAAATGATGTTAGTGATGTACAACCATACCATGCTTGAAAAAAGTTTGTACCACTGCTTGTATCAATTAAAGGGAAATCTGTTAATTTACTTCTATCTCTCCAATATCTAAAAAAACTCGTAACATCTGAAAAATCCCAGTCGGTGTAAGTTACCAAACTTTCAATAGCCGTTTTTTGTGCCGTAGTCAAACTACTGCTCCATATAACTCGTATGCTCTCGTTTAGTGGGTGGTCTGTTAGTGATGCATTCGCTAACAAGCTATAACTACCTGAAATATCAACTTCATAAAAATCACTACCATCGCTTCCGCCCATTAACATCGTGCCTGTTGCCGTTAATGAAGTAGTCAAGTTATCGTCTGTACCATCGTATTGGATAACCGTATATCCGTTGGAAGTAATAAGACTACCTGCATCTACTATCTTAGGCTGTGAAGAAGCAGTAGCTTGTGTGGCATCGTTCCCATTACCACTTTGGTCATACCAAGTAGTAACGTAGCCATATCCTGAAACATTGGTTGTAGTTGGAGCATAATCTCCTGCGGTTGCCCCTTCATTTACTTGTGCGCCCCAAACGAATATGGAAGATGTGCCGTCAAGGTCAACAGTTACACTTGAAATACTATTGGCAAGATAAATATAAAAACCAAAAGAAGTATCACCAACACCTTGTGTCCAAGTAATTGAACAACGATACCAACCATTTGGGTACGCTTCAATAGTTGAATCATCTATTCCAGCCGACGCTGTGCCTTTTGTGCCTGCGCCCGATAAACCGAAGTATTGAATTGGACTGGCATCTCCAACAACGCCTGCGCCATTTGCTTGTAATGCCGCAAAACTTATTCCATCTGCTTTTAAAAATACAGATGCCGTGTATTTTGTATTTCCTGCAACGACAATGGTTTGGCTTATTATAACAACCCCCGTCCCTGTACTTCCATCATCAACAAGTTTGATATACTTATTTGTCGAATCTCCGTCAGGCGTTGTTTCTGTGCTTTGTGTTGGTGTAGCATTATTTGGTAGCCAAGTCGTGTTTATATCCTCACTCTGCAAGCACAGATTTTGACCACCAACAAAGGATGTGAGTGTGCCATCTGTTATTTCATCTGCTGTAAAGTCATCTTCTGCGTTATCTACTGACCTGCGAACCCTAACAACATTAGTTGTATTAACAGATAATCTACGCAGAGAATATGCTGCTGCTGCGCCTGTGTATTGGTCTAATACAAACTTACCTGTGTTAAAAGAGTGTATTGAGTTGTTTAATGAAAGTATTAACCCCATTTAGACTAATGCAATTATGTTAGTTGCCGTTGTTCCTGTGCTGTAAACCCTTTTCACAATGATAGGTAAAAATATCCCTGCTGGTAGCCCAGAAAAAGTAACAGTACCACTATCAGCCATGTCTACTTTTAATGTACCGGCACCGCCAATGTAAAGACCTTGCGCAACAGTTGTTAAATCTGTTGAATCGTTAGGTGTCACAGCACTTGCGACACTTGCCATATTGTTGTAAACGTATTTGTATGTATCACTCATAATGCAAATTTAATGAATTTTTTAGTTATGCAAATTACTCTTTTGGTTTAGGTGGTCTTACTTCATTAAAGAAGGGCGATTTTTCGGCTTTACGCTTGCTTACAGGGAGAATTGAGTGCATACAATTATACCCTCCTGCGTAACTAAATATAGTCTTACTGTCCGTTTCAGGTCGCTTCCCCTGCCAACTTAAACTTGCCCAACTTTCAATCTCTTTCTTACTGAAGTACCGCCCTATTCTTTGTAAACAAAAATCTCTACTATCTTTTACCGCCCCACCTGCATACTCGTAATACTCAACGTCTATGTCTTCGCCTATTAAGTGTGTGTAATTCCTGTTGAATATGTTAAAGCTATCCCTTGCGTAAAGTTGTGCGTACCGGGTTAACGCTGCATCCCTATTCTCTGAACCTAAAGTGAATTCCTTTAACGTGGCTAATAGTTCGTTGTAAGTGCCTTTAACTAAGATGTTATCCTGCATGATCCTTTTCAGAGGCTCACTCCATGCCTTGTCGATTGCTGATTGGTCGAATAGTGCTAACGTGGTTCTTTTGCTTTGATTTATAACAGCTTTGTAAAGTGCGTTATCGCTTACGAAATCATCGAACTCCCCTGCAAATATTCCATTCACTAAAACAGCCTGTTCATCAAACGCCCCGATAAAGTCTTTCAACCCTTCCAAGTATTCTTGCCCGAACATCAATTCCCGAAGTCTGTCTACTATTACCTGACTTTGTGCAAGGTTTTTAGAAGTAGCCAAGATAACGCCATCTTCTACATCTAACGTTTCTAATAGCTTCAAAAGTTCTCTCCATGTCTTTTCGTTCTGCTTGTTTACCATACCAATAAAGGTATCGGGTACACTTTCTAAACGATTTAAAGACTTGTCGATTATATCCTGCAACGCCATGCTTAACCAATTAACCCTGCCAATACATCGTTGGGATTATTAGCAGCAGGAACGTCATTCTCTGCCCTCTGTTTCAATACAGGGAAAATATCGGTGTAGATGTCACCTTCTAAAAAGTTTTCGTTCTGTGCAGCTAATTCGTTTATGTACTGGTAGATATTAGCGTGTAATACTACTTGCCACTTTTGAACAGCACCGATTGAAAGCATTGCACCGATTTCGGTTTCTTTTTTAGTAGCTAAGCTGTCCAACTTAACCACAATACTGACTATCCGTTCCATGCGTGCATCACCGTTAAACCGTTGGCGCATTGTTTCCTGAAGTAGCTTATTAAGGTAAGGTGCAGGCAACCCTGCTTGCTGTGCTGTGCTAAATTCATTCGTTAACGCCTCGCTCGAACGAATAGTAAATTCATTAGGTGCTTTGATTTCTATTTGCGTTTCCTCTCGCATCCAACGCATCCAAACCATTGCGTCTAAACTACGCTTTAACAAGTCGAATAACTCATAACTAATTTGCATCAGGAAACTAAACGCTTCTTCCCTGTCTATCTTGCTTTCAGTAGCAGTTTGACCGTTGGGTGAATTACTAATATCTATGTTCAAATTCGCAAAAGCTGTCTGTATTAAATCGTTGATCTTCTTATCCAAGAACTCGATAGTTTCAGTTCCGGGATTGTGCGTACCAAACGGAGGCGCAGGCAAACTACCTACATCAAACCTCGCAGCATCAGAACTATTTTCAGGCAACTGAATAACATAATCCTTACCCCAACTAAAAGTGAATTTCTTTCCTGAACCCTGACAAGCACGGCAAGCGGTTTCTATGTCCTTGTCATAATCCATTACCCGACCTGTACCCGAACAAGTACCGCAACTGTCTTCATAATACCACCGTGTCGGGTAAGCTGTTTTCGCTATCGATCCGGTCATGGTAGAACTCATAAAAGCAGCCAAGTCCAAGTTCGGCAACGCACCACTAAAATACGAATGATAGTAGTACATTTCTTCATCGTAGCAAGGAATACCACCTAACCGCCATGCAGGCATACTTCCGTAGCCGTGTTCATAGTAAATCTCTAATTCAAAAGTATAATCCCTTTTCTCGCCTACCTGCTTAATCCAGTAAATAGTGTCTTTGTCGTAAACCTCGAACCAATACCCTTCTTTAACTTGCTTGCTTCCATCCTTTACCATTGTACGTTCCTTCCTAAGAACGATAGTCAATTCCCCTTCCTCGTAAACAAACACATCCTTTGCAGGATAAATCACTACATACGGTTGTATCATTTCGGATTGGTCAGGTACTAACATTACCCCTTCTTCCGTTTCAACTTCGTTGTAGGGAACATAAAAAGGTTTCACCACCATAACCGCATTCGGGTCAGATAGTTTCCTTTTTGTAACTACATCACGGAAAAATGATAGATAGTTTTCGTACTTTGGAAAGTTGTAAGTGAAGTATTCTTCGTACTCCTCATCGTTCCAAATTATATCGTAGTTCTGTTTATTCCAAACCCGATAAACAAAACTCTCTGCCTTATCCCAAGCAGGTTTTGTAACCTGTTTGTAGTTCTCTTTCCTGTATTCAAATTCTTCAGGTGTTTCGTTGGGAGCAGCTTTCAAAATTAGCTTCTCAGGGAACACCCCATACACCGAATGATAAGACAATTCTTCCTCGTGTTCAGCGGTTTCTTCATGCTCCTCGCTGAACCACTTATCGTCTTCCTTCATACCTTTTTTCTGCTTAGATGCCCAAGCGGAAAGTCGGTTGACTATGCTTATCATTAATTCTTCGGTCATTTCTTCGGTTTTCTTATTCCTTTAGGTTTTTTGCAACTTCCGCACATGATTATTTATTTTACAGGGTTACCAAATACTTTACTTCTTACCAAACTAAAATAGTCGTTTGGCTTGCCAAATTTAACACTATTTCCGTAAAGTTTATTCCAACAATTAGAAACGTGCTTGTTATAAAGTCCGCTGTTCGGTTGACCTGTTCCGCTTATCTCATGGTGATTGTAATTTTCATCACCCCAGCAGCCAATTATAAATCTGTTCTTTTGGATTTCATCTAAGCCATTCATGCCTCTACCTTCACCACGTTTACGCAAGTATAAAACAGGTTCAATGTTAGGAATTAATCCTACCTGAGCCAAAGCTACATTCATGTATAATTCATCAGGATGCGTGTTAGAATGTCCCCACTTGTATCTTAGTTCATTGACAGGAATAGGATCAGCCAAGTTCTTTAGTGCTTGCTTGAATAGTTTGTTTGCTTCCTTCCCTTTTTTGAAATACCAAAACGAAGCATTAGTACCGCACAACTGCGCATCTTCAGGTACATCGTACTTGTCAAAGATTTGTTTTGGCTTAACCCATAAAGAAGCGTCTGTATTGTCGAAGTCCTTAGTTGAAATTCCATTTACCTGAACTTGAAAGTATAGCCCTTTTTCTTCGCACTTGTCGAATAGCAAATTCAAATCTTTTATACAACATCCGTCAACATCTAAGTAGATAGCTTCGGAATATGGAGTGTATTTGTAAACGGATAGTTTAGCTTTAGCCGGGAACAGCTTACCGTCTTTGTCTGTGTAGTCCTCACGCTTCATTGTAACAACGTTTGTTATTGGCGTAAGGTGAAAGTCCTCGAACGGATAATTGCCGTCTGTGATTACTGTTATTGGCAAATTGGGAGACATAACACGGCAAGTTACCGCCATGTTATGCGCCCATTTTGCGTAGTCGGAATGACCAACCGATAATAGAACTACCCCTTTCATCAATCGAAGATAGATGCAGGTGCTGTATATCGGTCAAATTTCCAGTTAGCGTCTGCTGACCATGCCAACACCACGTTGTAACGCTGCTTTTCTTTGTTCGACATTGGAACGTTTGCAGGTGAAGCCTGTACAGTTACAGGTAATTCAACCACAAGGATTTGTCCTTCGTTGCACAATCTGAAAGCAATGTAAAATTGTCTTCCGTTAATTGTGCTGTAAAAGGTATCGTTGTCATCTGAAACGTTGAAATCCATTACATTCAATACAAAGTCGTAGCCGTCCAGGATAGTATCATTACCGCAACCTATTGGGTTCTCTCCTGTAACGGCTGAACCGTCGGGAAATTCTCCTTTAATGTCGTGGATGATTTTAACCTTTTCAGCATCGATTGCAGCTTGCCATGCACTTGCAGAAGCGTAGTTGGTGATGTTAGCGTCACTCTCAATAATTGCAAGTGAATCTATACCACCTCTAAGCCAAGCAGCACATTGCGTTCTAACATGGTCGGGCAAATCAGTAAAACAGTAGTTTAAGCCTGACATTTTTGTAGATTAAAATGTTATCCCTTCTTTATCGGCTTCAGGGTTTTGCCTCAGTTAGCACTCCCTGCAAATATACAACATTTTAACCAATTAGAAATTCTGCGTTTCAGTAGTATTGATATTGAAGTCGTAGTAGTAAAGTACCTTTTTAATCTCTACAACCCTTTTTATTTTAGCCTGTGTCTTTATCCGTTTAGCCCAGTCGCTGTCTTCTCCGTAGTTGGAAGATATGAACCTGAAATCTTTAACCGCTTCTTTCCTCCAACACATCAAATGGTTAGGCATCCGTTGGTATCTGCCTTCTTTGTTTTCGTCTTTAGGGTAACGAAAATCATACATCACTATTCGGTCATTCTTGCCGTTGTGCATCCGAAATGCGTAAAAGGTAATAAGATCGGGTTGCTTTTCAATCTGTTTTAGAATGTCTTTAACGTAGGTTGGTGCTACCCTATCATCATCATCGACAAAGGTAAAGTATTCACCCTGCGCCAGGTCTATCAAATCGTTTCTCTTTTGACCTACGCTGCGCTTTTTATTGTCACCTAAGTAAAGTACCTCAACTGGTAAATCTTTTGATTGTAGGGCTAATTCCTGCACTATTACAGGCAGGAAAGTATTTACCCTTGTTTCGGTTGTGCAGATTAAGATGCTTAGTTTCATACAACAGGTCTTGTATAGCCTTTCTCAATGTACCCACTTTGTAATTCACGGTGAACCATCGAAAGGTCAATTACAGAAGCATCTTTAACCCAACACTTTCTGAATAGGCTCTTTTCTTGCAATGCCGTAAATCCGTGAAACCGCTTCTCCCCGATAAAGATACTTTCCTTTACCCCACCCAAAACACGAATAGTACTTGTTTTGAATAGTCCTACCCCTCCAATGTGCCGGGCATCGCTTACCTCCGTACCGCCTAACTTTGCTTCTACGTCAGTAGGATAACCAACAAAACCAATGTTTGAATGCGACTGAATAACGTCTACCAAGTTTTGAAGGTAGCCTTCAGGAGGCACAATGTCGTTATCCATTTTGAATATCCAGTCTTGAGCAATCGGATAAGTAGCGTTAATCTGCTTCCAACTTGTTCCAATGAATTGCCGTGTATAGTTATACTTAGGGTTGTCTTTTATCAGACCTACTATAAATTCACTTGAACCGTCTGTAGATAGGTCATCGTAAACCATGACATTCTTAACTAATTCATTGTCACATTCTCGCATGAATGCCGGGAAACTTTCCCGAACAAACTCTATTCTGTTGTGTACTAAGTATATTGCTGTTATCATTCTAAACCTCCCAATAATTTATCATAGTTCTTTTTCTGTTCGTAAGTTATTCTGTCGTGTTCTTCCCTGGTCAATGACCGAATAGTTTTGCTCTCTAAATGGTCTACCTTTGCCCTACTTACCAATGCGTGTCTTTTGCCGTGATTAGCCAATACATCAGCAAACCAATTATCTGAATACCACCCTTCTATTTCATCAGGGAACAAAACATCGTTGTTAATCTCATCCAACAAACTTCTTTTAACCATGAACGCCCAACCGCAGAATAATTCCCGAACCTTAAACCCTTCAATGTACTGCTCCCTTTTATTTCGGTGTTCAGGCATCATCGGATTAACTGGTGAAACACTATCGTAAATCAGTAACCCATTAACCAAGTGTTTGGCAAATTCATAGTGCGCTTTCGTATCATTATTCACGAAATAAACGTAGTCTGCACCACTTAGGTGACGTAACCCGATTTTTGTAAACTTGTTATAGTTGAACTTTTTATCAGGATGAACCACCGTGCAATGCTTGTAGGTTACATCTTTAATGGTTTCCACTACCACAATGTTAAATTGAATGTCTTTCTCGCTTGCGTGGATTGAATTAATAGCCTGTTGGGTCATTGACTTTAGGTTTCCAGTTGACCCCATCGCAAGCATTATTACATCTATTGTCATGGCTTGTATTTACTCAATATCAGTTCTCCGAAAAAGTTACTCATAAAGTCATTCATGTAATCTTCAAAGCTATAAACAAAGTTCTTGTTTGGGCTTTGGTTCTTAACAAAGTTAGTATCACACCACATGATAAACCCCCTCTTCTTCATAGCACCTGCAACGTGATATAAGCCTGTATCATTGCTTACCCACACCATACATTCGGAAATCATGTTTAATGCGTTAGATATGCCTGTGGTGAACTCTATGCCTGTCCTCCTTAGTATTCCCATGTTCCAATCCATATCTTCTACGCTGCCTACCATTTTCACTTCTATATCCTGTTCATGCAGAAAGTCGATTAGGTCGATGTAAATCTTTTCGCCCGGATCTTTCGTTCCCCTTTTATTCGGGTTAGCACAACCCCTTGCAAATAGAACGTATTTCTTTTCAGGCAAGTTAGGATTATTAACCCATGTATGCGGAGTTTCTATGTTTGGAAACCCATACTTTTTTCTGACCAACTCCATCAAGTATTCACTATCAGGAATAGTTTGATTTGTCATGCCGGAATGAAAGTCGTGTGATGTCATGCTATCTACAACCTCAATAAACGGTGCTTTGTCAAGCAATAACCTTACATCATCATTCTCAAAGTAAACCTTTACCTTGACACCTGTCATTTGATAGTAGTACTGCATGGCAGGCGTACACATTATTGTATTACCTAATCCGTAATTGTAGAACTGTCTGAACTTCATTGGTTGGTTAAAGTTACGGCAATTTTATCTTACCAAAAAACGGCTTATCGCTTACAGAACGTGAACCCTGACAACTCCACAACTGCCTTGCCCAATAGTTCCCACTATCCTTTCCGTTACTCTTTATCCCTGCTGAACGTGAGCAATAATTGTTACCTGCATCCGTTCCCGGCTTTATCGTGTAACCTGATGCTCCAAAATGCACGCACTTGTCATCTTTGCAGGCTTTGTACTTCTTGCCTTTATTACTGCTTCTGCTGATTATGTAACCTTTATACTTTGGCATTACCCGAATGTATTAAATCTGTTCTGCGTTGCTTTCGCTATCGTTACAATTACAGGTGCTTTAGCAGAAGACTTCCTCCAGTTCGGAGAATACTCCCCTGCCCTTACATATTCCACTCCGTCTATAGTAAAAGTATCGCATAACAACATCATGTTAATAGCTGAATGAACGTATGCAGGTACTTCCATTATTTGCAGTTCCAAGTTCTCTTGAGTATCTGCGTAAATCAAAACCTTTTCACCGTTGCTTTTAAGGTAGTAATCGCTTTCCGTTTCAAAGGTCATGTTTCTGATTTTACCAATTACCCTTAATCGGTGAGTAAGTGACAAATCGGTGAAGTTGAAACCAAACGCATTATTTGAACAGGTAGCTTCTAACAGTAAGTTGCACCCTTGTAAAATTGTATTGTCGTGGTTTGCTCTTAATGATATACAAGTAGAAAGGCAGGAGCAATCAACGCAATCTGTACCTTTTGCAAGCACTACGTTATCTATGCTAAATTCCTCGTCATCAGAATCAGCCCAAAATTTCAACACGGTTATACCTAACCCGGAAATATCTATCTCCTTTGTTGAAATTCCAATAGGTATCGTAACCGTTTCAAGTAGTTGGTCAGATAGTGTTGCTGTATCGTATCTAACTTCAACCGTAGAGCCATTGTCGCTGTCAAGGTCGAACGATAACACATAACAGTCAGCAGATGCCAAAGGAGTAATTAAAGTTGTTTGTGCTTTATCTGTTCCAACCGTAGCGTCTTTGGCTTTAGCAAGTACCCCTGCAGATATTGCCCAACCGCTTGCGCCTACGTTGGTAAAAGCCCAATAGTTTTCATTTGTAAATACGCCATTCGCTACATAGTTAAATCCTATATCGCTTTCATCCTTAACACAAAGACAATAACAAGCATCAGGTAATGCGTAGCTATCCCAATCCAATGTAACCAATCCGTAAAATTGTGCATCAGGATTATCCAAGTACTTTGTTAGAATGTTATACTCTACATCGTTATCATCGCTTGTATAAAATACCGTACCTGTTGTGCAGTCCTGAATAGTAAAGCTGACAGTACTCATTGGCACAACCGAAATATCAGTCAAAGTAATCGTACTGCTTGTAAATGGGTTAAGTGCTGAAATCCTGAACTGCGATCCTATTGCCTTAAAGAATGAAACGCTGCCTGTATTGCTTTGAATGTTCTCAAACTCGCTGTAAGTTGTAGCAGGAAGTCCTGTACCATTGGTAAAAACTAATCGTTGCGTTCCTGCCGTTCTTACCCCTGAATACTTCACTCGGTAATATTGACCTGTTGCAATGTTTGGATTTGACAAAAAGCAATCCAAGTTGGTAAAGGTTACGCTTTCGTTTGTTTCATCCCACGTTAAGTTCGTTCCCAGCGTTCCACTTCCACCGAACACCCAATTCAAAATAGAGTAGTCTTCACCCGAAATGAATATGTCAGCAGATAGCGACAATGTGTTATCGTCATCAATAGCCGTAATAGTTGCATAGGTCGTGTCTGTCGTATTTTTAACTATCGCCCCTATCAATATACCATCCGTTGTAAATGATGCGCCTGAATCGACTAATTTGTTTGCTGTCGTTCCATCGGTTGTTGAAGATACCAAAGGCGAAAAATCGGAAACAACGCTAACGTTATTCAAAGGTGTTAGCCCGAACTCCAACTGCGTATCATCGCCCTGCTCAACCAAAGTACAGTAGTCTGTATTAAAACAGTCAGCGCAGCTTTCCAAGCTGTCAAATGGGATAACGGATTTGTCTATGCAACTTACTGCCATACCCACAAAAATAAACAAAATAAATGTCTTTGTTATTGTGTATCCTTTCCGCTTTAGATAGTCGATTGCGGACTGTTCGGTTAATGGCGTTTCACTTATTGGAGTTTCATGGAGGATAGTTAGTTGTTCTTCCTTAAAGCACCAAGCATGACCATCATCACACTTGCCATAAGCACTCCCAAGCATTTCATCATACCTATCCATTCTTACCCACGGAATACGATGATTATCAATTATTGTGCAGGTGTCACCTACTTTAATACCACTCAGCTCATCGTAGAAGTCAACACGGCTTACTACCGCCCTTTGCCCTGCCTTAAATTTGTAATTGTTCATGTTTGTTTTGTTTAGTTGGCTAAAAATTAAACCAATAATCCGAAAAACCAAAACTTTGAAATCAATATTTATCCTTTGCTTCTTAACTGTATATCGGAATCATTGGTGTAAGGATTCCAAACAAGTTCTTTTATCCATCCTTTTTTAGATACAATCCCGGTAACAGCAAGCCTTTTGCCTATGTTGTTTACTATGTTCTTAAACTTAGTGGATTGTAAAGGGTACTGGCTTATACTGTATAGGTAATTTCTTACATCAGCTTCATCATAGGTAAAATAAACACCTCCACCATTTTCAGTAGCCACACATCTGAACTGTGGCTCTGAACCAACAGGAAAACCACTATTAGGAAACTCAACCTCAATATTTGCGCCTGATACATCTGTGCTTAATACCTTCTGTGCAGAAGCCCTAACCCTTACCGTGTTGCCTCCTGTCAAATAGAATGCGCCTGTTACATTTACCGCTGTGGTTAAATTGTCAAGGGAATGGTCTACAATAAATTCAAGGCTTTCTATTTCACTTGCAAAAGTGTTATCTACATACCTAACTAATTCAAGTTTAATGCGTGCCTGTTCACTTACACCTGTACCGCTTCTTACTAAGCCATTGACGTAAAAGTAAAGCGAAGCAAAGAATGAATAAGAACCTGCCT
>Ga0208794_1000713_pt1 | contig 18711 bp, 24 predicted proteins | sample 32_taG_FD_184106 | JGI IMG/M metagenome (GOLD analysis project Ga0208794, IMG submission 184106) | Marine viral communities from the Gulf of Mexico - 32_GoM_OMZ_CsCl metaG (SPAdes) (version 2) | ecosystem: Environmental > Aquatic > Marine > Oceanic | place: Atlantic Ocean: Gulf of Mexico... | reverse complement strand
AGTCATCACCTTCAACAATCCCCGACAATTGTCCTGATCTATCTGTATATGGCTGATCGTAAGAACGTTTTTTCCGGAATTTCGCAGCACTACGAGCTGCTCTCAAAGACTTTTCAACACGATTCTGCTGAGCTTCACCCGCAGCATCTCCAATCTTTGCAGTCAGTCGTTCTTCAGGATCTAAGTTTCTCAGGTCAAGAGAATAACCAGCCTCCGGTTTTACGTCACTAACGTAACCAGCAGAACTTGCAGAATCCTTCGACCTATCGTAGGTGGGTGAGTAAGCCATGTGTCAATTATAATTAAGGTAAACTGTGTTTTAGTAATGGGCTTTTTAGATTCGTTTATGGGGAATAACGACACCCTAAAAGAACGTATGACTACATTAGATACGTTTGGTCAGCCCTTGGCTAATGCCACTAATGACGTGCCTATGTACGATCAATACAATACTGGTTTAGCAGTAACGCAAGACAATATGTCAGATCGTGTTAACTTAGCAGTAGATCCTAGGGCACAACCAAGATGCGGAGTAACAGGGCTGATTCCATCAGTGGAAGAGGGGATTGTGCATGGAGCACAACCACAACCGAGACAACTAGTAGTGGACATGGGACAGTTATCGCCGGAGGAAATGGAATTAGCAAAGCAGAACCAACGCCGGATGGTGGCTGGTTTCAACCGGTCGTAGAAGATACTGAAGGAGAAGTAATGGATTGCCCAGGGGGTATTTGCCCAGTCCCTTGGGCAACTGATACTAGCGGTAACGATTTAAAAGAACGTCCTGTTTTAATTGATAATGTCAATCATCCTTCGCATTACACTGACGGCGGTATTGAGTGTATCGAAGCCATTGAAGCGCAGCTAACGCCAGAAGAATATAGAGGATACTTAAAGGGTAACGTAGCCAAGTATGTTTGGAGAGAAAAACATAAAGGGGGTATTGAGTCACTTCAAAAAGCGCAGTGGTATTTAACCAGACTAATTAATTTAGAATAATATTTAGTTACTTAAAATTCATGCCTTCTCCTGCCGAATATAGAGCGCAAATTGCTAAATTGCGCTCTGAAAGAAAAGACCTTCGTGCTGAATTAAAAGCAGCCAGGGCCAGTGGTGCACCAAAGTCTGAGCGTCAAGCTGCTAGAACTAATGCACGAATGAAAAAAGCAGAAATCAAAAACACTAGAAGCATGCGCAAAGCTGACAGGCAAACTGCGCGTAACAAGCGTGCTACGCGTGCTGCTAAATAAAGATTGAAGGCGGCTCTTCTTTACTGATTAATCAATCACGTTGACGCCAATCGTCAGTTTTTTCTTGGCTAAACCACTGAGCAATATCATCAGGGCCACTAAATGTGGTCCTATGATTTGCTGGATCTGGATCACCAAGATCCAGGGTGTTCATGAAATCATCTAAACCGCCTTCTGCCATATCAGGATTATGGGCTTTACGGCGAGCTTGATTCATCATTGAAAGAGCTGATTTGTTAGCTTTTGCTAACTTCTCAGCCCAGATCATATCTTCTAGTTGAACTTCTTCTCCTTTTGAAATTCGATCACAGATAAATTGCAGGCGCAAACGGTAGTTATGTGACAGCATAAACTTATTGCTATCACTAAATTCTAACTGAAAAGTGCAGGTGGTTCTTCATCTTCTTCTATTTCATCTCTATCTGCTTCCATCATGAACTTAGCAATGGCTAGTTCTTGCAGTTCAATATCTGAAGGGATGTTGAATTCAACATCAACACCTTCTGCAACCAAGATGTCTTTGACTGCCTGAATTTCCATCAATCTTTTGCTGTATAGATTCAGCAACGCAATACGCATCTGATCCCATGTCATTTCCTCTGTAGCAAGTTCTGCTTTACGCATTGCTAGCTGTAGATGTAAAGGCATCTCATATTGCTTAAGACTGCTATCTTCCATGCCGGATCTTATTGCTATCGATATTCTACTTCCAGTCTTGGTAGATTGTCTGTAACTCTTTATCGGAAAACTCAACTAATTCGGTGTGGTTATTATACTCATTTGCAAAAACCGAAAGAGCATAAGGGTTAATGGCCTCTTGTAATTGTCTGATTGCATCAACCTGCCCACGAGATCCGCTATATTCTCTAAAAGCTTTTAGCAAAATGTCTTTAGATGATGAATGCAAATCATCCTGTTCTCTCAAAAACAGTTTGACTTCATGACGACGACGGTCAATTAAACCGCCAACAACTTTATGATCGTTATCAAAAATCCAACAGCTAATGTCTTGTACCGTTTCGCTATAATCTTCTTCTTCTAAACTGTCAATAATGTTGGAATAAAGAAAGGTATCCCAGCCAACAGAATGGGCAAATGAAATTAAAGCTGCTGTCTGGCTTTCATCCAGGCCGAGGTTGAGTTCTTCTAGTTGCCTAGCAATTAATTCAACTTCGTGCTTTAAATATTCCAGTGCTTTTATTTTAGTGACGTACTGCCCTTGTTTGACTGGACTACCGTCTGGATAATATTGAGTGCCATAGCCAATGGTATAAGGAGCGCCATGTGTATCAGGATCCGCATAAGCTTTTTCACTAAACCCTTCAAAGGTTTTAATAATTAATAAACTTTCAAGCAAAGCAGGTGAATACTGATACATCAAACAACCACATATCCTCTACACTATATATTATTTTTTCTTTTAATGAGCTAAGTAAAGAAAATTCTATAAGGTGGATTAGGAAATACTTCAAATTCTTCCCAATCTGGTAAAGAACCTAATGCATTAACATGCCATCCAGATAACACAGTCGGTGCTTCAATTTCATTATCATTATCATCCCATTCACCACCTTCAGAAATAATACCAATTACATCTATAGCATGGTCTGATGTATAAGCCTTGAGCAACTCAGTTCCAGTATCAGGATCAGTGACATAAAAGCCAGCAGTTTTTGCTGCGGTAATCCATGCTGCTTCGTCAGCAAAACGGAAGTATGGCCCAGGTACTGGAGTTTCAATAATTTCTTCTGACATAGTTAGGAAGTGATTAATTGTAGTGTTTCATTAGATAGACGAGTTGAGAAGTAAGCCATCCGTTTAATGTGTCCGGTACAAGGAGAAGAGTTAGCAAAGGTAGCACCAATAGTAACTCTGTCGATTGTTGGAATTAGTCCATTATTATCAGTTGCTACACTTGCGCCACCCAACGTCATAGCAAAATCATTTTCTTTGTATAAGTAAGCTGTTTTTGCAAACACTCCAGCTGCTGGAACTGGAAATTGAAGCTGGTCTTGGTCAGCACCCGATACTCTTGTCCTACCTCTAAGCCCTACAGGATTGGCTTGTGAAATATAAAACAAGCTGTGTCTATTGTTTGAAGTTCCATCGCTGCAATCAAGAACAAACGGATTGCTAGCTAAATCTGCATAAGCGTTTTCTAAAAAAAAGACACCTTCAGTTGTGTTGTAAAAACTACTAAAGTTAGTGCCAGTGATTTCAACAACATCAGCCGCACGGGTTGCAGTGCTTGTACTCGAAATAAAACTAGTTGGGAATGCTTTGGCTTCTTTCTGCGCTCCCCAAATATAAAAGAACTCATTGCCAGTGGCTGTCCAGTTGGCTAAGCCGTCTTGCTGGTCATTTTGAGCCATAAATGTTCGTAAAGTGCTTCCCCCTGTTGTTCCAACTAAATGCAATCTAAACCAGCCATTAGCGTATTCTTCAAATCCTGCTGATTCAAAAGTGCCGTTATTAACAGCGCCGGTATCGGTTATAGTTTTTGTATCTAAATCAAAAATCATATGAATGTTATTTGAGGCTCCGCCTTGAGCTAAACCAACATAACGATGATTTCCTTTTTTTACAAAAACACTATGTGTATGAGTAGTAGCTGGAGGGCCTGAAGTTTTCTGGATTTCATGCCTTGAATTATTAGCAAGTGCTGTAACTTTTATCGCGACTGCTGTTCCATCAGGATTAGTAATTGCAGGATCTTCAGACAAACTTGATCCACCAATAGGACTACTTGTGGTGTAATTACTATTGATTATATTTGTGCTAGCTTCCTCCAGCAACAGTCCAAGGCTTTCGCCTGTTGCTGAGTATTCAAAGCGTGGTGTATTAGTAGTTGCAGTTTGAATCAATCCATTTGAACCAACAAACGTTGCACTACTAGAACGGGTAAACGTAATTAAGTTATTACCACTTACATCATCAATTAGGCTTTTATTTTCTGCAAAATTAAGATCTAAAGATGGATCTTCATTTGTAATAGGATCAACAACAGAAGAATTTTCACCTGTTCCCGAAAGACGTGTTCCTCTTAATCGCATTAAAGAAGCTCCGTTACTTCAAGAACTCCATCGACTCCTGCGTCTCGAATAATTGCAATATTCGGATTTGAAGGAATAGTAAAATCTAATCGTTCATTTTTAGCAATGAAATGAGACGTTGTTGCACTAGCTGTTTGAGCACCAGAGCCAATTTCAAAACGAATATCAGCACTGCTTGCTCTAATTGAAATTCGAAATACTCCTGCGCTTAAAGCAGTATTAGCAGACGCTGCACCAGCGGCAAGCTGTCGTGCAGTGCCTGGTAAACCAAGGGGTTCAGTTTTATTTGGCTCCATCTTTAATGTCATTTCAGATAAATTTCAACCATACTTACTTCCATTATAAGTACAATAAAGCATTATTTTCCTTGGCCTCGCGTTTTTTTGCGGCCATGATTTGGCCTAGAGTGTTTGCCCTGTCCTTGATTAGTTTTTTTAGGCTTTCCAACAACGTAACTACCGCTTTTGTTCATAGATCTAAAGAAGCTTCACACATAATACTAAACAAAAATAGTTTCATTTGTTGCAATTTCTCTTGTTCTTCTGGTGGACGTGCCGGAGATCCAGGCCACCATTTAATGGCATCACAAACTGCTTGATATAAAACCCGACAGTCTTCAATAGACATTTCCAGTTCTACATTTACCATTTGACTTTATGCGACCAGTATCTCGCACTCATCTTACTTGGCTTGCTATCTTGTGCATTATGACGTGCATAATATGACTTCTTACGTGCTTTGTCTTTGGCTGTTTTCGGATTCTTGCCAGCGCCCTTCACACCCTGTTGACCAAAACGAATTATTTTTTCTTTCCCGTTTTCGCAAGCTTTTACGACGTGGGATTTAGTCTTATGTCCTGGTGTACGACGTGGCTTATTACAAGCCATTTTGTCTTTATGTAGCTTAGCTGCAGAAGCAGCTTTTTTGTGTTTAGACATTTACCCAAACAATCCGCCTGTCCATGAATCTATTATCCCACGACCAGTATTACTAGCATAGTCTTCTTCATCTGGAAATAAATCAAAGTAATTTGATTCTGATTCAAAATCACGATCTGAATCTACACCATATAGATCTCTGTCCGAGCCGCCTAGAAAGCCCTCAAACTGGCTCATTGCTGTAAATGGATCACTGCTAATGTCTGTTAGTGACATACCTCCTTGAAGAGCTTGACCAACAAAATTTAAGTCTGCTAATTCTTCACGACTTGCATCAGGGAAAAAGTCTCTTATAAAATCATCTTGTGTTCCAGCATAACCATTTGATGAAAAAATCTCATACAAAGGATTTGTAGTTTCTGCATCAATTTCTTCTCTGTCTAATAAAGCATTTGTTGCTTGTGCATAAGTTAAATCACCAGATAAGTTATAACTTATCATTAAATCTCGCCAAGCTTGAGAGCCCACTTCAATATCTCCTTCTTCACCTAAAATTTCTTTAGGATCACGTTCAATATAATCAACACCAAGAGTTTCTTGATTAATCTCTTCTTTTCTTTCATTTAAATATTTAATACCTTCTCTAATGGCTTGAGCTTCACCTGTTTCAAATGCTTCTTTAATATATTCTTTGACTTCTTCTAAACTTGCATCCATATCTTCAATACCAAATTGTTCTAAAACTTTTTTCCATTCTTCTTCATTTTCCAGAGGATCAATACCATCTAACATTGCAGTTGCAAATTCTTCTGGAGTAACAAATTCCATAAATGCTGCATCATCTAAACTAATTTTTTCTTGTTCAACTAAAGGAAGAAGAACATCTTTAAAATAATTGTTAACTGTATCAAAGCCGACAATATCTTTAGCTGGATCAAATTGATTAATTGCACCCGTTACTTGGAAATGCAATTTTGCAAACTGATTTTTATCGTTAATATCAACTCCATAGAAATAAGCCCACTGCTCCCAGCTATAAGCTGCAGCTGTTCCACTTAAACCTGCTTTACTACTTGGATTGGATTTTGCAGTAGCCCAATCTCGATTAACAGTATCTCTTTGTCTTTCATATTTTTTCAATGTATCAGCAACATTCATGTAGTTATTTTCTAATTCTTCTGCAGTTGCACCTTCTAAAACACTTGTTGGATCAAAGTAATAATCAGCATCAAAAACAGAAGTATCAGAGCTATTAACCAATTCGTTAAATTTTTGCTTAGCACTAAGTTCTGCTGTCTGCTGAAGCTTGTTCATTGCAGTCTGTGTTTGGAAAATATTCTGCTCATCTTCGTCAAGTGTATCTAAGTAACTAACAAACTCAGACATTGACTTAGACATATTAAAACGAGGAGTAATATATTCGTCAATAAACTTTGTAATAAACTGTCTACCTTCTTCTGCTGTTAAATCATAAGTAACTTTATTTCCTGCTTCATCTTCACGCATACCTTCTATTCGGTCAAGATTTTCATAATATGGTTTAAGTTCTCCTTCCATCCATCTATTCCAGTTAAATTGTGCATTGTTATTGCTAATTCCTGTAATACCTTCAATTTGATCTTCTAAATTTGAAGCAACGTCTCTAGTATTAACTCCCATCATTCCAAGATAACCACCAATACCACTGTCTCCAAGTAAAGAATTAACTAAAGTTTTATTAGAATCATAAATTTCACTGAAGCCTGGTAGGCCACGAAAGATATCCATTTGTCTTTCGTTTTCTTGTTGTTTTCTTAATTCATCAACTGATTTCTTTAAAACATCTTGAGCTAATCCTCCAAATTTATCTTGTTGTTCCAGATCTTCTGCTGCAAATAATTCACCAACTTTGCCTTCAAGAAAACTAACAGTTGCATCACTAGTTGGATCAAGGATGTTTGTACCCCACTCAATTGTTTCTCCTTCGCCTGTTAATCCAAAAATTTGATCTCGAATAGTAGCTTTTTCTGCATCAGTTTTACTATCCCAACTTTCGTTATAGTTATCTGCTTGTGTAGTTTCGCTAGCTTCTGAACCACGGGCTCCATCGGTTTTACCGCCATTGCTATAGTCATACCAAGCAAGGTTTTGTATGCTGCCAAATCGAGCTGTAACATCAAGATCATTATTAGGATCAAGAGGAGAGTTTGGATCTCCATATTGAACAGCTCTAGCCCATTTTTCATTAATTCCCCGGCTGTCTCCATACTGATTTAAATAATATTGATTATCAAATTGACCAATTAAGTCATAAGTACCCCCATCAGTTTGACCATTCCAACTATCAATTCTTTCGTTCGCATAATATGCTCCATAGGAATTTTTCATTCCATTGAGCGTTTCACTGATTGTATTAGCATCAATGAGTACGCCTAATCCAGCGTTAGCTGCTTGTTGATTAATAGAATTTGCAAAACTTGTTAAGCTTCCTCTCAATCCATTGTTAGCAAAAATATGTGATCTATTTTCTGTATAAAGACCCGTTTGAGAACCTTTAGCCCAATCACTAGCTGATTTGCTCCAATTGTTTAGACCGTTCGCATAGTTATATGCAACTTCACCCTGGGCATTAGCGTTATCAGCAGCTGCTTGTCTAGGACCATCATCTGCATCTAAACTTTCGTTGTATGCAGTAGCTGAATCACTTCTCCATTGTTGACCTGTAGAGTTATGTTGTTGTGAATAAGTATTTGCTGGTTGATATACATTGGTTTGGTTCCAGCTGTCCATCGCCGCTTGGCGTTGACCTTCTGCTTGCTCATTTAATCTGTTATTTTCTCTAAGCTCATCCCGCCGTTCACGAAGTGCATCTACAACATTTTTATGGCCGCTAATAGGATTTCCGCTAGGATCTTTTTGATCTTTTAAAAGGCCTCTAAGGCCACTGGTTTCATTATTAACTTCTAATCTAATAACTTTGTTTCCGCCTCCCTGTTTGGCTTCCTCTTTGGTGTAACCAATACCTCCTGTGTATGTATCTGTGCTGTTGTCATAAGCAACATAAATTGTACGACTTGTGGTTCTATCATCAGGAAACTGATCTGCCCATTCACTTGTATCAGTTTTTAAAGTCCAACGAGGCCAATCGTTATTATTAGGATCATTTGTGGTTGTTACCCAATTAGCAAAGCTACCTCCATTAGTAATAAAATTACCAGCACCACTACTAACAGGCCAAAATTGCTCCCAATCTGATGCACTTTTATCGGGGAATTGTGATGTAAATTCTCCTTTTAAATATGGATTATTTCCTGTACGTCTCTGGTTAGTAGCCAGGTTAAGATTAGACCACTTACCATTAAGATATGATGCCATTACGCACAGCCTAGATTATCTAGGGGAATTTCTGATATAAACTCTATTTTATCGCCTTTTGTCCAGCTAATAATATCTGCCAGACGTTCTTCACTAAAAAAATCTTGTTGCTGATACCACTCTTCCATATCTATTGAACCTTTATGGTGGTTACAGCAACGGCAAGCTGGCACCAGATTGTGACGGTTAGAAGAGCCTGATTTGAATTTGGGAACAACATGGTCCAATGAAGTGGCCGGTTTGCCACAATAAGCACACATGTGGTTCCAGGCTTCGTATATACTTTGTCGGAATCTTTTTTTTGCTAAACGAGGAGTTATTTCGACTAGAAGAGCGAGAGGTTCGTTCTCTGTCTTAAACATCCTATTCGTAGTAGCTGCTTATAGTCTAATTTTTGTAAACCTGCAGCTAACTTAATACAACTTTACCTGCCTTAAGACAAAGTGTAATTGCTTGACACAACTTCGCAGAAAAGTAAATTTAAAAGGTAAGAGCGATTCTCCACAATGGCTTCCAATCCTTGGACACCTGCCCATAAAGCAGCACGTCAGCTCGACATCAGCCGAGAAGAGCTGCATCGTTTGCGTGATACAGACGCATGCAAACTGGGGCACCATTATGGCGCAGGATCCCTTACGCGGTCAAGGGACTCCTATTACTGGCATGTTCCTCGTATGAAGCAGCTGTTGTCTACACAGAAGCAAACTTCTTGTCTGGCATTGAGTAGCCAGATGTTTGCTGCTTGAGTGGCGTGTAGTACACTTTTCGTACTTTATGCGCTAGTAAAACACCTTCCATAGAAAGGTTTACAGAACCGTTTTCTAGGGCAGACGTAAGACTGCGGCAGAGAGGGGACCAGCCTTTCCTTTTGGAAGGCTGTTTTTCTTTGAGTTGAAATATAAAAACCCACTGTGGATGGAGTGGGCGTACTGGTCTTTTTTTGTTTGGAATGTTGATTGTATTGTCTTCGTTCCAGGTAAAACCTTTTAGTTCAGAAGGCGTTTTACCATAAGTTGCGACCATGGCCATAAGCCAGCCTTCGTCACGACATTTAGGTTTTCCTGTTAATGAAAAAATTTCGTCAACGATGCGTGCATCGGACGGAAGATGCATATGCAACATGGCTACGGTCTGATGTTGAGTGAACTATAGACACTGGTTTGTCTCTTCAACGTGAATTTAATGCTCTGATCAGGATAACTTATGTTAACGCTGATACAACTATTATACAGGTTATCAGAAATTCTCTACTAAGCCGTCTGTACTAGGCCGTTCACCAGACCCTGGTACGTATTCTTGCCCATTTTTATCGATCATTACAAAGTTTTGTAATTGAACAAATTGTGCAGGAAAGTTAAATAATTTTTGTGTCATCGACACCATAATCGGAGATTCCACATTAAAAGGTGGCACATCCATGTGGCTCATGCCATAGTACGTAAAATTCTCAAAAGCTTTTTTCTGATCTTTAGCTGTTTTATCAACGAGATTATCTTCCCATGTCACCAAATCTTCTGCTGTAGCAAAAGGATAATCAGATGGTTCAATTGGAAATTCACCACGCATATAACGTAATGCTTGTATGTGTTTGCAAAATCTGTATTGATTTAATGTAAATGTCCAATCATCATTAATTTCATAAACAAGGTCTCCACTTTCTTTATAATCTTTATAACTAGGCATACCTTCTGCAATGCCACTAGTAAATGATTCATTATCACCAAATCCACGGGTATAAATGCTGCCAAAGTCAGCAAAAATACCAGGGAAATCACGATATAAATTTTCAGGTAAACGTATATCTTTTTCAATTTGCCCTGAAGTAACTTCTTCTAAGGCATATCCACTAGGTGCTACCAACTCAAATAGATTATTTTCAACAAAATATTCTGTCCATTTTAATTGCGCAGCTTGAGTTAACTGATCAAATTTTTTGAGTTGTTCGTAACGTCCGGGAGTTGTAGCTCCTGGTGCTGTGACGGGGAAACTGCGTCCGCGCCTTTGACCCAAAGTTGAAATGTAAGCATAGTCACGCCGAGTAAAATCCTGGCAAGTACAACAGTATCGACGACCTGTTTGTAAAAAACGTCCAGGATGCGGAGGGATTCGCGAAGGAGTAATCTGGACGCCATCAATGGTGCTTTGAACAGAACCACGTTTTTCAAACTGAAGAATCCCTTGGTACTCATCAATCCCAACTAAAACTGCCTGTACAAAACCATAGCGTATATTTGTAGCTGGATTACGGGTTTCACTGTCAATTGCTTCACCAGACACAGTGATAATTTTGTCTTCTAAAATGTCACCAACAATTGGTTTAGCTGTATTGCCACCAGAAAATGTAACTAATAAAGGAGGTGGTACTTGTTGACCGCTAATTGTACTGAAAGTTCCTGATAGTTGAATGTACCAGAAACGTGAGTTGTCTTGACTAACACCAGAAAATAATGTTTGTGGATGCGCTTCGCCTGAAACAGCCAAACGAACCCCACTAACGTCAGTTAAATTATCAAACCGTAAGTTACCTGCTTCAATAATCCCAGTCCAATGCATCCCAAGTTCTTTGTTGGGTGTTGGAAAACCTTTAAATGTACCTGTCATTTCAGGCGATCTACCACCAATCTCATCAATAGCGCCAGAAGTCTGTGGTATTAAATACTTAAAATCATAATTATAAGCAGCATGAGCAATATCAGATGTAGCCAGTTCCCATCCACGTCGCCAACGCAACCATGCCGATTGTTCATCGTAATTATAAATTGAATTTGGGATAGAACCGCCAAACTCTGCTTTAATCGGTTTAACGCGATAGTTGCTACCACTATCGAATTTAAACCTGTCAAACCCTGTATTAGCTTTAGGGTTCTTGTTTCCAAAACCCCCAAACCCTTTAGGCATTAGAAATAACCGCCTTGCGAAATTACATGTACACCTGGAGTGTAACCTGATGGGGTATTATAAACACCGTCTTGAAGAACTCCCATATATAAACGATCTCCACGTTGTAGATAAATACCACGATTTTTCAAAGGTGATGCATTACCTACACCCGTAGTATTACCTGCTTCAGGTAGAGGAACAATTAATTCAGGCATTACATTTGTACAATCAACAAATGCTTGATTAGTCGGGACTGTTTTTGAAAAAATAATTCCGTAATCACCATTAGCTGGAATGGGAACTGTAGTACCTCGGGTGTGATAACAAACAAATGTCACTGAAGGCATTGTTGCTTGAGTTACCGTAGTAAAGACAAAACCACTACCAGTACCTCCACTAAATTCAATAGTGTTATTTGGACCTTCAATAGGAGTACTTCCTGTGTAGGTGTAATAGCCGATACCGTATTGAGCAGGGACATCAGTAATGCCAGTCTCTGCAATATGCACGCTTTGACCACTTGTCAGACTAATGTAATCACCACTAGTTGTACTGTTAACAACATAATCTTCAGTTTGTTCTGCACTAAAATTATCTCGAACAATCGTAATACTATCAACAATACCGCCACTATTGTTGTCGCTTGACAACGCTGCATCCATATCAACAATCAAAGCTGGGTTTTGACCGCCTAAAACATTTAAGTTTCCGGCGGCTCCAACAACTTGATTTGTAATTCGTTTCCTTTCAATCAAGGGACGATCAACAAATACAGGTTGCTTATTTGTATTAGTAGTTGCCATGAGTCACTCCTGATTCATCTATTTTAATACAGCTTTTTTAATCAAAGCCGCCAAATAACTCCATTGCTTTCTTTGCACTAATATATCCTCCACCTTGAGCTTGTTCAATTAATCCATCAACAACTGATTTGTTTTCATCACCTTGCAACATTCCACTATAGATTTGTTCGGTAAGAAATCGGCTAACAAAATCTTGTGGGTTATCTTTTTTTGTTTCTGACGGACGAGCGTCCACACCATTAGGCCCAACACTAATAGTAGTTCCATCAGGAAGAGTGATTGTAGTAAGTGCTTGTGCTGCGGTCTGGGTAGGGGTTTGTTCAAATGCACTGTTACTGAGCAAAGCGCCTTCCGGGGCTGGCCCTAGTACTTGCATTGCATAGTTATAATTTTTCCCTCCTCTCATAAGACCACGTAAAGAATTATTGACTGTTGTCTCATTTGAATCAGGCAGATTCATATCTGCATCTGGATTACCACCAAGAATAGTGGCATAGAGTTTATCTACACCCATTCCTGGTTTAAACCCACGCCCTAAAACCCACTTTTCAATGTGGGGCATCTGTTCAGCAAGTGTATAGTTGCCAATTTTCTTTGGATCTAAACCTGCTTCACTTCTTTCATAGTTTCCAAATTGAATAGCACCATAGTAGTTTCCTCCATCCCCACCCCAAATATTAGGGTTAATGCCTGATTCTTTATCTAAAACAGCACCAAATTCATAAGGATCTAAACCCAAACGATTTGCAGTAGCAAAGGTTGCTGCTCTATCAACATCAGTAACTTTGTATTTTCTGCTCATCGCGCCACTCGCCCACTTAATTGCAGCTGTAAGAACTTATTAGGATCTAGCAAAGGTTGACCACCACTAAAAACGCTCAACATTGCATCATCTAATTGTCCTTGAACAACATCATCTAATGCATTAGCATCATCTTTAGCTGTCATAGCGCCAGGCATTGTATTATCCGTTTTATACAGATTAGGGAACTGTTGACGGTGAATAGCAAGCCCTAAATCACGTACTTTATTTGCAGCAGCTTGGTCTTGCCCCAAGGATGCTACCCGTGCCTGGGCATAAATATCCATTGGATTTGCTTGCAGAATTTGTTCTGCATTAGGTGGCAAAACAGTATTGGCTGCGTTGGCATTAGGCATTGTGCTGGTGCCATTAGCGTACGTTGCACCCACATTGCCTGATTGATCTGCAGGCGCATAAGGACGCGCAGCCACACTAGGAGTTTGTGGAATAGGCGTACCAGGGATAACAGTAGGAGTGCTCGGAGGATCGGTAGGACCAGGGGGTTGAACCCGAGGTACTGGGTCTAAGGTGTAGTCAGGGGTTGGTCCGACTTCTTTTTTCTTAGGTTTTTTATCTAGTTTTACTTCAGGTATTTCAACGGGTTGTAAAGGTCTAGAAAGATCTGCTTTTTGTGCTGCTAATAATTCTTCTTCTTTATAGTTCCTTCCTAAGTTGGCTAGTGATGAAGATCTACCAGTATTGATAGGGGCACTTAATACATCAGCACCAGGCATGCCACCACCAAAGACACCTGGATCTTTTAAGTAATCAACAAAAGCAGGCTTAGCAACATTGTCATAAAACTGCGTGCCGCCTTCATAACCAAGACCACCACCAAACAAAGCTGTACCAAGAGCACCTGGACCACTAGGTAAACCCAATGCGCCATAGCCCATTGCACCTAAAGCACTGCCAGTTACGCCAAAAGCACCACGGGCAACAGCATCTATTGGATCACGGCCATCTAATAAACCTTCTCCAACTGCAAGGGCAGCACCAACGTAAGGAAATCTTTTAGCACCACCAACAACACTGTTTAATAATCCAGGACGTTTTAAAGTAGTTGAGCCTGCAGTAACAATATCATCAGCCAGCATCTTGACACTGCCTGGGATAACTTGTTGTCCGCCAGTAGGAATAACAGGTATACGTTGCGTTCCTGAACCAGCAGCTTTAGTAAACTGTTGTGCAGCTTTTCGTTGAGCCATTTCTTTAATTGGCCCTGCAGGAAGATCTCTTAAATCATCTAAAGCACCTAATGCTTTAGTCGGAACATTTTGAAAACCTGCACCTCTAAATTGTTGAGGAAGTAATTGTCCTAACGCATCAGTTGCATCATCTGCTAACTGGATATATGTTTTTGGATTCGTAATCGTATCTAATGCAGATGCTGGTGCAAACCGAGGTTGCGGAATAACACGCCGTCCAGTTTTAACCAGTTGATTAATAAGGCGTCCTGCTAATGACATTATCGATAAGAGCGATGGAGAACAATATTGCTGCCAACAGTAACGTCAGCTGGACCAGGCAATGCTTGGATAAATTCAGCCCCAGATCGTTCATAACGATACCGTGCTTGCATCTCATCCTTATAGTTAGGAACATACAGAATCTGTGCAAGACGATTTGTCTCATACAGATACACGTCATTCCATAGGCGTAAAGCATCCCTTACGTTGCTAGAACGAATCGTCCGGTCAACGTCACCTAAGATGCCTTCAACCCTAGTACTAGGAGGAGTGAAATCAGGATCAGATGAAGCAAGCTGTGTTTTCTTTTCAGCTGCATCACACCGATTAATTTGTGCAACAATCTTGTCATGAAACAATGTATCCGGTACGGAATTCAATGCTTCTTCAAGACGAGCATAATCACCTGCAGGGACACTAACAATGTAGTAACCCAAGTGATACCTGACTCTGCTTTTATCAAAATTGGATAACTGCACTACACACCAGGCTTATCAATTCATTCTAAACTGTGTCAATAAAAAAGGCCCTTAGGCCTTAAACACGAATAAGATCTGCAGCAAACACAGAATCCCAATCAACTCGTTTAATTTGTCTTAATTGCTCCAAACTATGAAACCGTTCTCCAGAAAGTGAAGTTTGAAGATCTTTAATATCTTTTGCTGTCTTCATACCAATGCCTTTAATATGATCTGAAATCATTTGAGGCGTGGCTGCATTGATGTTTAAACGAGTATCGGTTGGAAACTTACGTGGTTCTTCACCTGATGCTGCATCTTTAACTTGAAGAGTTTTAACTTTCTTCGTTGCTTGTTGGTCTTGTTCAATCTCTGTTTTATAAACAGTAAAAATGCGACCGTCCTGGTCTTCGACCATGAACCAATCGCCATCATCCCACTGACTAACAACTTTAACTCTTGTGCCAGTTTTTTTATGCTGATATAGCATCGGGGCCAGTATTAATTCACTGACCCCATATTACCCTAATTATCAATAACCAGGGTAGTTAGATGCAACCTTATAAGGAATGTACTGCTCGATGTCATCATATTCCATGGCCACATCAGGTTGGATGTAGCACAGCTCAACCAGGATGTAGCCGGTATTGCCTGCAGCCTTGTCGGCATCAGAAATAGCCCAGCCACCGTTGGTAGAGGTGGAATTGGTGTTAGCTTTGGAGTAAACGCGATAAGTGGTATCGGCAGTTAACTCTTTGTACTGAACACCGGAGGTCAGAGGACATGCACCATAACCAGCCGTTCCAGCAGCCACAGCGCTGCTAGTAGCTGTAACATTAGCGCCATCAACAATGCCAGAGGCATTTGAAGGAGCAGTTGAAGTACCAGGACCAAAACCAATTACTTGGCTAGCGCCAGAAGTAATCAGTTCACTAGCAATACGACCATCACCCCAGCCTTGAGCAACTGAAATAGTTGCGCGATAGGCATAAGCGGGGAGAGTGGCATTAGCCGTCACGGTCATGCCAGTGATGTTAACGCGGGTGTCATCATTCTTGTAAGGAGAAGGAATGATAACTTCAGCGGTCGTAACATAACCATCGCCACTGGCGTTAGTAACAGGAACGTAACCGCGTTGTTGGAAATAACGCCAACCAGGGGTGGCCAGAACAGAAGTCGGGCCAGCCTTAGAAGCGTTGTTGGTAGAACCACCACGGGTATCGATATTTTGATACCAGCCGTTAAGCGGCTCCGACATGTCGGCGGGGTAGATCTTTTTAGCAGATAAATATGCCATTTACTTAAAAGTGTATGTGTGGACGTTAATGGTTATCAGACTACGCCATCATCAGAAACGAAGCTGAAGGAGTTCGTGATGAAGTCCTTATTCAACACTTCAAAACCAGCGTAGAGCTGCCAAATAAGAATGATGAATCTAGAGAAGTCATCATTGTTGTTGATCAACACCTGAGCGTTCGGGCCGCCAATGCCAATACCGATAGCCTGAGGACCGAAGAAGAATCCTTGTGCAACTTCTTGATCAGCATAGGCATTGCCATCATCAAATGAAGCGTTAACAGTTTTGGTCGGGAAGTTGGTTGACTCAAAGAACTTAACGCCTTCAAATTGAACGCCAGTTGGCATCACAGGCTCACCAGCCAGGAAGTAGCCCTGACCAGCTTGAGGACCCATGTAGAAGCTGGAGTTGTTAGGCATCATGGGGTTAGCCATGTACATGCCTTGACCAGGATTGCCGCTGTAGCGGGCGATCTCACGGAAGTCTTCATCACGACGCAGATGCATCATGAAAACGGGATCGCAAATACAGCGATACAGACCGTCAGCAAAAGTAGGAACGTTACGCTTACGCAGATCCTTTACAACCTCTAAGAGGTCGGTGCGGACGGAGAATTGCTGAACCTGTGCGGTGTACTCAGCAGCAGTGTAAGAGATACGACCCTGGGAATCTTTCTCTTTATCACCAGCAAAGTAATATCCGCCTTGGGTAGTTCCAGCTTTTCCTTGTGCCTCAGCTTTAGCAAGTTCGTCAATGAAGACGCGGTCACGCCAACGGCGGTAGTCATCCAACAGGGTCAAGCTGCCGATGCTCTGGTGGAACATGTTCAGGTTGCCGGTATCAAGCAGCAAGCGCTGAGCAGTGATTAGGGTTTCCCGAGCAATTTTGAAAGTAGAAGGCTGGGTAGGATCAGCCGGGTCCGCAGGGCCGGTGTACTCTTTCAACACAACAAGCACCTTCTCTTTGGTGATGTTGCGGCTGTTTGCAGTACCAATCGTTTGATCGGAGATACGCTCACGGCTGTCCTTGGTACCGGGCGATCCCCAGAACTTGTAGCGATCGAGCTGAACAGTTTGGCCAGGCTGAGAGGTGAAGTCGTGGACGACCACAGGCTCAACAGCCATTTCACAAATATAAGCTGGATGCGGACGATATAATTCCGCACCTAGGATTTTAGGAAAATCGTTGTCTAAAAACATCGTCTATCCTCTAGGTCTAAAGATAAATAAAGGTCTGGAGATTCGGTTTAAGCCTATCTACTATAAATTTTAGCAGTGACTTATTTTATACATAACCTTGCATGCTATAGCGAGCACCCATGGTGTTACTGGAGCCTGGATTCTCTGGATCAATACCCATTAAATTGGCTACCCCGCCACCAACTTGTCCGCCAAGTCCACCAGCGGCTGTAATACCGCCAGCTGCAATAGCACCTGCTGCATAAGGTGCTGCATCTACAATTCCTTTGCCCAATCGAGCAAAGTCGTAAGCATCTTTTTCTGATAAAGGAACACTTCGATAAACATCAGCCATTGCTGGTCCAACAGTGTTTCCTACGTTCTCTTTAGATAAAACTTTACGTACAGCTGGGACACGAGATCCAGCGGCTGCACCTAAAGCAGCTGCACCTAAAGCTTCAGCGGCAATACGATCAGCTGGTTTGTCAGAACCAACATTGCCTAAAGCAGAAAGGCCAGCGGCAGCAGCGCCGCCAGCCACAGCAGAACCTACAGGACTTTGAGCAATGCCACGCATATACTTACCTGCAAGCATGAGATCACTCCATTACAAATAATTTGTTAGCCATGACGCGAGGATCAGCTTGGTTCACAATGCGCCAAGCTTGGGTCGGGTCATAATCCATCTGCTGCTTAAAGGCACCCCAGAAATCTTGAGGTTGCTGAGGAGCTTCCTGTTGCGGGGGAGCAGGCAGACCGGGGACAACAGAACCTGCTTGACCAACCGGAGCAGTGGGATAACCTTTAGTCTCCAGTTCCTGCTGAGATTCGTACACAGGATACGGACCTTGAGGACCAAAGAATTCCAGGGTGTAATCAGACAGAACGTCGGGGTTCGTCAGGATTTCGTTGTAAGCCAGATTCTCTTTGTGCTCGTTGACAGCAAAGTTTGCATACCCCATAAGGGTATTAGTTGCTGTTTCTCCCCACGCCACGGCGCTGTCCAGCATTCCCTCCAGATTTAGGGCGTACTGATTTAGAATCGCCGGAGCTTCCGTTCCGTAGTTTGCCACTACCATCCGGCTTTCCGGACTCCAATCCAGCACCTGGGCCACGTCCTCCAAGGAGCTGACCGAGAAGGTTTGGGAAGAGTTGGGCGAGGATGTCTGGCTTTGTTGCCAAGTCGGCGCTGCCGATGGTGCCGAGGTCTGTTGGTACTGCGGAGGAACCTGCGACTCCCAGTTGGCCTGGGTATACGGACTCGCTGCCGGAGCCTGGACCGGTGATGG
>Ga0208794_1000712_pt1 | contig 18733 bp, 25 predicted proteins | sample 32_taG_FD_184106 | JGI IMG/M metagenome (GOLD analysis project Ga0208794, IMG submission 184106) | Marine viral communities from the Gulf of Mexico - 32_GoM_OMZ_CsCl metaG (SPAdes) (version 2) | ecosystem: Environmental > Aquatic > Marine > Oceanic | place: Atlantic Ocean: Gulf of Mexico... | reverse complement strand
ATGTTGTTGCCGGTCTTTGAGAGTACAAGCTCGTCGCCGTTTGCAGAACCGTCTGCACCAGTGCCGACTTTGGCTTTATTGCTGATCGCAGCACTGCCCGTTACGTCCAACGCCTGTGCTGGACTGGTCGTGCCGATACCTAAGCCAGTGTCGTCAATGCGGACACGCTCCGTGCCATCAGTCAGAAAAGTAACCCGCGTATTTGTTTCGGCATCTGTGGGGTCTGCTGAAAACTCAAGGGAGCCGGTGCCGCCTGCGGAGTTAATGTTACCGGCTTGATATGTAGTGCCGCCCACGTCCTTGCCGTAGAAGTCAAGACCACCCGCAGTGGCGGAGTTAGTGGCCTCAAGCCTCAAGGTCGTGCCGTTCGCGCTCACAACGTGCAGTTCTTCTGACGGGCTGGTCGTGCCGATACCTACGGAGTTGTTGCTGCTGTCCACATGGAAAGTATTTGTGTCTACAGTCAGGTCTCCAGAAAATACACCAGTCGTGCCGGTAATGGCTGCAGCACTGCTGCCACCAATAGTCGTTCCATCAATAGTGCCGCCATTGATATCTGTGGTAGTCAACACAGAAGACGCCAACGTCACTACACCTGTAGAATCGGCAATAGAGCCAGCAGACGTGCCATCATTGGCTTTAAGGTTGGTTGCTTCGATATTCGTGGCGTTGACCGTTCCCGTCACGTCTACACCAGAGGACGTGGTGGCAAGTTTTTGGTTGTTGTTGTGATATAGCGTTATGGCCCCATTGGTCACAAACTGTGCAAGCGTTTCGCCACCGGCACTTTCAAAATCAACGCCTGTACCATTAGAAGTTACTTTTAATGCACCAGCACCCGCTTCCTCAATGTAGCTGTTTGACCCATCATGATATATGCTTAGATCAGACCCAGCGCCAAAGATGGCTTTACCGTTGTCGCCAAAGAGGAGGTCGTTAGATACGGAGATGTCTCCGCTTGCATCCTCCACAAGCACTTTCCGCCAAGTCTTAAAGCTGCTGGAGCGGTAGGACCGAACATAAAGTTCTTCTGGATTATTTAGCAGCCAAGCCACTTGCACAAGGTTATTCGCGTTCATTGACGGAAACACCTGTAGAGCAGCGGGGCCAGATGTAAAATCAGACGGCCAGTTAGATGCGCCAGAAGACAGATCACTCCACTTGTAAAAACCGGGCGTCAGTGCTGCATTAGCGTCTGCGGCGTCAATCGCGGTGGTGCCAAGCTGCAACTGGTCAAGTGTCACAACTCCAGTGGAGTCGGCAATAGAACCGGCAGATGTGCCATCTTTGGCCTTGAGGTTGGTTACTTCAATATTCGTGGTGTCTACGGTTGTAGCATTAGCCGTGGTGAACGTGCCTACGCCAGCCGACGAACCACCGATAGTGACGCCGTCGATAGTCCCGCTATCAATATCAACCTTTGAGATGTCCACCTCACCCGTGCCATCAGGTGTCAGGGCAATGTTGCCATTGGTGTCGGTCGATGTAATGGCGTTGCCATTAATGTTTATATTGTCAACCTGAGCTTCGGTAACAGCCGAGTTGGTGCCAAGGGTAACACCGTCTACACTTCCGCCGTTGATGTCCGTCGTGGTAAGAACCGAAGAGGCTAACGTGACAACCCCTGTAGAGTTGGCGATGCTGCCTGCAGACGTGCCATCCTTAGCTTTAAGGTTAGTCACCTCAATATTTGTAGTGTCTACGGTTGTAGCATTGACCGTGGCCGTGTTCAGCGTCGTGTTGCTGATGGTCGTAATTGTGGCTGCATCCAGCGCAAAATTTTCCAAAACAGCAGAAGCAACAGCACCGCTGCCGCCGCCATCAAACTTCACAATAGCGTCTTTACCTGCGGCAAGAACAAAATCGTTTGATGCATTGTAGGTGCCTTGGAACAAGATCAAATCGCGCGATCCAGACAAACTATTTCGCACAAACATGATCTTCTTGGCATCGTTTGGCGTGAGACGGACATAGACAGACCCGCCCAAATCGCTGCCGTCCGTAAAGATCAAAGCACGATTGCGTCCGTTTGATGTAGCTCCGTCTGTAATGGGAACATCGTTAGGCGAGCCGCTTGTTCCAGTGGTCGTAAGCGTGATGCTTGTGTGGCCGTCTAGTGAGGCATCAACAAGAGTAAGGTTAGTGTTTGTGGTATCGCCCCAAGTACCGGACTGTTCACCAGTGCCGATGAGTTCGATGCCATTGTTCGTGGTGTATGTGCTGGGCATGGCTTATATCCTATGCTGCTATTTCTTCCCAATCGGGAGACTGGGATGGGTTTACGGGCGCATATCCCGGAGACTGCGACGGAGCCACCTCTGAATAGCCAGCGGTCTGGCTTGGTGTGATCGTCGCATATCCAGCGGATTGCGAAGGTTCTATTGAACTATACCCCGGATTTTGATCTGGAACAATCTTGCCCCAAACCAATACTGACTGAACTTCGCCAATACCGAAGACACCTGACGGGTAAACATTTGCCGCAGCTGCGACTGAAGCGCTTCCAACGACACCGCTGCCTTCTACGCCAGTAACCGGAACTGAAACAAAAACTCCGACCGCGACAGAGCCAACTTGTCCAGAACTGGAAATGCCTGTTGGAGAAACATTGGCTGCGGCAGTTGCAGAAACGGCACCAACACTGCCAGTGGCAGAAAGACCAGTGACGCTCACAGGCGCATCAGCAGTAACGGTTACTGAACCTACGGAGGAAGAGCCAGACAGCCCGGTAACATTTATGTTTGCTTCCGCTACTGTCACAACAGAACCAACCTGACCAGACGAGCTTACGCCGTCAGGACGGACATCAATGTTTACCTCAATGGATACAGAGCCAACGCCAGCCGTGGCTTGAAGACCAGTAACAGGAGTATTCGCGTCTGCAGTGACAGATGCAGAGCCTACATTACCTGTAGCCTTGGGGAGGTCTGTTTGACCCCATGGCATCTCGCCCCAACCAAAGCGGGACCATCCGCCGATTGGGACGATAATATCAGCCATCAAGCAATCCGAATAATCGCGTTGCTTGCGTCAGCCGTGGGAAAAACAATGGTGAAGTCACCAGCAGTCGATGTCTTGTCGCCACCAAAGTCCAGAATCACAACAGAGTTGGTTGTTCCACTACCACTGCCAGCAGTCGTATTATAGACAATCGCCCCACGCGCAGTGATGGTTGCCGTCGAAAACGTCAGATCATCAAAGTCTGTAAGAGCAGTAGTGCCAGAGGACGTGGGCGTGACATTCGTTAAGGTGCCACCACCTGCGCTATAACCAGTTCCGGTGATTTCGTTCGAAGTGGTATAGTCTGTGGTCGCAGCCGTAAATGACGCGCTGTTGGTGTACATAGCAAGCTTGAAGGTATCCCCAGTGCTTGCGGTGAAGTCGTGCTTGGCCTGCAAGAGTTCCTTCTTGAAGGACGTACACATAAAGTTGCCAGTAAAGGCCATGTCATAGTCTCCTTATCAACTCAGCAAGCTCAGGATTACCTGCGTCCATGATAGCGTTATATACAGTGGTTCTGTCGCTTCGAACCGCTTCTTTCAGATAAACTTCCACGACCTTGGCAACTTGAGCTTTAAACGTCACAGCCTGCTCACGAATGGCCGGATGTGCAGAATCAGACACGGAAACGATCTTGTCGGCACACCGCAAAGAAATTTCTTCAGGCGTAAATCCACGACGCTCTGTCGTGAGGACCGTAACTGCCAGATCATCAGAGTTGAGTTTGAGTGCTGCCGTCATCTTGCAACCTCACCATTCCTGTAGTTGTCGCGTTTAAGCTTCATGTCTACGCCAGTCACTTCAGCCAAGGCTTCCTTGTACCGCGTAGTATATTGCCCAATCAGGTCAGGCTCACCCTTCATGAAGGTATAAGCTTCAACCAAAGCACCATATAGAAGCGCAGTATCGGCATTCTCCCCAAGCCACGATGTCCCAGTAGTTACAATGGAAGGCGGATCATAGTAGTAATGCAGCTCGACGGTGTATCCTGAATCAGGTGTCGGAGCGACAATGAAGTTGCCGCTGCCAGTTTCTGAACTGCCAGAGTACACATCTCCATCAAAGATACCATAATACTTTGGCAGACCCTGTGTTGCGCTTGCTGGATACGCTTCACGAATAAAGTTCACATCCTTGTCCAAAAGGAATGTGTAGTCCCCAGAACCATCCACTACAGCGAGAGACAAGACGGACAAAAAATCCGATGGTCGAGCAAGATACTGATCCCCGCTCGACAACGTCCCAGTCACATTCTTCCGTAACTCAGGGATCATAACAGTACGGAAAATACGCTGTTCAGCCTGACGGATGAACGTAGGAATTTGGGAGACGAATGTCGTCTCTTGGTTTTCCGTATAGTCCTGTATGGCCTGTGTTAGTTCAGAATAGTTCATTTGAACTTACCCGTTGCGATAAAATTTGGTGCCTTTTGTAGCACATCCAGCGCCACGCATCTTCATGGTGCCGCCAGCTTTCTTCCGCACAACACCACCAGCTTTCTTTGCGCCAGCTTTTGTCGCGCCACTACGCCTCTTTTTTGCATCTTCACGGAGGGCCTCAGCAGCGGAAATAGGGCCGAATCCCAGACCAGTCTTAGCAAGTTTGCCAAACAAGCCCTTGCCCGTAACTATACCAGCCAAGGGGCTAAGGCTTCCAAGAATCTCACCGCCGGACGCTTTTTTCTGAACAATATTCTTTTTTGGCATAATCAGTCTCCTGTGCTGACGGTAACTTTTCCAACGGATGCTACCATATATTGCGCGGGGTTCCCAACGGGATTCCATCCCCACAACTGTCTGCTTGCATCAATTGCCGTATCAGGCCTTGGGTCTTGCAGTGCCTGCGGATCATTGATCTTTACGCGGCCCAAGAAATTCTGCGGTTGATCTGGGTCTAAAACATCTCTGCCAACACGAAAGCCAGTCCGAACACCGTTCTGGTATTCGTAGACAAGCTCCGACAATGGGTAACGAAACCCAGTGCGGTCACAGTATCCAAACGCTTTTTTGCCGCTTGCGTACGCCATCAGCTACCCATCACAAATGTATTGTATGGCACAAACTGAACAGACGCTCGCTCAGTGTCCTCTCCTGCTGCAAGCTCAAACTGAAACTCGTAGTCTTGCTTGAGGCCAGATGCTGCTTGAGGGGATTTCTTCAGGGCGAGATGATAAGCCAAGCCCGATGTCAAAGCAGGCACAAAGCGTGGAGGAATAGACGCAGAGCCAGCAATACCCGACGACAGGCCATCAATGCCCTTCAAGCGATAATAAAGCAGCGTATAGGACTGTGTGCTATCTGGCACTGGCCATACCGTTACCTTTGTAGAAGCGGCAAGCCGCTCGACGTAAATCTGCGTCGGACGGCCCTGTGTGTTCTTGTTGCTCTGCTGAGCGTATGTAGAAACACTGACGCGCTCCAAATTGGTATCCACCTGCCCGGTGCCGGTCCCTGTGCGGAGCTGATGCTCAATGATGTCGATTGTGTCTGTCGGCAGAGTATAGGTTGACGTGCCAGCAGTCAGCGCCTGAGTGCCGGACTCAATCGTGAAAAGGTTTAGGCCACGGTTCTGCCATTCAAGCGTCAACATATTCAAGCTACGTCGCGCCGTCTTCAGGTCATAACCAGAACGCATTTCGAGGCCGAGGCGCTCATACGCCTCTTCGAAGATTTCAGAAAGGTCTGGGACAACAACTGCCATTTATGATTTCCTATGCTTTTGCTGTCTTCTTTGCAATCTTTGCAGGCTGCTTAGAAAACTGCTTTCCTTTTGCCGTGTCCCTGCGCTTCTTCGCGGTGGTGGCTGCATATTCTTTATTGGTCAAGGATTTGCGAGCCTTTTTTGGCAGATACCTTTCACCAGTTGCCTTGGGGCCAAGAGTAGAATTTTTCCCACTCTTGGTTCCCCAGTCTTGTTCTGTCCACTTTGACATGGACTTCTGGGCCTTGGTCTTTGTGCCAGTATATTTACCACCTTTCTTGCGGTAGATTTTTCCAGCAAGCTGCATGGCGCGGGCAGAATGTTTCCCTCCCATTTTTCTTTTTGCTTGAGCCTTGGACTCTTCCCACAGCTTTTCGTTCGTGCGACCCATAACCTACCTCAGCAGACACGACCCTTGGTTTTGCCCTTGCTGGCTTTACCATCGATTTTTTTCTTCAGGTAGCCACCACCCTTCATGCGCTGCATGCCGCCCATATCAGCACGCTGGATAGAAGAGGCAAGTTGTGCTGGGCCTGCTGGGCGCGCCCCACCTTTGCCCCTTGAGGGAGGCATCGCACCCTGCGGGCCAGTTCGCTGTATTTGCGACATCGCACTTTGCGCTTGTGACATTTTCGGAGCAGATACTCCCATTGCCGTTCTTGCAGCTGCTGACGCCCGATCCATATTGGGCTTCATGGCCTTAGAAGCTCTACGTGCCTTACGCGCCGCCCTCTTCATCTTCCTCATATTTTTCATTTGGTTTGCCATGTTATCTTTCCTTTAGCGATCTGATGTTCTGGATTTACGTCGCCCAACAGAGCCTCTAGAAACGTTGGACTTATTAGTCTTAACCCTTGGAGTGGACGATTGTGTTTTACGTCGCACAGAAGAACCAGAAGTAGGTTTGGGAATACGCCTTGGCGTCCCATCTCTTTTACGCCCACGAAACATGGCTCCAACCCCTTGTCTAGCGCGTGCGGCGCTAAGCAAAGGCTCGTCTGAGCGCAACGGGTTCAAAAGTCCCCCCTTAATATCCTTGCGATCCTTCGGCCCTTGTTTAGGGCGAACACCCGCATTGTTCTTGCCAACTCTGGTCGGTCGGCCCTGACCAACATTCTTAGGGCGAACACCCGCATTGTTCTTGCCAACTCTGGTCGGTCGGCCCTGACCAACATTGAAACCCACCGGAACACGACGCTTAGACTTAGTTGCCACCTTCCTTGGGGGAGCTGCCTTAGCCGCAGGCTCGGGTGCTGCTTTGGGCTTTTTAAAGGAACGAGACTTAACAGTAGAACCAGTTCCAGTCTTAACTGCTTTGCCCTTGCCGTCCGTTACTGGAGAGGTATACTTTCCTGTTTGAAAGCTCCGAACTCTACGTTTTTTGTTCTTCTTTTTTTGCTCAGCCATTATACCATCCTTCCTTTGGTAGCGCCGCGCTGGCAAATGCCATCGCCACGATTGCTGATCGTACCACCGCTAGCTTTTCTCTTTGCACCAATCTTGATGTTGCCCTCTGCGACATAGACTGGAATGCCGCCAGCGCCCCGCTCAATCGCACCAATTGATTCCAAGGCTTCCTGCTCACGAGTTTTCACATCACCACCTCCAGCCTTGCGCTCAACGCCCTTGATGGTGCCTTTGTTCCTTGATGCATAAAACACATTCTTGCCCTTCTTCGGTCCATACTCGGACTTCATCTTGGACATGATCTTTTTACCTTTTTTGGTCAGAGGCATTCTGTTCCCCCACATCTGGTTGCTCATGTTGGACCGGGAAATCATGAGCCTTTTTTCCACTTCTTGGAGCTGGATGCTGTCTTGCTTGGACTCCACTTGACTTTATTGGCCCAGTAAGCAGCAGACATTTTTCCCTTGGAAATGTTTTTCTGATGACGAGACTTGAAGGCTTCACGCTGACCAACAGTCTGGTTAGTTCTTACACCCTGTTGTCCGAACCGAATGGTTTTGATCTGATCGCCCTGCTTGGCCACAACAACATGAGATTTGGTTGGGTGATTGGGTGTACGCTTTGGCGTATTATAGCCAGACACTCCAGCACGCGCGAGGCGAGGGTCTTTCTTTCTACCGGCAGTCATCAGAGAGTATCCCCGTTTTTGATGTAGACGATCTCCAGTGCCGCAGAAATGTCAAAACTGACAGAGGCTGATGATGACTCGGCTCGTACCTCTATGTCCGACTTTTCTTCGATCTTCTGTGGAAGCGAAAAAGCCTCTTCGACGTGCATGCCTGTGGTCAAAGACATGACATCCTTTGACTGAAAAACTTCGCCGTAGGGCCTTATTGCCAAAATCAGCTTGCATACTGCAGGGGTGTTAGAGGTAGTTCCGTTAGATACGTTATACTGAAGCACGTACGCTGTGTGTCCCGCAGGGACAGTCCAAAGCGCCATCAAACTTTGGTTTGATCCTACGCCCCCGTTTACAGAGGCGTACACGTTCGCAGGCACACCTGCCGTCACAGTGCCTGTTCCTGCGTAAATAGTGCCTGCGTTACCGCCGCCTGTTCCCGCAGACCGAACAACCATTCTGTTTATGCGGAGAAACTCGTTTGTGGTGGTTACAGCGGTCTGGCCGTTTAGGGTGACCGTCTCGTTGATTTCGTTGTAATCGGCGTCCAAGCCGTACAACTGAACAGTTCTTGCACCCGTACCAGCAGACGTGTCATTTGCGGAGGAACTGGATACCTTTAGTACAGTAGCCGCAGACAGATAGCTGTAAAGCCCGCCTTGGGACCATATGGTCTCCGCGCTGTCCCCAACAGTTGGATTGTTACCAAACTTAAACAGTGGGTTGTGGTAGGCAATCTGACCCCGCGCCACTTGAAGCTCAAATGGCTCGCTGGTGCCGACTCTGGAAATAGAACTTACTTCACGAGCCATCCGAAGACCTCAGTTAGTTGTAGAACACCGTCATCGCGGTAATGTTCGTGAACGCAGAAACATAAATGTCGCTGACGCGCAGTCCATCTGCCGGTATGTTGACCGAATGCGAGTCTGATGCCAAAAAGTCCAAGTCCAGAACCGTAGCCCCGCCATTGCCATCAGTGATGGTAAGACGAGGAGTACCAGATGCAGTCAAAACCTGAATCTGTCGAATACGCGCTGGCCCAACAGCTACAGAGCCAGTGGCCGTTACCCGCTTCGACTGTACGTCAGAACGTGCCATGCATTAGGCTCCTTTCTTTGTAGCAGCCTTCTTCTTCGCAGAAGTCTTTTTTTTCGCAGGAGCGGCTTTCGCCGCCCCCTTATTCAGGACTTTGCTATTCAGATTGCCCATGCGTCACCTTACGAAACAGTGGCAGAGAACGGAGTCGCCTCGGTGCCAGTTGCTGCGCCCACGACCCGAACGGACCAAAGATCAGATGCCACATCCTGAAGCTCAACCGTCGCGCCCTTGATGCCGCCAGTGGTCGTGCCGTTGAAGGTAATGGTGTCAGAGTCTGCAGCGGTCTCAAAGATAGACGCCGATGCATCTGAGTCGTTTGCCACAATGGCTGCGCCAGCCATGGTGTCGTCTCCAACAACCTTGATGGTTGTCGAGTTCGAGGTAATCGTGGTGGTCACGAAAAAGCGGTACATGTTTCCTGTACCAGTGGCCGCTGGAAGCGTCACCGCAATACCTGCGGCGCGGTCAAGAACGACGGTGCGGCCAGCATGGGATGCGGAAGTGCAGGTCAGTGTCGAATCAGTGGCGGATACCAGAGAATCAGCGCCAGAAATAAAGCCTGCAGTCGAAGTTACTGGACCGGAAAAGGTGGTCGAAGCCATTATAGTACCCCTTGCACAAGGTTTCGCCCTACAGTCTGTGCAACGTCAGGTGGGGCATCCTGTCTGCAAGGCTCTATGTTTCCCCATCAACACCATACCACACAACGAGCAAAAAGAAAGAGGCGACCGAAGCCGCCTCTTTTTATAAGTTCTATTGAACTTATGCGCCGGGGCTACCGAAGATGCCCAGCGGATCAGAAACGCCAAAGCTGTAACGCTCACGAGCTTTGTAGCGAACATTGCCCGTATCGAAGTCACCGTCCATGCCGTTCTGCATCGGAGTACGCACGAAGTGCTTCATGCCGTTTGGAACGTCAGTGGTGATGAAGAAGGCATCAGCGTCAGTCAGGTAGTGATTGACGCGGTAGCCTTCCGGGATAGACCCGTTCGAACGCAGAGCGTTGATGTCGTTGTCTGCGGTGCCGGTGCGCAGTTCAGTCTGCAACAGGCGAGTAGCAACGAACATCAGTGCCGGAGGAACGATCAGCTTGCGAGGGCGGGCAGCGATCAACAGGCCACGTTCGTCAACGAACGCTGCAATGTCGATAACAGCTTGCTCAAGCGAAGTTTCGTTCAAGTCGGCATCAGTGGCCAGACGGTTCGCGTTCGAGCCACCAGCAACAGTCGGGTGCGCCGTGCTGAACAGGGTAACTCCATCACCAGATTGGAAGGTGTCGAAGCCAGTGTTCAGCAGCGAAGCTGCCTTGACCTGCTTGGTGTACGCCATCGCACGAGCAAGTGCTTTGGTGTAACGAGCCGAAAGCGAATCGTACAGGTTGTCTTCCATCGCTTCTTCAGTGATGGAAAAGCCCATCGCAACCGTTTCGTGGTTGTAACGAGCAACGAAGGACTCCTGCGCGTTGTCATAGGAGATTGCCGAACCTTCAGGCTTGACGGGCGCTGCCCCAAAGCCAGAAAGCTTTACTTCCTCCTCGAAGCTACGCTCCGAGTTTTCAGTTTCGTAAATCTCTGCATGCTCGTCTTCGTACTTTTGGTACTCAAGACCGAACAGTGCATTAAGACCCGGAAGAAGCTCCTTCAGGAGTTGGGCGCGAGAAATAGCCATGTCTCAACCCTCCTTATGCAGAGCCAGTGGTGGATGTATGCTGGTGGTTGTTAAACTTACACACCAGAACGGGATAGTCCGTGCCTTTCTCGTCACCTTTATCACCGCCGAGGTAGTCGATCACACGGATCGGGAACGTCGCGGTGGTTGCCAGCGTTGAGATGTCCAGAGACACACGCGAAATCTTCAGGGAAGTATTCGGTGCGGTCTGAACCAGAAGCGCGTTCTTGCCGTAAATATCACCCGTGTTGGTCGGCGCGCCATCAGCTTGGATGGAGAACAGAACATTTGGGTCGTCAACGACATAAGCCATCGCGTCAGACGCGACAGTACCAGTCGGCCACAGTTGGCTGTAAACGACTTGGTTGGTATTGGGGTCCGTATAGGAACAACCAACAAAGACGCCCACCATATCAAGTGCGGTAGTGGCGTCACCAGTGCCGGACTGCTTCTGAATGGTCGTGGTTGTACCACCGTCAACGAGTTGAACGATGTCGCCCATGGCGACGTTCGCTGCGTAACCCGAAGCGATGGGGTACTGGCGGAACACCTCAAGCGAACCGTTGTCCAGACGACCAATCGGGCGCAGACCGAAGGGAGCAGCAGTGGAAGACATTTGCCTTCTCCTTCTATCTACAAGTTTTCACAGGCAAGCTCCCGAAAAGTTCTATTGAACCTTTGGTTACTCACCAAACGAAGTGCGCGTAGAACGCTCTGGCCGAAGCACAGGCATACGCGGATCATTTTCACGCAGGTAGTTCCGGTCAACTGCATCAATCTGGTTTTCAGCTTGTGCAAGTTGTCCTTCAACACGATCCTGCGCGAGTTCTTCGGCAATGCTACAAAGCATCAGCCCACCGACTTCGATGTTGTCCTTGAACCGAGAATCGATGTCGGACACGACATGAAGCTCTGGATAGTCCTCTGCCTTAACTGGAGTATACCCTTGGCGGAATCTGGAAGACACATTCGGATTGTCGCTGTTACCCAAAATGCTTGTGCGAATCCAACGGAACTTCAGTCCATCCCGTGGTTCGGGGGTAGGCAACATCGATGGTCGAGTCCATCCTTTCCGACGCTGACCTTGTTCACGAGTCTCAAGGTTGCGTGGTTTTCTCGTGTTAGACATTCTTGCTATCCTTCAGCAATTGCGCCGCATACTGTTCATTGGTCAGACCGAGGCGCTTGGCGATTGCAGCCGCAGTCGGGGTCAGCGTTACCTTGCGTGGCTTTTTAGAGCTTCTGCTCGCAGGCGCTACCACGTTACCTGACTGACGAGCTGGCTGTGTACTGACCTCCACGGTGCCATCGTCAAATTCTTCGGGGAAGCGTTTCCGCATCGCCTCGTCGATCTGATCATAATACGATTTTGATTTCGGATCAACGCCAGCCTTAACGATACGCTCATGAACGCCAAAGGCGTATCCGGTCATCTCTTCGTTCGAGCCAAACCACTTATTTTTTTCAGCCCAATCCATAGCCTCTGGATCAGGCTTCCTGACTGTGGGTTGAGGCTGTGCCTGCTGGATTTCTTGCGGCTGTGGCTCCGGCTGACGCTTGGCAGGCTGGTAATTATCGTACCGATACTTTTCATTCTGAAGGGACGTAAGGGCTTCTTGTGCTGCGATGAGCGCGTCACTGTCGCCAGTTTCATACGCTTCCTTGTAAGTGCGCTTGGCCTTATCGATTTCAGCTTGGAGCCTGCCCTTCGCTTGCTGGACAAGAACACCTTCCCCTTCTTCCAGCGTCTTCATCAGGCGCTGGTTTTCACGATGCACAGTCTCTGCGTACTTGATGGCCTCTTCACGACCGCGTGCCGCCTCTTCTTTGGCACGACGCTCTTCGTGGTATTCGTAACGAAGCTGCTTGATGCGCTTCTGAACGTTATCGCTATACTGAGCGATTTCATCATCTTCTGGAATCTGAGGCTCTACGCCTTCAGCGCGACGGGGCTTGCCCTTGTCCCTTTCGGGGGTGTCGTCAACGATTTCTACTTCGAAGTCGTCGGCACCCTCAATAATATTTCCTGCGTCTTGAAGATCATCATTTTCAATGATGCTTTCTGCTCCCTGTGTCATGCCCGTGTATACCCCCTCGGATCATCTACCACACCTTCTACGGTGTCATCGTTAATAATGCGGAACTCTTTCCCATGAATCTTGAACCGGGTGCCGGAATAAGAACGGAACAACACGAAGTCGCCTTCCTTGCACCACGGGCCATCAGGGAATCGGTCGGCGTCACCATATGCAGCCGGACCAAGCTTTACGACAAAACCGAGGATAGATGCGGTCTCTTCTGCAGAGCGCAAGTTATCCGGCATAAAAACGCCGCCTTCGGTTTTCTCTTCGATTTCTGGGATTGCGATCAGGATTCGATATCCAGTAGGTTCCGGGATTTTTGCCTGAATCTTTTTATCTTCGGCTTTCGCGCCTGCGACGTTAATTGTAGCGACCATGTCTTACCTTTGCAGTGATTGAGGCTCACAGTGCCTTGCGCGGACCATCCGCGATAGAGAAACTTTAGGTCAAAAAGTTCTACGATTCAATATACCTCCTTTCTATATCTCGTATTTCTTCTTCGATGCTACACAAGGCATCGTATTTTCCAACGTGCTTCCAGTAAAGTTCTTGGCTGGTAGCGCCACCACCGGCCAAGAATAGTTCAATAGAACTTTTGTATTCCTTGATGCGACGTTCGAAGATGGAAAAGACATCAAGTTCCATTTCATTGTGCATCATTCATCTCTTTTGTTGGCTTCACGCTCATCTAGATTGAGGTCTTTGGCAATCTCAAGGCCCATCTTTGCGCCAGCAATCTTCTGCTCACGTTGGCTCTTGTCCAGCTCTGCAGCGAGGCGTGCGCCAATCTGAGCGCCTGCACGCTTGTCTTCCGACCTGATCCGCATTTCTTGCGTTTCAGTGTTGCTTTCGATGCGAAGACGATCCAGCTCCAGCTTCTGCTGATCCATTTCCATCTTGTGCTGCAGCTCCTGCTCCTTGATCTGAAGCTCACGCTGCTGGATTTGGGTAAGCGGGTCTTGAGCCTGCTGCTCTGCTTCTGCCTGCTGTGCTTCCTGTTGGTTCTGCTGTGTAAGCTTTTGAGCAGATTCTGCCACAAGCTTCGAAAGCTCGAACTCCACATCTTCTGGAAGCGGCGCGTCAGGATCAGGCAACTCGACACCCAGCTTGAGCTGGATATTCTTGCGATACTCCATGGCGACGTGTTCTGAAATATGTGCAGACATTGCCGATTGGATTGCCGAAGCAAATGGAGACTGACCAACCAATTCCTGAATCTTGGGGTCTTGCATCGCGGCCATGTGAGTCTGGATGTGTGCCTGATGATCCTGATAGGCAAAAGCCTTTACAGGCTCCTGCTTCAGCATGGCCATGTTTTCGGTAACAGGGTCTTTCGGCTTGATCTCATCTGGAAGCTTGATGATATCAGTGGCGTCCTGAATGCCAAGAACCTCCAGCATCTGGCGGTGCAGCTTGCCCATATCGTAGAGCTGAGGTGCCTGCTGTGCGAGCTGCAGGGCGGCTTGGTACTGCATGATCCTCTGCGCCATTGTGGCGGCATTGGGGTCAGAGACGGGGATGACATCGACACGACCATCGAAGTCTTCTGTGCGGCTGTAGTCGCCATCCATTTCGTATGCGTATTCGGCAGGCATGTAGTCATGCACGACCTTGGCGATCAGGCGAAGCTCACGCTTCATGGCGGCGTGCAAGCGGGACTGCACACCGGACATGACCTTCATGGATCGCTCCATCAGGGCCAAGGTGGAACCCACTGGTGCCTGTGCATTCATGTCGCCAACTTGAATATCGGCCACAGAGCCAATGCGACGACCTTCTTCAACGATGTTGCCCAAGAGCTGGTAAAGAACGCTCGACGGCTCTTTGTAAGGAATGAAGGTGATTGCATCACGGATAGCACCTCCGGGAACATCTACGTCCCTGAACTCACCCGGCATAAGCGGAGAGTCGTCACCTTTGATCCGCATGCCACGAGCCTTGAGGCCAGCTGGCAAGTTAGACAGAGTGCCTGCGTCAATAAGCTGGCGCAGAATGGAGGTCGCGGATTTTGCCAGACCACCAATCATGTGGATCAAGCCTGTGCCGTAGAACCCAAGACCCGGCAGGTAGCGGTAATGGACGAAGTGAAGACGCTTGCGTTTCTTTTCGTCGTCTTCGTACCAGTTACGCCGAATCGACAGAATCTCACAGGAAGACTTGTCAATGGTCACGACATATGGACGTGCCAGACCGTCTTCGTCAGCCAGATCACCCGGCAGGTCTAGGTCTGCATGAATCTCAAGGATGGTGTGCCGATCATCATCCTCAATGACTGCGGACTCGCCGTCGAGGTCATCGTATTTTTCCTGAATGTCCGTACGATCAGGTGAAGGTGCCGGTAGATCAATGTCACGATAAAAGCCGTTAAATTGCAGCTCTGCAATCTCGTTGCTCGTTTTCTTCATGACATGCGTATAGCGCGGGCAAGTCTCTAGATCAGAAGCGCCATAGGCCACAACGAAGTCTTCAGCAGGAACGAACATCGCAGCAGGACGTTCGCGGATAGGATCGTAGTAAACCTTCTTGAAGGCAGAGCCAGCCAGTGGAAGCTTGAACAGCATCTGCTCGGTTTCTTCCCGGTACTCTGTAATTTCTTCCGTAAGAAGGTAGTTCAGTTCGTTTTCTACGCGCTGAGACTGCTTGAACTTGTCTGTGGTAAGCTTGCCAACAATCTTGGTGCGGACAGGACCGGAGGGTGGGAACATCTCGCCCATGGCCTGCGCCTGAAAGCGGACGACGGCTTCGGTCATGATCGGGTGAAACACGCCAGATGCGCCAGCCCAAGGCTGTTGACGCTCTTCGATCTTCAAGCCTAGAAGGTCCAGTCCCTTAACGTAAGCACGCGCCCAGTCCTTGCGGGACTCCCGGTCAGACAGGAAGTCATCTACAAGCTCGGATGCCAGTATCTGAATGTCTTGGTCATCCATGAACTCAACGAGGTTGCTTTCATGGTCTGGACCCATCAGGTCTTCTGTTATGTCTCCGGTAAAATCAATGATGATCCCACCGTCTTCGGTACTAACGGATACAGCGTCTGGATTTGAAATCTCTACTTCAATTTCAGACGATTCTTCTTCAGTGTCCACGACCTCATCAGGATCAAATGGCTCCATTGGCTTGGTGATCGGCATCACGCTTCCCCATTAAGTTCAATTGAACCATAACAGATGGATCAATAAAATTCTACTGGCCTACGATACGGCTCTTCGTCGTCCCAATCATCGCTGCTGGACCTGATCCAGCCACCCTGCCTGAACCTAATCAGGGCTTGGCTAACAGAGTCAACATAGTCGTCATGATCCCCGGAGGGGAAAGCCGCACATTCTTCAATGACATCATAGGCCCATTTGGTTGGAGGGTGCCAGATGACTCCGCTGGCAAACAGGTCTGTGATGGCGTTTACACGAGCAATCTTATCTGATCCTCGTGACGGTGTGAACTCTGTAACTGGCAGGCCCATTGCCCTCAGTTCGAAGATCAGAGGCGCGCCAGATGCTTTCTTTTCCACAACCAGCTGATCAGGCTCGTATTCCCAGTATTTGTTGTAAGCCATTTGCTTCAGCTCTGGGAACTCCATCTTTTCCTTGTAGGCATCAAGGAGAATCAGGTTGGGCGTGGTGCCTTGATTGATATCTTGGTGGTAGAACACGCCCCAAGTCGTACAGGCGCTGTAGTCAGAGCGTTGTGTCTTCAGGAACGCGGTGTCCCATGACTGTAGAATGGCTTGGCAGTGCGGCGGTTCACGATCATCCCACTCATTCCACCACTCACGCTTGATGAGCGCGCCTTCTTCGGACGTGGGGTTCTGCTGATACTGGGCATTCCACTTGGAAACCGGGATTTCGGCCTTGATGGCCTCCAGTTCCGACTGACTCCAGAACTCTGGCCAGAGGGGAGTGCCGGATGGCATGATTGCAGGAAGCTCAATGATCTCCCATTCATCAGTGCCTTCACGTTCTGCGGAGCGTTTGATGATCTGGCCGGTCAGATCGCGCTTGGACCAGCGCGTCATGACTACGACGATGGCACCACCGGGCTGAAGACGCTGACGTGGGCCGGATGTGTACCATTCATAGACGCGATCATAGACTTCAGGGTTGAATTGTCCCTGCTGTGCGTCCTGTTCGGAGTGCGGGTCGTCGATAATCAGGACATCTGCACCCTTACCAGTCACGGCACCGCCAACACCGATAGCGAAGTAGTCGCCGCTCTTGTTGGTGTTCCAGCGTCCAGCTGCCTTGCTGTCCGAAGAAAGCTCAATTCCCTTGAAGACGCTCTGGAAATCCTCACCTTGGATCAGGTTACGGACCTTACGGCCAAAGCCAACAGCCAGTTCTGCCGTGTGTGCCGTCTGAATGATCTTCTTTTCGGGATATTTGCCCAGATACCATGCCGGAAACAGATATGATGCGAACTCCGACTTGGTATGTCGGGGTGCCATGTTGATGATCAGGCGTTTTAGTTCCCCTCGTGCCACACGTTCAAAGGCATCGGCCATGATTTTATGGTGCCGACCAGCAATGAAGCTGGGCCACATGAGATTCACGAATGGCAGAAATTCATCTTTGGCAGATTCCTTGGAGCGAGCAGCCTCCAAGGCTTCCAGTTCTTTTAAAATTTCGGCCTGCTCAGATAAAGACAGGCCGGAAATCTTTTGAAGTATGGCGTCATGCTTGCCCATGACTTAGTTAGACACCGATCCACCTTCTTTGTACATGTACTGCATGGGACGGAAACCGCCAAATGCACGTTGCATAGGCGGACCATACTGATTGCGGAAACCACCAATGCCACCCATCATGTAGGGACTGCGCATCTGGCTCATTGCCCGCTGACGCGCTTGCATTTGCGCCGCCTGTTGCTCACTCAATCGCTGTTGCTCTTGTAGATGGTTTTTGTATACGTCAGTGTTTTCGAAGGCAGTTTGAAGTTCCCGAAGGCGTGCCTGCTGCTCCTCAGTGGGAGCAAGAGATTTCTGAAATTCTTGGAAGGCTTGATACTTAGCATTCTCTGCGAAAGGGTCTTTCTGCGGCATTTCTCTTTGTACCGGGACTCCCTGTCCACTCAGTGCGGAAGCATCAGCACGAACAGAGCCAACTCCACCCGGTGCGAAAGCACCACCAAGAGCAGAGCCAAGTTTACCAAAATCAAACTGACCCATCATTGGCATCTGACGCGAACCACCCATGCCGCCACCATAGGGACTAGCGCCATAAGGGCTGGGTTGTCCCATTGGACGTGATCCACCTTTACCTCCAAAAGATGGACCCTGCTGATACGACGGCATCCCGCCGCCTCTGCCGTAGCTTCCCATTCCCATGAGGTGCCTCCAGTGAAGTTTCGGGAAGTATAGCACCAAGACGCGCAGCGGGAAAGAGGGTAACAGCCTCGCGCGTGCGCGCGTATTATATATAATATTTGGTACACTAAGTAGATATAATACTAAGTAGATACCATAATAATACCCCCCTAAAGGGGGGTATAGTTATTATATATATATATTATATATAGGAGGGCGGAAATGTTGATTTTGGAAAAGAACTGGTTTGTGGTTGAGATACCCAAGGCAGGATCGTCAACACTGCAGGTCATACTAGACAAAAAGTTCAATGGAACTTCTTTGAACGGACATCACACTGTCTCTGAAGCCATAGCTCGAAACGAAGGCAAGCAGTTTGACCTGATCATGGCTGTGATCCGGCACCCAGAAGATAGACTGGTGAGTGCCGTGAATCATCTTCTTTCTGACCTGAATGATCCGGCACCCAAGGCGGTAGAGCAGCTTCTCATAGGCGCAGCCAAAGGCTACGACCGCAGAACACATCTCGTTCACCACTTCGTGTTCAAACCGCAGTACATGTTTCTGGACACACATCACCAAGTCAAACTTTTCACCTTCCCGAAGCTGCAAGAAGCAGCAGACTTCCTTGGTTACACAGGTGAACTGCCGCACGCCAACAAGGGAAACAAACGGGTTTCAAAATCAGATTTGCAAAAATTTACGGCCTATAGGGACGTTATGGCGTTGTACGAAAAAGACATGGAGCTGTACGAATCATATTCCGTTTTTGAAATGTAATGGGGGGGGGTATTTGAACCT
>Ga0208794_1000711_pt1 | contig 18758 bp, 4 predicted proteins | sample 32_taG_FD_184106 | JGI IMG/M metagenome (GOLD analysis project Ga0208794, IMG submission 184106) | Marine viral communities from the Gulf of Mexico - 32_GoM_OMZ_CsCl metaG (SPAdes) (version 2) | ecosystem: Environmental > Aquatic > Marine > Oceanic | place: Atlantic Ocean: Gulf of Mexico... | reverse complement strand
CAGATGGTTTAGCTGTAGATGAAGATATGAAAATACCTAAGTTTGCAGAAGAAGCAATGTATATGCATATAGCTCATGCAATACTTTCAACTAGAATGAACATACCTGAGTACATCGTAGCTAGATTTAAGAAAGATAGAAGAGCTGCACTTAGAAATGCTAAGATTAGATTATCTAATATCAAGATAGAAGAAATAGCACAAGTATTCAGAAATAAATCTAAAATAATTAAACACTAATGCCAGAAGTTAAAAACACTTTCCTGAAGTCTAAGATGAATAAAGACTTAGACGCTAGGATATTACCTAATGGCGAATACAGAGATGCTCAGAATGTTAACGTAAGTAAATCTGAGGGTGAAGATGTTGGATCATTAGAGAATGTTCTTAGTAATATACAGATATCAGATATTAGAAACGATATAATTCAAGCTGAGTTGAATTATGCAAATAGTGATTCTACTATAATAATAAAACCAACTGAGAGTCAAATAGAACAATCTTTATATGGTTTAGATATAATAGGTCAATTTATGGATGTCAAGAATAATAGGATATTCATAATGCTAACAAATTACACAGATACTTCAGCTAATAGACTTTCTAACTTTGCAAATCCAGATTATTACGAAGAAGTCTCACCTGGTTCTATAAACACAAACTTTGTTTACAAAGGCGCTGGATGTTATATATATATGTTAGACATAAACGGTAATACCACTTCAGTTCTTGTTGGTGGTAATTTCTTAAATTTTTCCAAAACACACGAGATTTTAAGTATTAATGTTCTTGAAGATTTATTATTCTGGACTGATGACAGAAATCAACCTAGAAAAATAAATATTAATAGAGCTTATAATCAACCTTTTTCATCTGGTAATCCTTATTATTACACTGAAGATCATATCTCTGTAGCTAAGTTTGCACCTGTTTTACCAATATCTTTTGTAGAAGAAACAGCTAAGTATGTTTGGGAGAGTACTATGCAATCTGTCACTCAAGAATATTTACCAATACATGTAATAGACACTATAGCTACAACTGTAGATGGTAACACTAATTTAATAGATTTAAAAAGATCTTTTTCTTCTTTATCAAACGATGCGATGCTGCAGAATAATGATAAAGTCATAATAGAGAATGATGATGGTGAGGAATTTGAATACACTGTAGCTTTTGCTGGTGCTAGTCCGAGTAGTGCTGTTCAAATATCTGGTCTATTTGAAGATGAAGGACTTTCTGGCGTAGGAGCAGTACAAGCTGGTTGGACAGTTAAATTTCAAAGACCAAATCCTTTTTATGATCAAAATTATATTGGTGATCAAAATGTGCTAAAAGATAAATTTGTTAGATTTAGTTATAGGTTTAAATATGACGACAACGAATATTCTTTATTTGCTCCATTTACTCAAGAAGTTTTTATACCAAAGCAATTTGGTTATTTTTTAGATAATGATGAAAACAAAACAGGTAAAAGCGGTATAGTTAGTTTCATGGAAAACTTAGTTGATAAAGTTAAATTCAATATAAGACTTCCTTACATTGGAACTAACATGGAAGATATACTAAAAGTAAAAGAGATTCAAATAGTATCTAAGGCTTCTGATGAACAAGTTGTAAAGGTTATAGAAGATGTTCCAATAGATGATATAACAAATACTCAAGACTATATATACGAATACAACTGTATTAAACCATATAAAACACTTCCAGAAAACGATTTAACAAGAGTCCATGACAAAGTTCCGATAAGAGCTAAATGTCAAGAGGTAACATCTAATAGAGTCATGTATGGCAACTTTGTAGATAAACATACTTCTCCGGATTTTTTAGATTATCAATTAAAGATCAATAGAAAGAACGTATTAAACGTAGGTCCAACACCAAGTGATCCAACTGATGTGTTTAGTCAATTAAGGAAAGAATATCCAACACATACTTTAAAGCAGAACAGAAGTTATACAGTTGGTGTAGTTTTAATTGATAGGTATGGTAGATCTTCTAATGTAATACTATCTAAACAAAATGTTACAGTTCCCTCAGATAAAGTTTCAACTATATATTCAGGTTATACTAATTTTGGTACTCAAGACGTTATTGACTGGCCAGGTAATGTTTTAGAAATACAATTCAACAATCCAATAAGTAATAGTGGACCTGAAGGATATCCTGGTTTATACAGCACTACAAATCCATTAGGATGGTATAGTTATAAAATAGTTGTTAAACAACAAGAACAAGAATATTACAATGTGTATGTGGCAGGTATATTAGCTGGTGAAGTAAATTGGGAAAGTAAGTCAAATAACGCTGGACAAAATCAACCAACTTATATAAATAGCTCTAACACATCATTAATATCACTATTTGGTGATAACATAAATAAAGTACCTAGAAACCTTAACGAAGTTGGTGCTACTGATATAGATTTTGGAAGCAGTGTTAAACTTTTTAATAGAGTAAATCCAAATAATTGGGATGCTGCTATAGAAGACGCTGATGGTATATTTGAAAACGGTTTACCATATAATACTCAGTCTAATACAACTAGTACGCCTGATACTATAGACTTTATAAAACCTTTTAAACAATTAGGTGATTGGGCTACTAAAAAAGGTAATCTATACCCAAGTGTTGAAAATATAACCTATGATCTATCTACTCCTCCAACCATAGATCCTTGGTACCCATTCTTTGGAGGAACAGCTGCTTTAACTTTCAAAGATCCATTATACAAATCTAACGAAAATCCTTTTGTTGCAAGTATATCAACACAATCAAAAACAGGTGTTAATCCAAAAAAGAATGTTAGTAGTGAATATCAACAGACAGGCGAAGATAGATTAGGTGATACTACTTTAGGGGCTTATGAAACAAACCCCACAGAATCGTTGTTAGAATTATTCTGGGAGACTTCTACAGCTGGTTTGATAGAAAATGATGGTTATATATCTAGTACTAATCAATATGAAGCTTTAAATACTTTAATTGATAATGAAGCTGGAAATAATGGTCCATTCTCTTTATCTGAACTAAACTTTGATTTAAAAGAAAGTGATCCTATAGGTACATTTGTAACTGATATATTTGAAATGCTTCAATCAGATGGTAATCCATGTAATGATACTGGAAATACCATGACAATACTAAGCGTTTTAGATGGTAATGGAAATGAAAGAAAATTTGATTTTGAATTAAAACAAAATCCTAATGGTTCTAGCGATACTCTTTGGCAGGTAAAAAGTAAAAAAGAGTTTGTATTTTTATCAGATGCAAATACTAGAGAAAAATATGATTTTACTTTAGAAGGTACTGCTAATGGACAAACTAATAACTTTAAGTTTCAGGGTCAATTAAGTAATGTAGAACCTAGAATTTTAACTACATTTCCTGCTAATGTTGAATTTTTTAGAGAAGTAGTTGTTAGACTTAGACCTGATCCAATTACTCCGCTAAATCCTCTTTCAAGCGTTGATTTAACTCAATCAAGTACTGGGGTTCCTTCTAGTTTGGAGATAACAGAAGATAAAGATGGTAGAACTATAAATAGTTTAAACACAATAATTAATTTAGGTGACGTTAGCAATGGATCTATAGCTTCAAGTGAATTTACTAAGCAATTAGTTTACTATTGTGACTTTATAGATACTGTAACTGGAGAAGATTACAGTAATATACTTCAGGGAGGAGGGGTGACTCAATTTCAAGTTAATCAATATTCAAATGACTTCTCTGGTAAAACTCCAATAAAGTTTAGTAGTCCTTTTTACTCTTTTGTAGATTCACCCATTTATAGGCCAACATTTACTTTAAAAGTTGTAGATGCAAACGGTATTTCTAATGGTGGTATTTTAATAGAGGAAAATTTTACTATGATTATTTTTGGACCAGCTAATTATCAATAATTAAAAACATGGCAGCTAGATTACAAATAAAATATTTTAATTCATTTTGGTTGAAAAGAGCCTTAAACGGCAGGTTTGATTCCTCTGGAAATGAAAACACTGCTATTCCATCTACAGCTGGAACTGGTATAGAAGCATCTGGGTATAAACCAACTTGGCCTGGTGATCCAAACTATGTTGGGTCTGATTATCCTTCATTTGGAGCTGATGTATATACTGGTACCGGAAGTAGAGATAGAAACTGGATTGTTGAAGAATCTAGAATTAGAGGTGGTTACAATAATACATCGACTAGTTATGGCGCTAGAGCTTATTTAAAGGAAGATGAAAATAGTCAATCAAGACTAGATAATCAATTAATATATTCAGGCGTTTACAATTCAACAACATCGTTTAATGCGACTAACGTATTTTCAATAGCAGAGAATATCACTAAGACTTTAGATCCAGCTTATGGATCCATACAGAGGTTATATGCTGAAGATACCAACATGATAATATTCCAAGAGAATAAAGTTAATAATGTATTAGTAGACAAAGACGCTATATACTCTGCTCAAGGTGGTGGAACAGTTACTTCAGCTAACTTAGTTTTAGGACAAATAACTCCTTATCTAGGTGAATATGGTATAAGTAAAAACCCAGAGAGTTTTGCAGTGTTTGGTTTCAGAAAATACTTTGCAGATCGCTACCGAAATGTGATTTTAAGGCTGTCTAGAGACGGTATTACGGAAATTTCACAATATGGTATGAGTGATTACTTTAGAGATAATCTAGAGCAAATTTCAGATGATTGGCAAAACTACACTTCTAGCTACAGTATTACAGCTTTTAGCAACGTAGCTCCATATTCTATAACATTAAGTGAAGTTGCTGATGATTTAGATATAGGTATGCAAGTAGCAATACAACAAAGTGGATCTTCTACTGTAGTAAACGCTATTGTCGTAGGTGTAAATAAGAAATTACTTTACTTAGATATAGGTCCAAAGTTACCAGACTTAACCCAAGAAGTGGTGTTAACTAAGTTTGTAAAAGATAGAATAGTTGGTGGATATGATACTTATGATGACTTTTATAAGTTGTCAATGCAGAAGTCACTATTAAACAAAGATATTCCTGAAGTGTTTTTACCATTTGATCAATCTACTGTTGTAGAAGAAGTATCTTACAATGGTAACACTCAAACATTAGCGTTTGATGAGAGTATAAAAGGTTGGACAAGTTTTTATACTTATAGACCTATATTTATAAATAACTTAAGAAACAATTACTACAGTTTCAAAGCTTCAGAAGTTTGGAGACATCATGACGAAGTTAATGAAAACAGAACAACGTTCTATGGAAATCAAAGTGATTCTAGTATAACGTTTATATTCAACGCTAATCCTTCTGTAACTAAGAACTTTAAAACAATAGCTTACGAAGGCAGTAATGGTTGGGAAGTTGACTTTGTAAAATCTGACTTCCAAGGTAAAGATAATGTTAACGGATGGATTGAAACTCAAGATACCGCAGGTTATGAATCATCTCTCAATCTATCAACTGTTAAAAGCTATGAAGAGGGTAAATATATCGATGGAGGTGTGACTTATAGATCTGGGTTCAATCGTAAAGAAAATAGATATGTAGCTAACCTAATTAACAATAGTACACAAAGGATTGGTGAGGTTGTTTTTGGAGAGCAAATGAGTGGAGTTAAAGGTTACTATGTAACAGTAAGAATGTCAATAGATACAACTACGGATCCAGGTGGAATGAAAGAGTTATTTGCAGTTTCATCTAACTTTTCAGTATCATCTTATTAAAATAAAAAATTATGTCAGGTTATAAAGATTTACCAAATAGTTCTAAAATAGCAGTGTGGTCTGCCGGTGTTAGCGCAGCTACATCTATCACTGCTTCTATATTCGCTTTTCACGATGCTAATAAGGCTAAAAGAGAAGCTGATAATCTAAAAATAGATTTAACCAATGCTGAAAACAACAGACAAGCTATTATTAATCCATACGCTGGAATGAGCAATCCTTTTGCTAATTTAGGCGTTGCTACAAAAGCTGCTGAGTTTCAAGCAGAGCAAGCTGATATTGCTTTAGCAAATACATTAGACGCTGTTAGGCAGAGTGGTGCTGGTGGAGCTACAGCCCTAGCACAAGCAGCGTTAAAGAGTAAACAGGGTATTTCTGCTGATATACAAAAACAAGAGTTAGATAATTCTAGATTAAGAGCTAAAGGTGAAATGGCTGTTCAGAAAATAGTCGCTGAAGGTGAGAAGTTTAAATGGGAAGCTCAAGAGAGAAGAGAGATGCAAAAATTAAATAGATTACAGGCTCAATACGATAACCAACAAGCTATGCAAATGTCCTATAGAGCTGCTGGTATGGGTGCTTTAACAGACATGGCTCAAAATATAACTAATTTAGCTGGAGTAATGGCTGGTCAAGAGCAAGATAACTTAATTGATGAAGGAGGAGACGACGCGTTGATCATGAACGAAGAAGACAGAACCTCAAGAATAGGTCGAGGGCAAGGACAAGGGCAAGGACAAGGTGAAACTTTCTACAATTATGATCAATATGGAAATCCGATTAAATAAATAAAGATGGGAACATACGAAAAACCAAGTTTAATAATAGATCCTAGATCAGAGACTCTTAGAAAGGCTGGAACTCAAATAGCTCAATCGGGCTTACAAACAGCAGCTAATTTAAAAAAGCAAGAGGAATTAAATAGGATAAGGAGAAATAAACTAAATGAGGAACTTTATGGTTTGGATTTAGCAGTTAATTCTATGCCTGATGCTGATGATAAAACTTTTGATGATAGTGTAGATAACATGCTTCAAGATCAATTAAAAGTAATACATAAGTTAGGTGCAGAAGCTTTAAGAACTGGTGACAATTCTAAATTTCTAAAAGAAAGAGCCGCTTTTGAAGCTATGGTTAAGCAAATGCCTGTCGTGATAAATGCTATAAACCGTGAAGGTGAAATATGGAATAAATCAAGTGCTGAAGGTGTTGGTTCTTTTTTACAAGGAAAAAATGATCCATGGAAAATAAACTTAATGGAAAACTGGAACAAGAAAGACGGTAAAGATATTATTCCAAAGTATGTAAATGGCCAGTTGGTTTTAGAGTATAATGGAAACATAGTTAACACTTCTAACTTAATAAAAAACCTTAAAGAAGGAGGTAGTGGTTTAATAACCTATATGGACGATCCTCAACCAGCATTACAACAAATATTTACTATAGCTTCTGGAGGAAAAAACTACAAAGGTTATCAATACATAGAATTAGACAAAAGTGAAGTAACAGGTAAAAAAGCACAGATAACTAGATTAAATTATAAAGATCAAAATAACGAGATAAGAGATAAATTAATGAATCCAGGTAAAGGTGGAGATCCTTTGGTAACAAGATTTAATCAAAACAATTGGGAGTTTTTTAATAAAGGTACAACTGAAATATATAATGATACTCCTGAGCAAAGAGCGAAACTAAGAAAACAAATGGTGGATTTCATGATGACTAATTACGGTCATGATGATATAGTCAATGTTGGTGAAACTCCTTATGTCGCACCAAAAGAAGAATCAAAATACAATCCAGCTGAAAATAAAGTAATTAATGATATTAAATATATAAGCAAACTTGAAGACAAAAACATGAAATTCAACGAAGGAGTTAATATTTTAAATACCACAGCTAAATTAAATAAATCTGGTCAAAATTATTACTCGGCTAAAGATGTTGCAGCGCTAATTGAAAAACAAAATTATAAAACAACATACGGGAAAAACCTTTTAATAAAAATAGCTGAAAATGCTGGTTATAAAGATGAAAACGGTTATACAAGTACTGATTTGTACTTAATGGATGCATATAAAATAAAGCCAAACCAAATATACACATTAAATGATAGTCAAGTTAAAGAAGATGTAATGGGTAATATTAAAAGAATTATAAACAACCCAATAATAGGTCCTACAGAAGATTTTGGAAATGCTTTACTTCAAGAGTTGAACATAGATTATGTAATTACTCCTGATCCTCCAGAGAAAAGTGATGAAGAAAATACCGAAGAAAATACTGATAGCACAAAACCTAAAAAAACACCTTTATCTGAGGGATAAAAAATAATAAAATAATATGGACGAAACTAAAGCTATAGAATTATATAACTTTTTTGTAAATGAAGGATATGATCTTGGTAGTCAAGATATTTTTTTTAAAGCTTTCAAAGATGAAAAAAAGAGAGTTGAGTTATATGATTTTTTTGTAAATGAAGGGTATGATGTTGGTGAAGTTGACAAATTTGTTATATCAAGCGAACCAGTTGTTAAACCTGCAGACAACACAGCTACAGGTGCAGAGCTTATGGAGTATGCTGGCGTTGATGTAGAAGAAGATACTGCACAAGAATCTGATGGTGGTTTCTTTACTAAAGCTCTTCAAGGTTTAAAAGATAAAGCAGCTGAAGAAGGTAAAACTATTAAACCATCTAACACAGAAAATACTTTGAAACAAAAGTATTCTGTAGATAATCCATACAAAAGAAAAAAACAAACTCAAAAGCTTGATGGATTAAACTTTAATAATCACACTTATGCTGAAACTATAAGAGCTTTAGAGTATGAGATTGACAAAGTACAACCTGAAAAAAGACAAGATGTCCAATTCGTGTTAGACGAACTATATGATAATTTAAATAAAGGAGTTAACCTTAATAGCAATCTAAAAAAACCAGGTATAAACGATCCTGTTTTATCTGAAAAATCAAAAGAAATACTTTACGGTTTAAGATCACCTATAGATAATAGTTTTATAGGGGAACCTGTTATAAAATTTGATTACTCTGTTCCAGTTACTAAATCTCCAGAAAATGAGATTTTAGACGATTTTGTTAATTTATATTTAAGCAAAGATCCTAATAGAAAAAACTATTCGTCTGTTATATTAGGTGAAGATTTTAAAACTAAACAAGAAAAAACTCCAACATTTATTGATGGGTTAACTTTGAGTTTAGGAATGGGTGGAATTAGAAACGTTGCTGAATACGCTGGTGTAGATACAAAGAATGTGTCAAAGACAATATTAAGAGGTGTTTCAGATTGGAATGATTATCTTGGAGGTCAATTTGAATTTGTTCCAGTTAATAAAGTTAAAAAGATGATCGATAATGATATTATCAACATTGACAATAATTCTAAAAAACAGAGTATAATAAACGCTGTGGATGCTATTTATTATGGTAGTCAAGGTGTAAGTGACTTATCGGTTGTTAACAAACAATGGAGAGAAACCTTATTAGATCAAATAGCAAAAGAAGATCCAAACTTATTGGAGCAATGGGATGGAACTGCTGAGTCACCTGTTTATCAAAAAATTAGCAATAAAATAGCTGAACTTGAAGCAAAGTTTTTGTTTCCTTTTTTATCTAAAGAAAGATTTTTAGAAGAAGATGAACTAATATCAGAAGAGAAAAAATATGAAATAAAAGAAACGATTCATAATAATGCTACTGTTTTAAATAGAGAAAAAGAATATAGAAGAAAAGAGTATGATTTAATTAACAAAGAATGGTTAAATGATGAAGAGTCAATAGATCGTTTCAACTCTTTAAGTAAGGAAAAGCAGAATAAATACATTAGAAATAGATTATATAAGGATATAGATTTAGAGCATTATAAATTATACTGGGGCATTCAAGATGGTGATGAAGCTAAACAAATCAAAGCTCAAGAACATTACGAGTCAATGGTCACTGATTTCGGATCAAATTCTGATCAAGCAAGAAAAGCTTGGGCTGAATTACAGAAGGTAACTGAAGATGAATTTGGAAAAACGTTAATTGGCGGTCTGTATTATGATTTTAACACAAACTCATGGGTTGGTAGAGGACAGCTAAGAGATGAGAAATCTATAGAACAAGCAGACGAAATAGATCAAGAAGCTAGTCAGTTATCTGATAGAAATACTTTTGAATCACTCATCGATGTTGTTTCTCAAAAAAGACATAGATTAGAACAATTAGCTAAAATAATAGGTAGCGGTGGTGACATAAAAGAAGGTATGGGATTATTTGGTATGGCTTTAGATGAACTTAGAGATCCTGAAGGTGTTGCCTTTTTTAATAGTACTTCATTATTTAATTTAGTAAGTGGAACTTATGGTACGTATAATATAGATAATCCATTTGCTGAGTTGTTTGAAAATGATGCTTTGCGAGTTGATCTTGAAAAAATTAAAAAAATCAATGAAGTAGGTATAGATGGATTAGGTAGTAGATTATCTTTTTTACCAGGTAAATCTTCTTTAGCTATGGAGTGGAATGAAGCTCTTAAAGAATACTTAGTAACAAATAAAGCTGTTGCTTTAAAAGTAGATCCTACCTCAAACTTTGAAGATACTTCTACTAAAAGTTTTTTCACTGGCAGATATTGGCGTGAGGCTGGTAAAGATTTCTTGCAAGGAGTTTCTGAAGGATTTTTTAATGAAACTTACTTTACTGAAAAAGAGCAAGGTAGAAGTTTTGTTAACGCTGTTTCTCATTTGGATATAGTAGATGACAGCCACAAAAAACTACTAGGTTTTGAATATAATCCAGAGACAGATCAATGGGATTTCAAAGGTAATACATCTGAAAACGTATTCAAAGGTGTTGGTTCTTTAGTGCCGTTTATAGTAGATATGGCTATAACTAAACAAGCGGCTTTAGGAACTTTAGGAGCTATAGGTAAAAGCGCTTCTTTTATTAACAAATCAACTCCTATAAGCAACTTTACATCTAAATTTAATTTAACAGCTCCTATGGCTAACTCTTTACGTAATAGTAATTACTATAAGTATTTTAATAGTGTTACTACTGGAGCTATAAAAGAGGGTTTAATAATAGCTGCGACAGATGAATTTAGTCATTACACACGTAAAGCTGATCCAATGGGATTTGGTTTTGGTGCTATTTTAGGAGCTTCTAATACTGTATTTAAAAATCTAGGTATTGCTTTAACAACTGGAATGTACTCTGGATACGCTCCTTTCTTACCAAAGTTTACAAGAAACTTTCTAACTAGTGCAACCTACAAGTTGACAAAACCATCATCTTATGCTCCTAAAACATTTATGAGAGCTGCTGATATTGGTGGAAGAGCTGCTTTAGCAAGTGGTGTTAGAGGTTTAGCTATGGGCGGTATTCCAACTGTTGGTTTAACAGCTGCTGAAATATGGACTGCGGGAATGGAAAGTGATACTAGTTTTGCAGAGGCATTTAAACATGCTACGGAAACAGACAAGCTTTTAACGACTTTTTTCCAAATGTATACTTTAGGTATGAGTGGTAAAGTTATGAATCCTGGTGGTGGAGCTTTAGGTTTATATAGAGGTTTAGAATCTAAAATAATGGAGTTTAAAGGTGAAGTTCCATTTGAAAAAGAAGCTAGAAATCTATTAGGTTTAAAACCTAATAAAGAAGGAGAGTTTGAAGGAGAATATGATGCTGAAGAAATAGAAAACGCTTACAACACATCTGTCAACAACCTATTAAATAAGCTAAGAAAATCAGGGCTGTCTTTAGAAGCAGAAGAGGTTATAGTTGATCCTAAAACTGGAGAAACTTTAAGAGAAAGGATGAACAGGCTTGATCAAGCTAAAAATACATTATATAGAAAAAACAATATAAAAGCCGCGCAGAAAGCTATAAAAGCAGATGAAGCTTCTAAACAAAGCGAGCAAGATGCTTGGATGTTAACAAATAAAATATTAACTGATCCTGAAGCTATGACTTGGAATGACATAGTTAATATGTCAACAATGAATGAAGGTTTCATTCAAGAAGCGTATTGGAGAAAAACAGGTAAGAAACTAACAAAAGAAAATGTAGCCGCTTTAAAAAGATTTAAAAGTAGTGTAACACAACAAAGAGCTTTTATAGAAGCAAATTATGTTTTAGAATCTCAAGCTAAAGCTTACGATTATATTAAACAACAAGACTACTACGAGAACTCCATAGAACAATTAAAATCTCAACAAAAAAGTAATAAATATAATAAAAAGTTCTATAATGAGCAGATAAAAAAGATAGAAGAACAACAAGCTGAAATCGCATTAAAACAAGAAGCATTATTAGAGAAGTCTGCGGAAGCTATGGAAGCTTCATATAAATTAATTCTTGAACAAGCTAAAAACAAAGTTAAAGAACTTAAAGGTAAAGGTAGGAATGTAGAGCTTATAGAGATAACAGATGAAAACGTTACAAATAAAATCAATAGCAAAAGTAGAAAAAAATACGGAAGTTTCGAGGAGGTTGTATCAGCAGCTAAAGAAGGTAAATTAAGTGGTCAAGCTAAGCAAATATATGAAGCTTACGTACAGGGTCAGTCTGGTTTTATGGATATAGTTGATAAAACTGGAAAACACATTGTAATAGTAAATAAAAATAGAGCTTTAGAAAACAATAATCTTTCAGCTATTCCACATGAATTAATACATGTTAATTTATCTAGTTTAGGTAAAGAACAGAGAATAAAAGTATTAAATGAATTTGCTAAAGAATTAAGAAAAACACCTAAGTTTTTTGAAAAAGTAACTCAGAACTTGAAAGATAGAGGTTACGATATTGATGGTAAGTCTTTGGACAAAATGATACAAGAAGATAGTGTATTGGCTGAGGAATTTGCCACTGTATTCTTTGATCAAATATCATCTGGTAGAATTTCACCAGAAAAAACAACTACTGAAATAAAAGATGTTTACGAATCAGGAAAAGATTTATATAATAGCTTAGTTAATTTAGGTTATGAAAATAGAAGAATAAGAGATTTAGCTATGGATAAAGAGCCTACTGAAGTTAAAGAAGAAGTAGGTGAACTTAAAAAAGAAGAAATAGTTGAAGAAGTAGTTGAAAAGAAAGAAGAAGTTGATACTACTAAAGAGGTTGACGCTGCCGAAGAGTTTGCTGCTGCAGCTAAAGATATAGCTACAGGTGAAGCAGTAATAAAAGAATCTGAAGTAGTTGAAGAAGATAGCTATAGTAAGTTCAAAGCAAGATTAAGAAAAGGTGAAAAAATAGGTGATAATACTTATAGTTACAAAAAAGTTAGTGGAGGTAAATATCAGTTAATGAAAAATGGTAAAGACATTAGAGAGCCATTTGAAACTGTAGATAATCTTATAGAGTACATAAAGGAAACAGTAGATCAATCTATACCTGAGAAAAAAGTAGCTGGAGAAAAATTAGAATCTAAAGAAAAAATCGTTACAGGTAAGAAAAAAATAGGTGATAGCGAGTTTAACAAACAATATGATATTATTGCTAAAAAACTGGAGAAGTTAGAGCAATTGTACAAAGATACCAATGTACCAACTGTAGATAAAGCTGCTATCGCTAGTAGTGTATTAAAATTAAAAGACACTTATGATCTAACTGAAGAACAGTTAAATAAGTTAGAAGGAATAAAATTCAAGAGTAAGAAAAAAGCTCCAACTAAAAAACCTGTATTTCCAAAAATAACTCAATCATATCACACTATACCTATGGAGCTACAAGCTCTGGATAATTTCTCTAGAGACGCTCATAATTGGTTAAAAGAGAACATAGACAAAAAAGGTACTCCTGAATGGGAAAAACTTTTAGCTGAAAAAGAAAGAGCTGACAACGAGGTACATAAAATAGAACAAAGTAGACAAAGTAGAGATATTGACACTGACAAGTTAGTTGGTAAAGAATATGATGGGAAATGGAAGTTTAAAATAAATGAAAAAATAGCTGCTGAGTATGGTTTAATGACTGATGATCTCATGGAAACTAAAGATATAATAACAGCTATATACAATAAGCACAGTCATAGATGGAATAAAGGTGGATCTGAAATAGCTTATACTGCTATAGAAAAATACGGTCTTATAGAGCCAATAATAAAAGATAAAATTAACAAAATGTTAATTGATTTTGGATTCATAGACACTAAACCACCTAAATGGATTGAAGGAGAAGATTTTGTCAACGATTCTAAATATGATATTCTTCGCGGTACTTATACGGAAATGCTTACTCACATTAGAAATTTTAATAAGAAGTATCATTCAAATCCTTACGCTGAAGATGCTATTTTCAATGATAACTTATTTGCTTGGATAACAAGAGAGATGAAGAATAAAACACTTAATGCTTGGAAAGAATTGTTCACAGAGCATTATGAATCTTCTTCAGAAGCTGTTGGTGATCAAGCTTATAAAAATGAAAATTACAATGAAGCAAAAAATTACGTCGTTGAAACTAGTTTAAGAAGGGAAATAGGTTTAGGACCAGAAGGTGAAAGAGATCCATTTAAAGAGGAAGTTTTCGCTAGAGTTAAAGATATACTACAGAAAAGAAGACTACCAAATCTAGACACTGTTGAAGGTCAAAAGGAGTTTAAAAAAGTATTACAAAAAGAATTTGAAAACGTATTATTTGAGTTCATTAGAGAGAAAGTTTTTGAAGGTGTTAGAATTGGTAACACGTTATATTACGGATGGTCAAAAGCTGAAAAACCTAAAAGTGAAATTAAAAGAGGTAATTGGGATAGAGTTAGAGAGATACTAGAGGAGTATGGTGAAGTAATGTACAATAAAATACCTACTTCTGAACTAGTTAGCATGAGTCGTGAAACGATAAGTAAAGGTATAGAAAGAATAGCAGAGCCAGTTATAGATCCAAGTACAGGTAAACAGAAGAAAGCAGCAAGATTAGAATCTGAAGCTTTAGAATTACAAGGCGAACTTAAGATAAGTAATGTTGATGCTAATAATAGAGTTTGGAAGAAGCGAAATTGGAATGATGTAAAAGAGGACTGGATAGAGTTCTTTTTAAATCCAGCTAAAGCAAATAGAGGTGAAAGAATAAGAGGTTTATCTAAAAGACTTGCTCAAGAAATAGGTTTCGATGCTACCATGGAGATTCTAATGGATCCAAAAACTTACAAAGAAGTTGAAGGTAGAGAAATTCAGGAAATGAACCTAATGAATCTAAAAAACAATCTAGAGGTTATATCTAGAAGATTGTATAGGAATCCTAACATGAGATTTAGTAGGGATATGCCTGTGGAACTACTAGAGACTAGGGATTTATTGAATTTAGATAAAAGAGAGGCTATTAATGCTACTAGAGCTGGTTTAGAATATAGATTTTCTAGCGATGTAGATATAAAAAGAATAGCTAAAAAGTTTAATATTACAGAAGAGCAAGTTAAGTTAGCTGCGAGCATACAAAGAAATATAGCTAACTCTCAGTTAATGAAAAAGGATAAAGATCTAGGTTTTAAAAGTACTATAAAAGATCAAACTGAAACGTTTCACGTGCTTCGCGATATAATGAAAGATCCAGAAAATTCTGCTTATAAGACATCGTATTGGAAAGATAAAGAAGAAGGCTACAAACTATCTGATCTAGAAGAAGCGTACCAAGATCTATATATGGACATTGAAGGTGTAAAAGCTATTGAACAAATGGTTAAAGAAACCGAGGGTGTAAATAATATACAAGAAGCTAAAAAACAATCTTTAAGAGATATAGAAGTTGGTACTATGTCTGCTGATGCTAAGAGGCAAGAAGTAGCTGAAAAATTCCACAAACCATTTTTAACCTCAGGTTTTCTACCACCTTTTGCTATTAGTTTAGGTTTGACAAAAATATCAAAAAGAAGAGGAGAAAAAAAAGATGCTCCATTAGGTTTTTTGGCTTATTGGCATCAATATACTAATTCAAAAGATGGTTCTGGTAGAATGAGTGATCCTTGGTTTAAAGCTCTTGAAAATACTATAAGTAAAAAACTAAGTGACAAAACTATAGAATCTAAATGGAATCTCGAATCTAGTAAAGACAAAGAACTAAAAGAAGCGTGGGATAGAGTTAAAAAACATGCTGATGCTGATAGGTTAGAAATAACAAACAGGCGAGGACTTGAAAAAGGTGAAGAGTATGATTTTTTAACGATAAAACAAGTTGAAAATATTAAGTTAGATAAAAAATTAAGTCCAAAGCAAAGAGCTGAAAAAATTAAAAAATTACTTAGTAAGAAAGCTAGAGAAACAAATGAGGCTATAAGAGATTTGGATTTTGCTCTATCATTGACACTACAGAAATATTTACATTCTAAAAAAGGAAAAGATTTTAAAGAAACATTAAGTTATATATATAGAGAGAGACAGGCAAGAGATAGACTTGGAGATTCCGCTATGGCTGCCAGTAAGTATTGGTATTTAGGAGAAAAATCAACAACTAAAGAAGAACATTTAAGGTCTGTTGCTGAGAACTCGGCAATGAGATTAATTAAAATAGCTGATGGTGAATTTAATAGAGATGTTTTTGATGCTACTGTCTCTGATTATTCTAAAATATTTGGACCTAAAGAAGTTTTTGATGTTATAGATAAATTATCAGGTCAAAATTCTAGATTGGGTAAAGCTAGATTCTTATACAATTTACCTTTAGCTAAGAAAATATTTAACATCGAAACTGGAAAGAGTTTGTATGAAGAAATATTAGCTGATAAAAGTCTTGGTTTTTCAAAAGAACAAATAGAAAAATTAGCTAAACAGCAGGAAAAACTAGCGAGTTTAAATCTTAATAAACCTTTTATGGGTGCTATAAAAGACATGGTTAAAGGTGAAGTTAAAGATGGAAGACAGAGTAGAGATATATCTAACGAAGAGGTACTTAGTTTAGCCGCTACGATGGATGCTGCTTTAGAACTAGCTAGAGATCCTAATACACCTGTTAAAAAGATAAGAGTATTTGATTTTGATGATACGTTAGCTCAAACAAAAAGTAACGTATTATATACTATGCCAGATGGTACTAAAGGTAAACTAACAGCTGAAGAGTTTGCTAAGAAAGGAGATCAAATGTCTTTAGATGGTGCTGTTTGGGATTTTTCTGAATTTAATAAAGTTGTAGATGGTAAACCTGGTCCATTATTGGAAGTTGCTAAAACGATACAAAGAGTTAGAGGTACAGAAGATGTGTTTGTATTGACAGCTAGATCACCTGAAGCAGCTAAAGCTATTTACGAATTTTTAAATAGTGTTGGATTGAATATACCTTTAGAAAATATCACAGGATTAGGTAATAGTTCTCCATTTGCTAAATCCAATTGGGTTATAGAAAAAGCTGCTGAAGGTTATAATGATTTCTACTTTGCTGACGACCATGCTAAGAATGTTGAAGCAGTGCAAGATGCTTTAGATCAAATTAGAGGGTTGAAAACTAGAACACAATTAGCTTTACCTCAAGGAAGAGTCGAAAGTAAACCACTTAACAAAAAACAAGCGGATGTAATAGACGCTAATTCAATGCGTGATATAGATAACGAAGCTAGTTCTGATGGTTACTTAAATGTTAGGTTTTCTAAAAATCATAGAGCTGAATATGAGAAAATGCTGGAGAAAAGAAGACCTGATCTAAAAGGTCAAATACCAGAGCAAGTTGAAAAAGTTTTTGAGTTTGTAGATAATCCAGCTATACCTCAAAATAAAAGAACAAAGTTTGAAAAGCTAGCTTTACACTACTTGTCTAAAGGTTTTTTAATATTACCAGAAGATGGTTATAAAGTTATAGAAGCTGAAAGATTAGCTAGTATTAAAAAAGTAGATCCTTTCTCATTTAGTAATCCTAATGAGATAATAGAGAAATTTGTAGAAAAAGTTAAAGGTAAAAGAATAAACCCAAATACCATGAGCGCTTTATCCAATAAGAGTAATCTCGAATACGGTATAACTGTTTACGATGTTGCTAATACAAAAGAAGCTCAACAACAAGTTAGATCTATAATAGATACTCACTGGGGTAAGAACTCAAACCCGTGGTGTTTAGCCGCAAGATCTGAATACAATGCTAGTGGTGAAAGAGTGATGGGTGAAGAAGCTTGGCAGCAGTGGAAGAATTATGGTGAAGAAAAGCAAATAGCTTTTAAAGATGGTAAGTTAGTTGCTTTTAGAGATGGAGATGGTCAATGGTGGGACAAGATGGATAGACCTAGTAATTCGATAGAAGTTAGAGGTCCAGTGGAAAAAACTGAAAAATCAAAGAACGCACAGGGTAATGAGGTTAAAACTAAAACAAGGTTTATTTATAGGGTAGATCCAGAGACAGGTGCAAAAGAAAGAGGAGATAAAGAAGTTACATCGACATATAAAAATAAAGATGGTGAAAATGTTAGTGATGCTACTGTCACTAAAACGCTACCTCCAGTAGTTCACCAAGCACTTGGCAAGAACATTGTTATATCAAAAGAGAAAAGAGTTAATGGTAAAAAAGATGGTAAACAATATCAACTTTATATAGAAGATCACGCGTTTTCGGATCTTATTTCGTTTTTAGAAACAGAAACAGACGTTAGTAAAGAGGGTGAATATTACACTCTTGATGAAATAAAGGAAGCGCCTATGGGTTTATACTATGATTCTTTCCCATCAGAAGCTTTTGAGATTTGGGATAAAGGTAATATGGTAGAACGAAAAAATGTAAATGAATATCGACTAACGGATTATGCAGCTAAACATCAAAATCTAATACACTTTAGAGGGGAGATTGAAAAAGCAACGACTAATAAAATAAAAAAATCAGTTGAAAATGACCATAACTTATGGAGAGATACTGAAAGTGTTGTAGAAGAATATGAAGGTTCAGTTAATAATATTTATGAATTAAGTAAAGTTTTTGGTGCTTCAGGAGTTACTGTCAAAAGAAATAACTACAAAATTAAGTTTAATAAAGATGGAGTTATATATAGAGAATTGAATGGTCGTAAATTCTTAACTGAATACGATATACTTATGCAAAAAGTACTTGAGTCACCACTTTTAAAAGATGAAAA